>JGI20283J15916_100118_pt1 | contig 41540 bp, 35 predicted proteins | sample Plalitdecfosmids_FD_15916 | JGI IMG/M metagenome (IMG submission 15916) | reverse complement strand
CGCTGACGGTCGCGACGATCATGGAATGGGCGGGCAACAGCCGCGATTTCGAGTTCCAGCGGCTGCACGGCATGGGCGACGGGCTGTACGAGCGGCTGGTACAGGAGAACGGCTATCACTGCCGCGTCTATGCGCCGGTTGGCGGGCACCGCGACCTGCTCGCCTATCTCGTCCGGCGTCTGCTGGAGAATGGCGCGAATTCGAGCTTCGTGCATCAGCTGGCGGACGAGCGGCTGACCGAGGGGGAGATCCTTGCGGATCCGGTCGCGAAGATCGCCGCGGTCGGCGGCAAGCGGCATCCGAGCATTCCGTTGCCGGTCGACCTGTTCGGGGCGGGCGGGCACCGGAACTCGGCGGGGCTCGATCTGAGTGACGTGGATACGCTGGCGGCGACTGTTAAGGTGGTGAATGCGCCGGTCGCTTCGTCAGGCCGCCACCCCGGCGAAGGCCGGGGCCCACTTGGGGGCGGTGATGTGACGGAGAACGGCGCGTCGTCACGGCAGCCTTCCCAACTGGACCCCGGCCTTCGCCGGGGGGGAGCAGCAGGGTTGGGCGGGGATCAGGTTACGGCCGCCATCACCCGCGCGCATGCGGCGTTTCCGGGCTGGTCGCGGTCGCCGGTCGAGGAGCGCGCGGCGTGTCTCGATCGGCTGGCCGACCTGCTCGAAAAGCATCGCGACGAGTTGATGGCGATCTGTGTGCAGGAGGCGTTCAAGACGATCCCCGACGCGATCGGCGAGGTGCGCGAGGCGGTGGATTTCTGTCGTTATTATGCGCAGCAGGCGCGCGCCAAGCTGCAGCCGATCGAGCTGCCGGGGCCGACGGGCGAGCGCAACATGCTGCATATCGAGGGGCGCGGGGTCTGGGCGACGATCGCGCCGTGGAACTTCCCGCTGGCGATCTTCCTGGGACAGACGGTGGCGGCGCTCGTCACGGGCAATGCGGTGGTGGCCAAGCCCGCGCCGCAGACGCCGCGGATCGCCGCGCGGGCAGTCGAACTCGCGCACGAAGCCGGCGTGCCGGCCGACGTGCTGGTCCTGGTCACGGGTGGGCCGGAGGTCGGCGCGGCGCTGACCGCGGACGCGCGGATCCAGGGGGTCGCGTTCACCGGATCGACCGCGACCGCGCGCAGAATCGCGCGCGCGCTGCTCGAGGACGACAGCCGACCGATCGTGCCGCTGATCGCGGAGACCGGCGGGATCAACGCGATGATCGTCGATTCGACCGCGCTGCCCGAACAGGTGGTGGCGGACGTGATCGCGTCGTCCTTCCGTTCGGCGGGGCAGCGTTGCTCAGCACTGCGGCTGTTGCTGGTGCAGGAGGATATCGCCGACGGCGTGATCGAGATGCTGTCGGGCGCGATGGACACGCTGAGGATCGGCCGTGCGGGCGATCCGGCGACCGATGTCGGTCCGGTGATCGACCAGGCCGCCTATGACCGGCTGATGGCGTATCGCGCGCGGGTGGCGGCGAAGACCGTCAAGACGCTCGACGTGCCCGCAGATGGCCTGTTCGTGCCGCCGACTTTGGTGCGGATCGGTGCGATCGAGGATCTGAACGAGGAGTGGTTCGGGCCGATCCTGCATGTCGCGACCTGGGAGGCGGGCAAGCTGAGCGAGACGATCGCGCGGGTCAACGCCAAGGGGTACGGCCTGACGATGGGGCTGCACAGCCGGATCGCGCGCGCGGCCGAGGTGATCGAGGCCGAGGCGGCGGTCGGCAACCTGTACATCAACCGGTCGATGATCGGTGCGGTGGTCGGATCGCAGCCGTTCGGCGGCGAGGGGCTGTCGGGGACCGGGCCGAAGGCAGGCGGGCCGCGCTATCTCTACCGTTTCTGTGCGGAGCGGGCGGTGTCGGTGGATACGACGTCGGCGGGCGGGAATGCGACGTTGCTGTCGCTGGATGAGGGGGGGATCTGAGGGGGGGGGGTAGGCCTATCCCTATTTAATCGTCATCCCCGCGTAGGCGGGGATCCATATTGGCTGGCGGTGAGGGTTATCGCGACCCGTTGAGTATATGGATCCCCGCCTTCGCGGGGATGACGGAGGGGGGCGTCGTCCCCCTTGTTTGGAACCTGCCGCGCTCCCTTCGTCCTCCCCGGCGGAGGCCGGGGCCCAGTTGGGGGACGGGATTGACGACGGGTGCGTTTCGTTACTGCGGCCACACCAACTGGGCCCCGGCCTTCGCCGGGGAGGTGTGGTGGTTGGTGTGGCGAGTCTCGTCAGAGCCGGGGACCTCGTCAGGCGGATGGTGAATCCGCGCGCGCCTGTTGCACCTGCGGGAATGGCATCACCATCGACCCGTCCGGGGCGGCGGTGAGGTTGACCTGGGTGGGGAAGGCGATCTCGATCTTCTCGTCGTTGAACCGCTGGAGGATGGCGATGCCGACGGCGGTGCGGCCGTTGTAGAAGCTGGCATAGTCGGGACCGTCACTGTCGAACTGGACCTCGAAATCTAGGCTCGATGCGCCGAAGCCAGTGAAGCCGGCGCGGACGAAGATCTTGCCCTGCGCCTCGACCACGTCCTTCAGCATGTCGGGGATGCGAGCGCAGATTTCGGCGGGGGTGAAATAGGTCACGCCGATGATGAATTTCGCGCGGCGGTGGTTGCGCTGCGTGTTGTTGAGGATCTCCTTGTTGAGGAGATTCTTGTTCGAGATGACGCGCTCCTCGCCGTCGATGCCGCGGATGCGCGTCGATTTCAGGCCGATCGCCTCGACGCTGCCCGAGGCGGTGTCGTAGCTGATCGAATCACCGCGGCGGAACGGGCGGTCGAAGATGATCGCGAGCGCGGCGAACAGGTCGGCGAAGATGCCCTGCGCGGCAAGACCGATCGCGATGCCGCCGACGCCGAGGCCCGCGACGAGGCCGGTCACGTTGACGCCGAGATTGTCGAGCACGACGACCATCGCGACCGCGAACACGACGAAGGTGACGAGCAGGCGGATCAGGCCCATCGCCGAGAGCAGCGCCTCGCCCGAATAATGTTCGGACTGGGTGCGGTGCTCGATCGCGCCGAGGATGATCTCGCGCACCCAGACCGCGACCTGGAACACGGCGGCGACGGTGAAGAGGAAGTTGACCGTGGTCGCGACCTCGCCCGGCGCGGCGGAATAGCCGTCGACGAGCTTGGCGGCGAGCATGACGATGAAGAAGTTGCTGGTCCGCGAGACCGCCTTGCCGACGACGATCCCCCAGCCGTTGAGCGCGCGCGGCCGTTCGCACAACCGGCTGCCGAAGCGGCGCGCGGTGTGGAGCGCGAGGACGATCAGCGCGCCGGCGCCGAACGCGATCAGGATCTGCAGCCAATAGGCCTGGACCCAGGCGAGGCTGGCAGTGACGAAGCCCTGTGCCTGGCTGCCGACATCGCTCGCGTTGAAGATCGGGGCTTTGGCGACGCTGTTGGTATTGGACATCTGGATACTCGTCAGGCCGCGACGGTGATGGTCGCGGGGGTGCCGGCCTCGAGAAAGGCGATCAGGCCGCATTCCTCCCGGCTGAGATAGCGCTTGGCGCGCGGGAGGCGGAGCGCCTTGCGGAAGGTCGACTGGCCCTGTTTGACGAGGTCGATCAGGGCGGGGTGGACATAGCTTTTCCGAGCGATGGCATGCGTGTTGCCGAGCCGCGCGACGACCGGCTCGAGCATCGCCTTCAGGCTGAGATCGCGCTCTGCCGAGGCAAGCGCCTCGAACGCGGCGACGCTGGCTGCCCAGGTGCGGAAGTGCTTGGCGGTGAAGTCGGTCCCGGTGACCGCCTGGATATAGGCGTTGACGTCGCTCGACGTGACGGGATGCGCGACGCCGTCATCGTCGAGCCAGGCGAAGAGATGCTGTTCATCAAGATCCTGGCATTTCTTCACGAAGCTGCTGAGCGAGCGATCGGTGATCCGGAGCGTCCGCATCTTGCCCGACTTGCCCTTATATTCGAGCCGGAGCGTGGCGCCCTTCACCGCGCCGTGACGCTTGCGGAGCGTGGTCGCGCCGAAGCTCTCGTTCGCGGCGGCATAAGCCTCGTTCCCGATGCGGATATGCCCGCCGTCGAGCAGGCGCAGGACCGCGGCGACCGCCCGGTCGCGGCTGAGCGAGCGTTTGCGCAGATCGGCCTCGACCGCCTTGCGCAATTTAGGCAGCGCGAGACCGAAATCGGCGCAACGCTCATATTTCGCGGCGTCCTGCGCCTCGCGGAAGCCGGCGTGATAGCGATATTGCTTGCGACCCTTCTCGTCCCAGCCGACCGCCTGGATATGACCATTGGGCTTCGGGCAGAACCAGGCGTTGGTATAAGCGGGGGGCAGGCCGACCGCGTTCAGCCGGTCGATCTCGTCGCGGTCGGTGATGCGGGTGCCCGATGCGTCCCAATAGCCCCAGCCGGCGCGCATCTTGCGGCGGGAAATGCCGGGCTTGCTGTCATCTGAATATACGAGTCTGCTGGGCAACGCGTCGCTCCTTCCGGCCGACATTCGAAATGTTCGGGCGGGCGCATCGTTCCGGAACGACCCGCGCGGCGCGGGGTTGAGGGGGCACGGGATTTCACTGGAGACATGACATGGCCGATCTTTCCCAGGCACGCATTCTGATCCTCGCCACCGACGGTTTCGAGACGGTCGAGCTGTTCGAACCCAAGAAGGCGCTCGAGGCGGTGGGCGCGAAGGTCACGCTCGCGTCGATCAAGACCGACCCGATCCAGGGCATGAAGGGCGACATCAACAAGGCGGAGACGATCACCCCCGAGCTGACGCTCGACGAGGTCGATACCGACGATTACGACGCGCTGGTGCTGCCCGGCGGCGTCGCCAACCCGGACGCGATGCGCGTCCAGGAGCGCGCGATCGAGATCATCACCGAGTTCATGGAGGACGGCAAGATCGTCGCCGCGATCTGCCACGCGCCCTGGCTGCTGGCCGAGGCGGACGTGATCGACGGGCGCCGGCTGACGAGCTTTCCGTCGATCCGCACCGATCTGGAGAATGCCGGCGCGGACGTGGTCGACGAGGAGGTCGTGGTCGACGACAATCTGATCACCAGCCGCAAGCCCGACGACATCCCCGCGTTCAACAAGGCGATCATCGCCGCGCTTGAGGAAGAACTGGCGGACGAGCCGGTCGACTGACGCTCGACGGCCAGACACGAATAGATACTGGGGGGTCAGCGTGTTTGCTCGCCCCTTTTCGTTGCTTGGCCAAAGCGGTTGATCCAGGCCTGCACGGGCCGCTCGACGCCGTGGTACAGCGCGAGGGAGGCGAGCAGGATCGCGATGAGAAGCGCGCCGATCAGGAGCGGCGGGACCGCGACCGCGCTGGCGACGAACGCCATCTTGAACGCGGTCCAGAGCAGCGAATGGCTGAGATAGGTCGAAAAGCTGATCTCGCCGAGACTGTGCAGCGGCCATGAGGCGAGCGGGTTGCGGGGCCGGTTGGAGGTCAGCGCGAGCGCGAGCAGCAGCGCCGCGAGTGCGGCGGGTATCGCGACGATCTCGTTGACGAGGCCGGTTGCGAAGCTCGCAAAGCCCAGGCCACTGATGCACCATGCCGCGACGAGTGCGCGCCGGGGCTGCTCGCGGTGGCGCAGCCACAGGGCCGCGACCGCGGTGCCTGCTGCGAATTCGGTGACGCAGCGCAGGACGCCGAACCAGGGGATCGCCTGGCCGAGCGTCGTCATGCCGTTCGATCGCATCACGTACGCAAGCAGGCCCAGCGCGACGGCGATCGCCGCGATCAGGCCGGGTGTCGGGACGCGTCGCCAGTCGATGACGAGCGGGAGCAGCGGGAAGACGAGATAGGCGAACATCTCGCTGGAGATCGACCAGGCGGGATCATTCCAGTCGAGCGCGGTGATGCCGAACCAGTCGCGCGTCATCGGCCAGTTCTGGAGCAGGAGGATATGCACCGGCAAGCGGTCGAGCGGGAAGCGCGGGTCAGGGGGGCGTCCGGTCAGCGCGAGCGCGGCGACGATGAGCAGCGCGAAGCCGAGCATGACGAGGTGGAGCGGCCAGATCCGCGCGACCCGGCGGCGCAGGAAGCCGGGGATGGCGCGCCAGCGCTGCACGGCGATCCGGTCGGCATAGCTCAGCCAGATCACGAAGCCCGAAAGCAGGAAGAAGAAGTCGACCGCGAGATAGCCCTTGGCGAGAACGCGCTGAACGCCGTCGGACACGCCGAGCGCGGCGCGGAGATGGAACAGCACGACGAACCAGGCGGCGACGCCGCGTGCGCCGGTCAGCGCCCTCAGTTCGCTCATGCGGGCAGGGGCGTGCGCGCGGGACGACGCATCGGGCGGAAGCTCGCGTCACGGCGCTTGCGCCCGAGATAGGTGTCGAGCCCGATCTGCGCGCCGATCAGCATGTAGATGAACGGCTGGAACGCGATCGCGATGAACGCCGCGCCGAGCAGATAGACGAGATGCCCGCTCTGCAGCGCGGCGGCGAGCGGGCCGGCCCAGGCGAACTCTCCCGCAGGATCGCGGTAGCGGCGGCGCAGTATCTCCATCCGGACGAGGCCGCCGAGATTGAGGACCAGCCATAGCGCGAGCCCGAAATAGCCCTGTTCGCCAAGCATCTCGAAATACGCGCTATGATAGGCGCGCGCCTTGTCTTCCTCTACCCGACCCGGTGTCGCAGTACCGGTGCTGGCGAGGTCGTAGCGGATGCGGTTGCCGCGATACGCCTCGAACCCGCCGCCGAACGGATGCGATTTCGCATAGTCGATCGTCCACTGCCACACCGCGATCCGGGTCGAGGCGGATTCGTCGGCCTGGTAGGTCTTGATCGTGTTCATGCGGTCGGTGAAGGTCGAGGGCAGGAAGGGGATCGCGATCAGCCCGAGTGCGCCGAGCCCCGCCAGATACAGTGCCTTGCGCTTGACGACGCGGAGCGACAGGACCGCGAGCAGCGCGATGCAGAGCAGACCGGTGCGCGTCGAGGTGCCGACCGGGATCAGCAGGCAGGCGAAGACGAGCGCGACGCAGAAGCCGCGGACGCGCCAGTCGGGTTTGAAGATCGTCCCGTAGCGCATGAACCAGATAATGATCGGGATGATCGCGACCGCGACCGCGCTGATCGTGCTGCCTTCATAGAGCCCCGAATTATTGTCGACCATCAGGTTCAGCTGGCCATAGCCGCCGCCGCCGCTGGCGATCGTCTTGATCCCGCCGACGATGATGATCGAGGCCGCCGACAGGATCATGAACAGCAGCAGCGCCTCGATCCGGAGCCGGGTGCGCAGCGTCAGCGGCAGGAAGGCGGCAAAGGCGAGCGCCTTCCAGACCCAGTCCCATTTGTCCTTCGCCTCGATCGGGAAGTCGGCGGCGAGCGTGGTCGCCCAGCAATAGAGCAGCAGCACGACGATCAGCAGCTGACGCGGCGCGACCCGCGTGTCGCGCTTGTCGTCCGCGATCAGCCAGCCGCCGACCGCCAGCGCGACCGCGATCAGCGAGATGGGGACGGTGTTGAGCAGCAGATAGGTCAGCCGCTGCGGCGAGACGATGTCGATATAGACATAGGCGAGCACGAGCAGGAACGGACGCCGGAACCCGAGCGCGAAGATCGCAGCCAGAAAGGCGATGAAGGCGAGATCACGCACGCGGGCGGCGTCCGGTACCGCGTGCCGCCGGGCGGTCACCGGCGGGCGGGCCGCAACCCTCGCGATCGTTGCCGGCTTCCGGCTCGGAATCGAGATCGGGGCGGCGGAGCAGCAGGATCGCGGCGATCATCATCAGGCCGTGCGTCAGGCCCAGCGCGAAATTGTCGATCATCGGCCGGCCTTTCCGTGTCTGCGCGGTCCCGTTGCCGCCCGTGTCCGTCGCTGCGGCATAGGCCATGGCGGTTGACGCGCCGTTAAGCGCTGTCATGGCAACACGCTACTCACGATGCGCATTCTTCATATCCTCGACCACGGCCTGCCCCTGCAGAGCGGCTATACCTTTCGCACGCGGGCGATCCTCAAGGCGCAGGAGGCGCGCGGCTGGACGGTCGCGGCGGTGACCGGGCAGCGTCATGGGCCGGCCGCCGCCGCGGTGGAGTCAGTCGACGGGCTGACCTTTCACCGGACGCCGGCGACGCGCCGGTCGGGGCCGCTGGGCGAGATTGCCGGCATCCGCGCCTTTGCCCGGCGGATCGAGGCGGCGGTCGATGCCTTTCGCCCCGATATCCTGCACGCGCATTCGCCGGTACTCGATGCGCTGGCGGGGTTGATCGTCGCGCGGCGGCGCAAATTGCCGCTGGTCTACGAGATCCGGGCGTTCTGGGAGGATGCCGCGGTCGGCAATGGGACCGGGGCCGAGGGATCGCTCGCCTATCGCACGACGCGCGCGCTCGAGACCTGGGCGGTCGGCCGTGCGGACGGCGTCGCGGTCATCTGCGAGGGGCTGCGCGACGACCTGATCGCGCGCGGGATCGACGGGGGCAAGATCATGGTGTCGCCCAACGGCGTCGACCTGACAGTGTTCGGGGCGGTGCCGCCGCGCGACGACGCGCTGGCGGCGACGCTGGGGCTCGACGGCAGGGACGTGGTCGGCTTCATCGGCAGCTTCTATGATTATGAGGGGCTGGACGACCTGATCGCGGCGATGCCCGCGCTGGTCGCGGCCCGGCCGGACGCGCGGCTGCTGTTGGTCGGGGGCGGGCCGATGGCGGATGCGCTGGCGGCGCAGGCCGCGGCCTCGCCGGTCGCGGGGGCGATCCATTTCGTCGGCCGGGTGCCGCATGCCGACGTCGAGCGCTATTACGGGCTGATCGACATCCTCGCCTATCCGCGCAAGCGGATGCGGCTGACCGATCTGGTGACGCCGCTCAAGCCGCTCGAGGCGATGGCGCAGGGGCGGATGGTGGCCGCGTCGGACGTGGGCGGACACCGCGAGTTGATTCGTGACGGGGATACGGGCACGCTGTTCCCACCCGACGATCCGCCAGCGATCGCGGCGGCACTGGCGGGGATGTTCGACGATCGCGCGGACTGGCCGTCGCGCCGCCAGCGCGCGCGGGCGTTCGTCGAGCGCGACCGTAACTGGTCGTCAAACATTTTGCGTTACGAACCGCTTTACCATCGGCTGATACAGGCCGATTGACGGACCATGGCATGACCGAATTCCATCGACAGTCCCCGATCCGCCACCTTCCCGTCGCCGCAGCATTGCTCGTCGCGGTCGCCGCGATCCTTGGCTTCGTCGCGATGCCGGGGACGATGCTCGAGGAGCTGGTCTGGCGGACCGGCGTCGCCGCGCTGATCCCCGCCGCACAGCCGCCGCTGGGAACGACCGCGCGCGTCGTCCTCGCGCTGGCCACCGCAGTCATCGGCGCGGCGGTGACCTGGTCGGCGCTGTTCCTGCTGGTGGGGCCGGGGGGCCTGCTGGTGCGTCCGCCGCGTCGCCGCGACGACGGCGTGCCAGTCGTCCGCCGGGCCGATGCGCATCCCGACGCGCCGCCACGCCGGCCGATGACCGCCGCCGATCTCGGCACGCCGATGATGGAGGTGACCGCGGCGAACCCGGTCACGCTCGAGCGGTCGATCCCCGCGGACCTCGACCAGCCGCTCGCGGCGTTCGACCCGCATGCGATCCTGCCGGTGCCCATGGCGCCGATCCGGCCGGTGACGCCGCTGGTGCAGGCGGAGGCGGCGCCGGTCGCGCCAGCCACTCCGGTGGAAGACGAGGAGCGGGTCGAAGAGCTTGCCGACGCATCGGTCGCGATCGACGAACCGGTACAGGCCGCGACGATCCCGATCATGGTCAGCGAGCCGGTCGCGCCGCGGGTTTCCGTGGCCTGGTCAGCGCCATCGCCGGTTCCACCGTCAGCTGGTGCGGTAAACGGTGCGGCGCGGCATGAGCCGCGTCTGGTCGATACGCCGGCGCCGGCTGCATCGCCGTCACCACCCTCGATCGAGTCGCTGTTGCGGCGGCTGGAGCAGGGTGCGACCCGGCGGCGTCAGGCGACATCGGGCTGACATACCGCGACCGCGTGAAACCGCTGTTGATACGAAGAAACCTCTGATACCGATTGCTCGAAAACGACGGTCGGAGGGGTCATGGCGCAGGTCGCGGATCAATCGAAGTTCGAAGAAGCGCCGCCGCCTGCAGAGCCGGACGGGCAGGCGGGGGCGACCCGCTATGGCTGGTACGTGCTGTCGATCCTGTTCCTGGTCTATGTGCTCAACTTCGTCGACCGGCAGATCATCTCGATCCTTGCCGAGGACATAAAGCGCGATCTGGGGCTGAAGGACCAGGATCTCGGGTTTCTCTACGGGACCGCCTTCGGGGTCTTTTATGCGCTGTTCGGGATTCCGCTCGGGCGGCTTGCGGACAATTGGCACCGCGTCCGGCTGATGACGATCGGCCTGACGCTCTGGTCGGTGATGACGGCGGTGTCCGGCCTGTCGCGGACCGGCGGGCATCTTGCGGCGGCGCGGATTGGCGTCGGTATCGGCGAGGCGACCGCCAGCCCGTCGGCCTATTCGCTGATCTCCGATTATTTCCCGAAAAGGCTGCGCGCGACGGCGTTGTCTATCTATTCGGCCGGGCTTTATGTCGGTGGCGGCTGCTCGCTGTTTATCGGCGGGGCGATCGTGCAGGGCTGGAACCGGGCCTATCCGGGGGGCGGGCCGTTCGGCCTCGTCGGGTGGCAGGCGGCGTTCATGGCGGTCGGCATCCCGGGGCTGCTGCTCGCGATCTGGATCGCGACGCTGAGGGAACCCATCCGCGGGCATGTCGAGGGGCTTCCCGAACCGGCGCCGCACCCCGCACCGTTCCGCGCCTTTGCCGGCGAGCTGCTGACGATCGTGCCGCCGCTGACGCTGATCGGTGCGGCGATGGGCGGGGTCGGGGCGTTCGTCGTCAACCTCGCCGGGCTGGCGATCGTCACGCTGGCGGTGGTCGGGCTGGCGGCAGCGGGCGAGCCCTGGCCGCAATGGGTGGCGATCGGGACCGGCGTCTATGCCGTATTCTCCTGGGCTTGTGCGCTGCGCCGTCGCGATCCGCCGACCTTCGCGCTGATCATCGGCACGCCCGCGTTCCTGTGCACGGTCGTCGCCTATGGCCTGAACGCGTTCCTGAGCTATGCGGCGAGCTTCTGGGCGGCGCCCTATGCGCTGCGCGTGCTCGGCGCGACGCCGTCGAGCGCGGGGTTCCTGCTCGGCGGGCTGGGCGCGCTTGCTGGGTTTCTCGGGCTGACGATGGGCGGAGTGGTCTCCGACCGGTTGCGGCGGACCAACCCTGCCGGGCGGCTTTTGGTGGTGATCTTCGGCGCGGTCGTGCCGGTGCCGTTCCTGTGCCTCGCCTTCACCGCATCGGTGCCGCTGCCCTTCTATGCCGGGATATTCCTCGCGCAGATCACGGCGAGCTGTGCGCTCGGTGCCGCGGCGGCGACGACGCAGGACCTGGTGCTGCCGCGGATGCGGGGGACGGCGACCGCCACCTTCTTCATCGGCACGACGCTGATCGGGCTGGCGCTCGGGCCATATCTGGCGGGTCGCGTGTCGACGCTCAGCGGGAGCCTGTCGGTCGGGATGCTGTCGCTGCTGGTCAGCGTGCCGATCACGCTGGCCACGGCCGTAGCGGCGTACCGGCTGGTCCCCGCCGCCGAGGCCTCGCGCGAGGCGCGGGCCCGGGCGGCGGGGGAGGTCGCTTAGCCATGGCCCCTCGCTGAGGATGCCATGGCACGGCGGGGTGGTTCAGCTCGGCTGGAACACGCCGCAGGCGATGCGGCCGCCGCTGTTGCCGGCGGGGTCGGTCATCAGATCGTCGGGACCGGCATGGACCACGAAGGCCGAACCATCGGCATCGAGCAGCCCGGCCATCGTCGCGCCCGGGATCGTGACGCCGACCGTGCCGCGGCCGTCGGTGCCGGTGATCAGGTTGGGCAGATCGCCCTCATGCGGCCCCTGCGGGTTCATCGACCCGTGCTTCATCGACGTCGGGTTCCAGTGGCCGCCCGCGGTCGTGAAGTCGGGCGCGTCGCAGCGGCCGGTCGTGTGGATGTGGACGCCGTGCGTGCCCGGCGGCAGCGCCTTGACATCGACGGTGAAGCGCAGTCCGCCGGCGACGTCGGTCGCGGTCGCGCGGCCGACATCGACCCCGGCGGCGTTCATCAGCATCGCGCGCGCGCTCTGCCCCCCTGCGACCGGCGTGCCGGTCTCGAGCCCCTTCTGATCGCAGGCCGCCAGCCCTAGCGCCGCTGCACCGACCAGCGCAAATGTTGCAATCCGCATGTCCGTCTCTCCCTATTGATCCGACGCGAACCCGCCAAAGTCGCCGGCGGTTCCGGCGTCGGGTTCGAGCGGCCAGCGCAGCAGCGGTTCGTACCAGGCACCGTCGCGGCCGAGGTGGCTCTGGTACAGCGTCAGATGGGTCATCGCAAACGGCGCGCTGGCGAGCCCGGCATGGCGGGCGATCCAGCCGTCGATCTCCGGCGACGTGCCGAGCGACCGCGGCAGCCGCGCGAGCGTGACGTGCGGCAGATAGGCGCGGCGGTCGGGGGGAAGCCCGGCGCGGACCACCGCCTGGTCGACCTTGCGGTGCAAGGCGGTGAGCGCGGCGTGCGGGGTGACGCCCGCCCAGAGCGTGTCGGTACGCCCGCGGCTTTCGAACTGACCGACCGCATGCAACGCCACCGTTGGCGCCGCCGGCGTCAGCGACAGGCGGAGCCGGTCGATCTCGGTCACGATGTCGTCGGCCAGACGCGGATCGACCTCGCCAAGGAAGCGCGTCGTGACGTGGAGCTGCTCGTCATCCTGCCAGCGCGCACCGCCGATCCCGTCCATCAGGTCGAACAGCATCTCGCGGATGGGGAGGGGCGGGCGGAGCGCGAGAAACAGGCGTAACATCGGCAGGAATCATAGCGCCGATCACCCCGAATTGGGAACGTCTCCGCTTGAAAATCGTCCTCCCAGCACCGATGTTGCACGCAACCGGCATGTGGCCGGATAGAGGAGTTGTAATTTCAATGGCTAATTGGTCTGATCCCCGGCCTCGTGCCGCGCCGTTCGGAGCGACGGCCACCACCACCGGTTCGGCAGCGTATGACGCGGGTCTCCGTTCGTACATGCTGTCGGTGTATAACTATATGGGCTCGGGTGTGCTGCTGACCGGCATCGTCGCGCTGCTGTTCGCCTGGGGCGGTGCATCGTCGCCTGCCGCACAGGTGTTCATGGGCGGCGGTCCGCTGAAGTACGTCATCATGTTCGCGCCGCTCGCGATCGTGTTCGGCATGAGCTTCGGCCAGAACCGGATGAGCACCGCGACGCTGCAGATGCTGTTCTGGGGCTTTGCGATCCTGATGGGTCTGTCGCTGTCGACGATCTTCCTGGTCTATAGCGGCACGTCGATCGCCAGCGCGTTCTTTGCGACGGCTGCCGGCTTCGCCGGGCTGAGCCTGTACGGCTATACCACGAAGCGCGATCTGTCGGCGTTCGGGACGTTCCTGATCATCGGCGTGGTCGGTCTGCTGGTGGCGAGCATCATCAACATCTTCCTCCAGTCGGGTGTCATGCAGCTGGTCATCAGCGGCGTCGGCGTGTTGCTGTTCGCAGGTCTGACGGCCTATGACACGCAGCGTACCAAGAGCCTGTACATGCAGGTCGCGGGTACCGACATGGTCGGCAAGGTCGTGATCATGTCGGCGCTGAGCCTGTATCTCGACTTCATCAACATGTTCATGTTCGTGCTTCGCCTGTTCGGCAGCAGCCGCAACTAAGCGCTTCGCACCTTCTCTCAGTGACGGTCCGGCGGGAAACTGCCGGGCCGTTTTTGCATCCTGGCCAGGATTTAAGACCACAATGCGTCTCTCGATCGACGTTCATCTGGATTATGGAATTGCCGGCGACGCCGACGTGTTGCTGCAGATCGAGGCGGCGGCGATGCCCGACCAGCGGATCGAGGAGCAGTCGCTGACGATCTGGTCGGACAGCCCGATCCGCGCGGTCCCGGGCGAGGACGGCATCGGCCAGCGCTGCTGGGCGCGGGGACATGGCCGCCTCACCGCGGCGTACCGCGCGGTGGTGAAGGTCGAGCGCCCGGTCGTCGCGCTCGGCGCCTATGGCACCACTCCGCCCCGAATGCTGCCCGGCGACGTCACCGCCTATCTGATGCCAAGCCGCTATTGCCAGTCGGACCGGTTCGAGGGGTTCGTTGCACGCGAGTTTCCGGGGCTCGACGGCGGGGCGCTGGCGGCGGCGCTGAGTGCCTGGGTCGGCAATGCGCTCGATTACCGGATGGGATCGAGTTCGGGCGAGACGACCGCGCTTGACACCTTCGCGTCGCGGTCGGGCGTGTGCCGCGACTATGCGCATCTGCTGGTCGCGCTCGCCCGCGCGGGGGGAATTCCGGCGCGCTGCGTGTCTGCCTATGCACCGGGGGTGGATCCGCCCGATTTCCACGCGGTCGCCGAGTTGTGGCTCGACGGCGCGTGGCGGCTGGTCGATCCGACGGGGATGGCATCGTGCGGCGATATCGCGCGCGTCTGCATCGGCCGCGACGCCACCGACATCGCGTTCATGACGGTGTTCGGGCAGGCGACGCTGTGGACGCAGACCGTCCGGGTCCGCGCGCTCGACGACGAAACCGCGTGACCGGTCCGCGACGCGAGTCGCTCGTCGCAGCGGCAGGAACACCCGGCGTGCTGAACCGTTTGCGTCCGTAACGATTTTCACAGGAGTCTCGACATGACCGATATCGACAAACGCGCGCTCGACAGCCTGTCGGTGGCGCCGGATGGGCAGGATGGCGAAGCTGCCACCGGCCGGACCGACGGCCGCGACCCGCGCCAGGAGGCCGGTCAGGACAAGTCTATCGGCAAGCGGCTGCAGAAGAACCCGTCGAGCAACGATGCGCGTCTCGACAATGCGCTCGACGAATCGATGGATGCGAGCGATCCGCCCGCCTCGACGCAGCCGGTGCACAATCAGGGTCCGGCGGCGTCGTCGGGCTATGATGCCGAAGCAGAACGCAAGCTGGCCGAAAAGAACAGTTGATCTATCCTGGGGTCTGCTCGCGCCCGGCCGATGCCGGGCGCGAGCGGCGCTCCAACATTCCAAGTTCGAATGTTGCGTAAATACCGCCCTTGGCGAAAACTTTGATGCCTGGCCTCCACTGGTCGCATTGCGTGTTGCAGCGCAACAGATTTCATGGTCGCTTATAACCTTGACGTGACGATGCGTTCGGGACCCTCCTCTGCCCCAAATGCATGGGAACGCCTGTTACTTGCAGCAAGGCGGGGTGACGATATGGCTTCACGGATGAAACCGGCAAAGGGCATCACGACGCTCGCCGAGATGAAGGAATTCGCCGGCTTTTCCAGCGCGACGCAGCGCTACATCCGGCGCTCGCTCGATGTCGGCCTCGACCGCGAGGATGCGATGACACGCTGGTCGCGCGACGTGGTCGAGGAAGCCAGCATTCGCGCACAGGCGCGGCTCTATGTTGGTCTCGACGATCTTCGCGAACTTCTGCCCGAGGATGCGGGGCTCGGCGGGGCGGACCGGTTTCTGGGAAAACTGGTGACGCTGGCCGCGTTCGATCTGGGGCAGGGGCGGCTGACGAGCTTTTCCGCCTTCCGGTTCCTGTACGAGCGGCTTGCCGGCGCGGATGTGCGACCCTGGTTGCCGTCCGCCTTCTGCGCGGCGGCGGCGTTGCCGCATCTGCACCCCGAACTGCGCCGCAAGCTGCTCCAGTCGATCAGCGAAGCGGCGGCGACCGCGTCTGGCTGGTCGAGCCGGGAGCCGGTCTTCTTCCCCTATTGGGTGGAGAAGGTCGACAGCGGGACGTCGCTCGCGACCTGACGGCTCAGCGGCAGGCGCGCCAGCCCATCGCGCCGCGATCCGCCTGATCGAGATGGAAGTGATCGGCATGCGCGGCGTTGTAATCGGGCGAGAGCGTCGTTGCGAACAATTGGCAGGCGCCGTCGCGGACCTCGCGGAGGAAGGCCGCCTTTTCGTTATCGCCGCGCCAGTCGCGGGCCACGGTGATCCGGGTGCCATTGCCCAGCCGAAAGCCGGCAATGTCGACCGCGTCAGCGGTCGAATGCTCACTCCACGTGCCGGCGTCGCGGCCGTAGATGCGGCGACAGCTATAGCTGCCGAAATGGTCGATGCTCGTGACCTTGGTGCCGAAATGCCGTTCGGCCGCAGGCTGGACGACATTCCATTCCCATATCGCGAGCGCGGCGGCGACTGGACAGGCGATCCCGAGACCCGCGGGCGCAAAATCGATCCGCCGTGCGCCGCCGGATGTGAACCGGACGCCGTCGCTATAGCCGCACTGGCCTTCACCGCTGCGAGGCGGCAGCGCGGTGTAGCGGACACCGGCACGCTCGAGCGCGGCCCGACAGGCGGGATAGGACTGGGTCAGCGCATTGAGCTTGCGCCCGGTCATCAGCCCGATCGGCTGGCCGAGATCGAGCGGGGTCCAGGGCAGGTCCTGCGGACGACCGCGCAGCGTCGACCAGATTATCAAGCCGAGGCCCGCGATCACCGCCAGTGCGACGATCCAGCCCAGCGTTCGTCGCACCGCACGCATCAGCCGTGCGCCACACGCGTGATGGGCTCGCTGGTCACCGGATAGCCGAGATCGTCGGGGATGCAGAAATGGTCGATCCCGTCGCGCGGCTCGATCCACGGCGTCACGATGCGGACCGGTCTGCGTCGTGTGTCGTCGACCGCGTCGTCGAAGCCGGCGAACAGCGCGAGGCGCTCGAGGTTACGGCGGGTGGGGAAGATCACCTGTGCGCGGCCGGCATCGGCATGCGCGAGGATCTCGGCAGCGGTCGCCCAGAGCAGTCGGACATTCTCCGTCTCGTCGACGCGGGCGGGGGCGGCGTCGGCGGGCAGGCGCGCGAGATAGAAGCGTGTGTCGAAGATGCGGGTCAGATGATGCGCGGGTCGCCACCGCGCGAAATAGGTGAGCATGTGCGGATCACAGCGGAGCCCCAACTCGTCGAGCATGGGCCCCAGTTCCCCTCCGGCATGCAACGCCGCGCGCAGTGTCGCGAGCGTATCGGCGGACGGTGCGGGATGAAGACCGATGGCGAGCCCGACCTCCTCGACCGTCTCGCGGATTGCGGCGATGCGCGCGGCGACCTCTTCGAGTACGGTTTGATCGGCGGGCTGCTGGATGAGGTGCTGTGCGAGCGTGCGGTCGGCCGGGTCGACCCGGCCACCGGGGAAGACAAGTGCACCGCCGGCAAACGCCATCGATCCCGCGCGCTCGACCATCAGCAGTTCGGGGGCGAGCGACGGGCGATCGCGAAAGATCACCAACGTGGCAGCCGGAATGGCGGGAGAGATCGGTTCGGTCATCGATCTGTGTAACGCGCGAAACCCGGATCGGGCCAGACGGCATTATAGCGTGATTCAGAGCGCGACCGGCAGAGCGCTCAGAATGGCTTTAACGGTCGGGGAGGGCGATCAGCCCTCCCCGTGGCGCATCAATCGTCGCTGCCGAGCGTACGCTTGGCGGCATCGAGCGCGGCCTTGCCGGTCTTGCGCGAAGTCTTGCCTGCGTCTTCCGCAGCGGCTTCGACCTTCGAGCCCGCCTTGCGGCCGAGGCCGATCGACTTCGCCATCGCACGGCGTGCTTCCGAATAGGTCGCAGCGACCATCGGATAGTCGGCCTTCAGGTTGAAGCGTTCGCGATACTGTTCCGGCGTCATGCCATGCGTCGTCAGGTGGCGACGCAGTGTCTTGTACTTCTTGCCGTCGATCATCGAGACAATGTGGTCAGGCGATGCAAGCGACTTGCGCGCCGTCACGGCGGGCTCATAGGTCGTCGCCTCGGCGGTATCGCCCGTCATCTCTGCGCCGGTCGTGAGCTTGGTCACGGCGGTGTGCATCGACAGGAGAAACGCAGGAACGTCTTCGGCAGCGGTGCGGGTGTTGGGGTTCGCCAGCCAGGCTGCCGTCAGTTCTGCCGCCAGTTCGACGGTATTGATGGTTTCGGTCACACGGGATCCTTGATTGTTGAAAAATTTTCCCCCTCCATTCGCGCGACTACGCGCTATTGGCAGAAAATGACACCCGCAAATATTATTAAAGCGCTCAATTGACCGGGAATTCTGTTCGCGACGTCGAATCCGGGCGCTGATCTTGCGGTTTGCTGAGTTTATACGCGCGCCAAACCAGCCCTATAGATCCTCACAAATACGCGCATTCGCGGTTGTAGCATGCGTGCTCTCGCAGCGGGTCCGACATCCGGCGCAGTCGTCAGATCCGGCAGATCAGGGTGCGGATCGAGACGCCCGATCGGGACGTCGCGATTGGCAGATGCATCTTATCGCGCAGGGGCAGCCGGTCGGCGCGGCGTGATCTTGGTACCGAGCAGGACCAGCCCTTCGGGCCCGACACCGAAGCCGTGCGGAACGCCGGCGGGGATAAGCAGGACGTCGCCGGGGCGGAGCGCGCGGGTCGTGCCGCCCTCGATCCGCGCGCCGTCCGTGAGGCCGGGATTGACGACATGCGGATCGACCAGGCGTCCACCCGAAAGCAACGTCCCCGATCCCGCGACGACGGTCGCATATTCATTGTCGTCGGGATGCACCGCAGGACGTCCTTCGGCTTTCCAATATTCCAGCGCGACGACGCTGCCCCCGCCGCTGACGAGCGTCTGCATCGCAAAGCCCTGACCCGGTTTCATCGTCGCTTCGAGCGCCGCGACCGCGCGGGGGATATCGGTCGCCGCGGCGTAATCGCGCGCCGCTTCCTGTGCCGAGGCGACCGTGGCGACCGCGACCGTCGCCAGCGCGAGCACAACGCGCATCACGCCTTGGTGCCCGATGCCAGCCGGATCGTCCGCCCCTCGCGCGCCGAGCGATAGATCGCCTCGACGATACGCAGGTCGCGCAGGCCCTCCGCGCCCGACACGATCGGTTCGCGGCCGGTGCGGATGCAGGTGACGAGATGATCGAGCTGGCCGGCGAACTGGGTTCGGCCGGACGCCGTTGGCGTGACATCGCGCTCGCGCCCGTCGGCGCCCGTCCACATCCGATTGTCGGCATAGCGGGTCGCGGGTTCGAGCTCGATCCGGCCGCGTTCGCCCATCAGCAGGATGTGGTTCTGGTTCGCGCTGTACATCGACTGGCAGCTGGCGATCGCGCCGGACGGGAATTCGAGCGTCCAGTCGATCATGTCCTCGACCTCGCGAAACCGTGGATCGGTGCGATCGGTGGACTCGCGCGCGGTCACCGCGACGGGCTCCTCGCCGGTCATGTAGCGTGCGGCCTGGAGGCTGTAGATGCCCATGTCCATGAGCGAGCCGCCGCCCGCCAGCGCCTTGTTCAGTCGCCACTTCGACGGATCGCGCTGGACGAAGCCATGTTCGGACCGGACATAGCGCGTCCTGCCCATCGTCCCCGCGCGCGCGAGCCGCATCGCCTCGACATTGCAGGGCTCGAAATGGCAGCGATAGCCGATCATCAGCTTGCGATCCGCCGCGTTGCAGGCCGCGATCATCGCCTCGCATTCGGCGACCGAGACCGCCATCGGCTTTTCGCACAGAACATGCTTGCCGGCGCGCGCGGCGCGGATCGTGTACTCGGCATGCATCGCGTTGGGCAGGCAGATATAGACGATGTCGATATCGGGATTGTCGCGGATCCGATCGAAGGTCGCATAGCTGTAGACCGACCGGTCGGGCAGGCCATGCGCCGCCGCGACGCGGCGCGCCTTGGCGGGGTCACCGCTGACCACCGCGGCGAGCCGGCTGTGCGCGCATTTGGCAAATTCGGGGATAATGACGTCGAGCCCGTAATAGCCCAGGCCGACGATCGCATAGCCGAGCTTGCGCGTCGGGGTGGCCGCCTGCGTGATCGCGGGCACCGCGGCCAGCGCGGTTGCGCCGATGACAAATTCGCGTCGTCCTATCGTCACGATCAGATCCCCCATCCTGCAAGCGCTGTCGGCCACCCTGTTCGGCCACCAGTTGCCGCGTGGCCATTACGACCTTGGTCGATCTTATCGCCGATCGGTGCCGTTTGCGCCATCCGCACTGGCCCGGTCATCGATCCAGGCCCAGACGTCGCGTACCAGCGTTTCGGGCGTCGCCTGCGCATCGAGCGTGATCGCGGCTTCGTCGGGTCCCGGACGCTCGAGCGTCGCGCGCTGGCTGTCGAGCAGGCTGGCCGGCATGTAATGCCCCGCGCGCGCGCCGAGCCGTCGCGCGAGTTCCGCCGGATCCGTGTCGAGCAGGACGAAGAGCAGCGGGACGCCCGCCGCAGCGACAAGCCGCTCGAGATAGACCCGCTTCAGCGCAGAGCAGGCGGCGACCGCGAAGCCGTCGGCCGCGACCGCATCGCCGATCGCATGACCGACGCGGTCGAGCCAGGGCCAGCGGTCGGCGTCGTCGAGCGGATGGCCGGCGCGCATCTTGGCGACCGCCTCCGCGCTGTGGAAGACATCGCCCTCGAGGAAGCGGTGGCCCGTCTGATCGGCGAGGCGCTGGCCGAGCGTCGACTTGCCGCTGCCGCTGACGCCCATGACGATGATCGCGCAACCGCGCGGGACCGCGTGGGGCATGCCGTCGCCGGAGCGGGCCTGGGGGGAGGGGGTGGTTTGCACAGATCCTGACTCGCGGTTTGAGCGCGTCCGGCGGCGCCTGGTTCCAGGCCTCTATCCGGTCGATCGCGACAATTGGCCATTACGACCATCGTCGCGCCCTTGTCGACCGGCGTCGGGACGGGCATCGAGACCGGCCAATCACAGAGGTCGATGCATGTCCGCTCGCAATCATCATGACGTCCTGATCGTCGGGGCCGGCCATGCCGGTGCGCAGGTCGCGATCGCGCTGCGGCAACGCGGCTATGCGGGGACGATCGGGCTGATCGGCGACGAGACGTCGCCCCCCTATGAGCGGCCACCACTGTCGAAGGACTATCTGGCCGGCGAAAAGGCGTTCGATCGCATCCTTTTGCGCCCGGCCAGTTTCTGGGGGGAGCGCGGGATCACGCTGATCCCCGGCCGTCGCGTGACCCGGGTCGATGCGGACGCGCACTGCGTCAGCCATGTCGACGCGCAGGCAACCGAGAGCGCCGACGAGACGATCCTGCACTATGGCACGCTCGTCTGGGCCGCGGGGGGATCGCCGCGACGGCTGGGGTGCGACGGGCATGATCTTCCCGGGGTCCACGGGGTGCGCACCCGCGACGATGTCGACCGGATGATCGCCGAGCTGCCGGGTGTCACGCGGGTCGTGGTCGTCGGCGGCGGCTATATCGGGCTCGAGGCGGCGGCGGTGCTGACCAAGCTCGGTAAGCAGGTGACGGTGCTCGAGGCGCAGGACCGGGTGCTCGCGCGGGTGGCGGGGGCGGCGTTGTCGCGTTTCTACGAGGCCGAGCACCGCGCGCACGGCGTCGATCTGCGGACCGGCGTGACGGTGGCGGCGATCGAGGGCGCCGACGGGTTCGTGTCGGGCGTGCGGCTGGCGGACGGTACGGTGCTGCCGTGCGAGATGGTCATCGTCGGGATCGGCATCGTGCCCGCGGTCGCGCCGCTGATCGCCGCAGGCGCCGGTTCGGCGGGCGGTAACGGGGTCGCGGTCGATGCGCAGTGTCGCACGAGCCTGGCCGATGTCTTTGCGGTCGGCGATTGCGCGGCGCATGCCAGTCGCTTTGCCGGCGGGGACGTGATCCGCGTGGAATCGGTGCAGAATGCGAACGACCAGGCGGCGATCGTCGCCAAGGCGCTGACCGGCGTCGAGGAGGCGTATGGTGCGGTGCCGTGGTTCTGGTCGAACCAGTATGACCTGAAGCTGCAGAGCGTCGGACTGTCGACGGGGCATGATCTTGCGCTGCTGCGCGGTGACCCGGCGACGCGCAGCTTCTCGGTGGTGTATCTGAAGGGGGGCCGCGTGGTCGCGCTCGACTGCGTCAACAAGACGCGGGATTATGTGCAGGGGCGCGCGCTGGTGGTCGCGTCGGCGCGGGTCGAGCCGGCGCTGCTGGCCGACATCACGGTCGACCTGAAAACGCTGGTGCCCGTGGATTGAGGTCCGGCCCGGCGGCGTGCAGCGTGAAGCGCGTCATCTCTGACGGGCGGCCGAGCCGGACCGCGAAGCCCGGCCACAGTCCGGTGCCGTTGCCGACATAGAGCGTCATCCCTGCGACGTCGTAGCGGCCGGACACGAACCCGCCATTGGCGCGCGCGAACAGGCGGTCGAAGCCGGGCGCGACGCCGCCATGCGTATGCCCCGACAGCTGGAGCGCGACGCCGTGTGCCGCGGCGTTGCGCGCATTGCGCGGCTGGTGATCGAGCAGCAGTATCGGTGCACCCGCGGGTGCGCCGCGCAACGCGCTGTCGAGATCGGGACCCGGCTGTCCGACCGAGGGGGCGGAGAGATCGGTGAGTCCTGCAAGCACGAGCTGCGCGTCGTCGCGTGACAGCACGGCGTGGCTGTTGGGGAGCATGCGGAAGCCGAGCCCGTCGAGGTGCCGCATCCAGGCGGCGTAATCGAAGAAATATTCGTGATTGCCCGGGATCGCATAGACGCCGTCGGGCGCGCGGAGCGCGCGTAGCGGGGCGACGTCGGCGCGGCGCATCGCGACCGATCCGTCGATGAAGTCGCCGGTGACGACGATCAGGTCCGTGCCCGCAGCATTGGCGCGGGTGACCACCGCCTTGGCCCAGCGCGCCGGGAACAGCCGGCTAATGTGCAGATCGGTGAGCTGGAGGATGCGATACCCCTCGAACCGCGGCGGCAGTCCGGTGATCGTGACCGCGACGTCCTTGACCGGCGGCACGCGCAGCGCGTTCGAGACACCGATCGCGGAGATCAGCGCCGCGAGCCCCGCGATCGCATAACGCAGGCCGTCGGGCGCGGCGGTCGTGCTGCGACGCAGGATCGCGGTCGCGAGCGTGCCGATGTCGAGCAGCAGCTGGAGCATCGCGAGCAGCACGATCGCCGCGAACGCCCAGTTGAAGAGGATGACGACGCCGCGCGGAAACTCGGGCGCGAAGATCGATCCAGACGACAGCCGATTCCAAAAATGGAACTGTGAGGCGAACAGCAGGAGCAGCGCCACGCCGGCCTTGAGCCAGAGCGACATCGACAGCGGCCAGAGCCAGCGGGCAAGGACGACCAGGCAGGGCGTCGCGAAAATGAGATTGAAAATGACGGTCTCCGTTCGTCCCCGCGCCGCCTGTGGGGGAGTTGGCCGTGCGTCGCAAGGCCCGCCGGACCCGTTGGCGCGAGCAGACCGGTCAGCCGCTCGCGGGTGGGCGCGCGGTCGAACGGCGCACCGTCAGTTCCGCCGCGACGGTGATCGGTGCGTCCGGCGGAGGATCGCCCGCCAGACCTGCGATGATCAGGCTCACCGCGCGCGCCGACGCCTCGGCGATCGGCTGGACGATCGCGGTCAGCGGCGGGTGGGCGAGGCGGATGATCGGGGTGTCGTCGAAGCTGATCAGCGACAGATCCTCGGGCACGCGCCGCCCGGTTTCGCGCGCCAGTTCGAGCGTCGCGAGCGTCATCTGGTCGTTGCTGCCGATGATCGCGGTCGGCGGCTCGGGCAGCGCGAGCAGGGTACGGGCGGCGGCCCGGCCCGAAGCATGGCTGAAATCCCCGGACGCGAGCAGGTCGGTGCTGTCGAGCCCTGCATCCTCCATCGCCATGCGCCAGCCATCGACGCGCCAGCCGCTGAGTTCATACTCGGCAGGCCCGGCGATGAAGCCTATCCGCCGGTGGCCGAGCGCGACGAGATGCTCGGTCGCGATCCGCGCCGCGCGCGCGTCGTCCATCATCAGGCGGACGCCGGGCCCCTCGCTGATCGAGCCGATCCGCACGAACCGGATGTCCTGCGCCTCGAGCAGATCGATGATCAGCGGATTGCCCGAATGCGGCGGGGTGAGGATCACGCCGTCGGGCTGCAGCGCGGCGATCGCGCCCAGCAGCTCGCGTTCGATATGATCGCTGTGCGTATCGACCAGCTCGACGATCAGGCGATAGCCATGTTCGGCGCAGGTCAGCATCCCGCCGAGCAGCATCTGGTCGACCCAGTCGGTCCCTTGCCGCGCGCGCCAGTCGGCGATCGTGCGTTCGCGGTCGTTGAGCGCGAGGATCAGATAGGAGCGCGAACCGCCCATCCGCTGCGCGGCGATCGAGGGGACATAGCCGAGCCGGTCGATCGACGCCTGTACACGCTCGGCCATTTGCGGGCGGACGCCGGTCTCCTTGTTGACGACGCGACTGACCGTCTGCAGCGAGACGCCGGCGTCCGCTGCAACATGCTTGATCGTCACGGCCTGACGGCGCCTAGCCAAGATGCGGGGATCCCGCCGAGGCGGACGGCGCTGTGCTGCAATAATGCGCGACATAGGCGGCATGGTCGGGCAGCGCGTCGACGGTCGCGTTGGTCGTGTCGCGCAGCCCGCCGAGCAGCCGGACGAGTTCGTCGTCGCGCATCTTGGTCGCGATCGGGTGATAGCTCTCCGGGACGATGCCCTGGCCGAGCATCACCTGGACCCAGCTGTTCTCGGCGAACAGTTCGTCATTCTTGCGGAAGACGCGGCCGGTCTCGCGGAAGAGTGCGATCTTGTGTGCGAGCGAGTCGGGCACCGGCATCGACGCGCATTGCCGCCAGAAGGCGCTGTCGCGGCGGTTGGTCGCCTTGTAGTGGAGGATCAGGAAATCGCGGATCTGCAGCATGTCGGTATGCTGCTGCTCGTTGAATTCGGCGACGTCGCGCGGACTGATCCCGGCCGATGGGAACATCCGCAGCAGACGGAGGATAGCGCGCTGGATCAGATGGATGCTCGTCGACTCGAGCGGCTCCATGAACCCCCCGGCCAGGCCGATCGCGACACAGTTGCGATGCCATTGCTGGCGTCGCGCGCCGGTGACGAAGCGGATCCTGTTCGGCTCGGTCAGGGTCGGTCCCTCGACGGTGCCGAGCAGACGCTCGAGCGCGGCATCGTGATCGAGATAGCGGCTGCAATAGACGATGCCGTTGCCGGTGCGGTGCTGCAGCGGGATGCGCCACTGCCATCCGGCGTCGTGCGCGATCGCGCGGGTGTAGGGCAGCGCCGGCCGGACGCTTTCGGTCTGGACCGCGATCGCGGAATCGCACGGCAGGAAATGCGTCCAGTCGTCGAACCCGGCATGGAGCGCCTGTTCGATCAGCAGCGCGCGAAAGCCGGTGCAGTCGAGGAACAGGTCGCCCTCGATCCGTGCGCCGGAGTCGAGCGTCAGCGCCGCGATGTCGCCACTCTCGCCGTCGAGCTCGACCTGGGCGATCTTGCCCTCGATCCGGGTCGTGCCGTCGGCCTCCGCCATCTTGCGCAGGAACCGGGCGTAGAAACCGGAGTCGAGCTGATAGGCATAGTTCATCCGGCCATCGGGAAGATGCGCGAACTTGCCCTGCAGTGCGGCGCGCAGTTCGAGGCAGTAATCGTCGAACGGCTGATGATGGCCGCGGGTCAGCCCGTGCAGCCAGAAATGCTGGAAGCCTGCGGACCAGTGATCCTTGCCGGTCGTGCCGAACGAATGGAAATAGGTGTCGCCGCGATCCTTCCAATTGTCGAACAGGATGCCGAGCTTGAACGTCGCCTGCGTCTCTCGCATGAATTCGGCTTCGTTAATCCCGAGCAGGCGGTTGAACGTCACGATCGGCGGGATCGTCGATTCCCCGACGCCGACGGTGCCGATCGCCTCCGATTCGACCAGCGTCACCGCGACCGTGCGGCCCATCGTCCGCGCGATCGCGGCGGCGGCCATCCAGCCGGCGGTGCCGCCGCCGGCAATGACGACGCGGTGGATCGGGGGCGTGGTCATCGGCTGAGTGCTCGCAGGAGGAAGGCGCGCAGTTTGCCTGCGCTGTCGGGGGTGAGCGGGGCGAGGACGCCGCGTTCGGGCTCGGGGATATGCGCCGCGACCGCGGGGTCGTCCGAAAAGACATAGTGATCGAACATGGCGCGCCAGTGACGTTTCTCGTCCTCGGGCAGGTCGCGGATCGCGAGCAATGCGTGGTTGAGCGCATCCTGCGGCTGGCCGAGCCAGCGGGGTGTGTCGCGCCACCAGTAGTTCACCAGCACGTTGAAGTCCGAAAGCCCCTCGACATGATGCCACCACAGGGCCGGGATGTAGATCGCGTCGCCGGCGTCGAGTTCGGCGACCTGCGCCTGCGCCAGCGCATCGCGGAAGCCGGGATAGGCGGCGAAGTCGGGGTCGTGAAAGTCGACCATGCTCACCGCGCGGCCCGCGGGGGTATTGTCGACCGGCCCGAGATAGAGATTGCGGAACTGGTCGCGCGGAAACAGCGTGAAGCGGCGACGACCGACCGCGACGCAGGCGAGGTTGTCGGGCGCGTCGTTATGCGCCGCGATCCGCGTCGGCGTCCCCATCCAGATGCTCGCGAGCGGCGTGCGGTCGCCGAGATCGACGTGATTGGCCTCGTGCAGCCCGGTGAAGAAATTCTGCATGTCGATCGAGGCGAGATAGATGGACGGTGCGCGGTCGACCCCTTCGTTCTCGGTGATCCGCGCGAAGATCTCGGGCAGCGGCGCGCGCATCATCTGGAAGTTCATGCCCTGCATGTCGCCGTAGAACAGCCGGCCGCCGCTCTGCGACGCACCGACCGAGACGGCAAAGGGCGTGGGCCGGGCATGGCGCTCGATATAATCGCGCGCCGCGCGTCCCGACTGGCGACCGGCCTCGACCATCGGCCAGTCGGCGACGAGCCCGCGGACGATGAACGGCGTCGTCGCTTCGCGCAACAGCGTGTCGAGCGCCGCCGGCCCGCTGATGTCGACTTCGCGGATCCGCGGCAGGGCGGCGAAGATCCCCGCGGTGCCGGCGTCAGCCATGCGCGAGCCGTCGGTTCTTGCGCGCGACGAGATCCCCGATCTGGCCGAGCGAGGCGAGCGCCATGAAGATCGGCAGCAGATGGCCCTCGGCGTGGAGCTCGGCGACGGAGGCGGGGTCGAGCGCTTCCAGGCGATCCTCGTCGATGACGTGATAGCCGACCAGCCGGTTCTTCGAGCCGTCCTCGAGCGTGACGTCGAGCGTCAGCGGTTCGAGCAGGTCGTGGCGCTGGAGCGCGGCGAAGAACGCGGTCGCGGCGACATAATCCTCGTCGAGCGCGCGCAATTGATCGGCGATACGTTCGAGAAACGGCGTCGGGCGACCGGTATCGTCGAACACGCGCATGCCTTCGCCGGCGCCGATCCGCGGGCTCGCCATGTCGATATGCACCTGGCGCAGCGACGAACCCTCCGGCCCACGACCGACGAGGAAGGGCTGGCTGTCGATCGCGAGCGGGCGATAGCGGGCGTCCCAGCGCCCGCCCTCGAGAAACAGGTTTTCGCCCGCTTCGAACCCGAACATCGCGAGCGCGGTGAAGCCGTCGCGGGTCTGGTCGCGCTGGAAGAGGATCGGATAATGGGTCTGGACGCGGCGGAATTCGCTGGGGACGGTGATGCACGCCATCACGGCGTCGCCGAGCGCATCCGACCGGTCGGTGCGGATCCGCAGGTCGCGGTGCTCTTCGGGCGTCAGGATCGCGTGGTCGGGCATCAGGCTCTCGTTTCCATGGTAGCGCTTGTCATCGCATGCCGCAGGGCATCGAGATAGGCGCGATTGGTCGGCAGGGCGGCGGCGAGCATGCGACCGTGCCGGTCGACCTGCTGCACGAGCATGTCGGCGGCACCGCGCGCGCCCGTGCGGACTGGCGTGCGGCGCGGCGCGGAAAAGCCCATGCCGTAGAGCACGTATTGATAGCTCGCCGCGGGAAAGATCTCGTCGACCATCGGGAAATCGGCGTGCGACGGGGGCTGGTCGGCCCATAGCTGGAGCAGCTCGGCGAGACGCGGGGGGATCGAGCCGGGATCGCGGTGGTCGCGCCAATAGGGTTCGTCGCGTTGGCTCAGGACATAGTGCAGTTTGAGGAACTCGACGATCCGGTCCCAGCGATAGCGGAACAGCGTGTTGAAGCGCGCGGCGTGCAGATCCATCGTGCGGCGGGTCGCCGGGAAATTGTCGAGCAGCGCGTCGACCGAGAGCTCGACGAGCACGATCGCAGACGCCTCGAGCGGCTCGAGGAAGCCGGCGGACAGACCGATGGCAAGGCAGTTGCGATGCCAGAAACGGTCGCGGTGGCGCGACTGGAACCGCAGCGGGCGAAAGTCGGGCAGCGGTGCGTCGGGGGCGGTCGCGCGCAGATAGCGGGTGAGCGTGTCGGCGGCCGCGTCGTCGTCGAGATGCGCGGACGAATAGACGCAGCCGATGCCGCGTCGCGCGGGCAGGCCGATATCCCAGATCCAGCCCGCGGCGTGCGCGGTGGCATTGGTCTGCGACGCGATCGGACTGTCGGCGGCGACCGGCAGCTGGACTGCGAGCGCGCGGTCATTGAAGAGTTCGCGTCCGCGGTCGATCGTGCCGACGCCGTAATGCTCGCCGATCAGAAGTGCGGCATGACCCGTGCAGTCGAGGAACAGGTCGCCCTCGATCCGGCCCGATGCGCGTGTGCGGACCGCGGCGATGTCGCCATCGGCCGCGCCATCGACGCCGACGACATGGTCGCGCAGGTGGCGCACCCCGAGCCGTTCGGTCGCGTGGCGGGCGAGCAGGGCGGCGAACTTGCCGGCATCGAGATGATAGGCATAGTTCAGCGTGCCCGCATAATCGGGCATCGCACGCTGACGCGGCGCAAGGTCCTGGCTGCAGACGGCATGTTGCGCACAGAGTGCTTCGGCAAAGGCAAGGCCGCTGTCGGACCAGGCCGAGGCGAGATCGCGGGCGGCTGCCTCGGCGGGTGTCGTGAAGGGGTGGAGATAGCGGTCGTCGGCCGCGCCGGTGCGCCAGCCGTCGAAGCGCGATCCCTGTTTGAACGCGGCATCGCAGACGAGGAGGAATTCGGTTTCCGAGATGCCGATCCGTTCGAGCGTGCGGCGCATCGTCGGCCATGTGCCTTCGCCCACGCCGATCGTCGCGACGTCGGGCGATTCGATCAGGGTAACCTGAAGCGGATGCTCCGCATCGCGGTCCGCACGGGCGGCGATGAGGCACGCGGCGAGCCATCCGGCGGTGCCACCGCCGACGATCACGATCGAGGTGATCGCGCGATCCATGTCCAGCCCGTCAGTTTGCATGTCCGACACTGTCATTCTGTGCCGCCACGGCGCCGAAAAGACCACCCCCCGCGGGGGAGTGGTCGTTCCGTAGGACGGCGGCGCCGCGGATCAGAAGTTGAACCGCAGGCCGGCTGCGTAGCGGGCATAGCCCGGCTGCGCGAAGGTGGCGAAATTGTCCGACCGGCGATGACCGCGACGGCCCTGGCCGGTGAGGTTGATGACTTCGCCGAACACGGCCAGCCCCGTGGTGACCTGATAGCTCGCACTGGCGTCGACCTGCCCATAGGATTCGACATAGAGCGGATCGAAGGCGCCGCCGGCATAGAATTCGCCGCGCCAGTTATAGGCCACACGCGCCTGGATGCCGTTCTTGTCGTAATAGGCGACCGCGTTGGCGCTGTCGCTGAGCCCGGTCAGCGCGAACTGGCCGATGTTCGGATCGAGCGTGTTGTCATATTTCGCGTCGCCATTGACGATCGTGTAGTTCAGGATGACGCCGAGCCCGGTGTTCCAGAGCCTGTGCTGCAGCGCGAATTCCCACCCGTCGATATTGGCGGTCTGGTCGCTGTTGAACGGCTGGCTCAGCTGGAAGTTGAACAGATCGTCCTCGGGCAGGCCGAAGATGTTGCCGTTCAGCAGACCGGAATCGCTGGTGCCCGTGACCTGCGACGAGGCGGGGAAGTTGCGCAGGATGTAGTCGCGAACCTGGAGATTGTCCGTCGTTCCAAGCGCTGCGACCGCCTGACGATAGCGGGGGCCCGAGCCCGGGTTGCGCAGGTTGAACGCGGACGTGTTGACCTGGGTCGTGCCGATGAAGTTCTTCACGTCCTTGTTGAAATAGCCGACCGAGATGTAGCTCTCGGCGCCGTAATACCATTCCGCCGACAGATCGATGTTCTTCGACTTGAAGGGGACGAGGTTCGGATTGCCCTGGCTGCCGGTGCCGCCGCCGATGCGCGGGTTCGAGTCGATGTTCAGGCCACCCTGCAGGCTGCCGTAATCGGCGCGCGTGATCGTGTGGCTGTACGACGCGCGCAGCTTGACGTTGCGGAGCGGTTCGATGTCGAAATCGACCGCGGGCAACCAGTTGTGATAGCGGCCCTTCAGCGAGGTGAACGAATTGGCGCCGTAGGTGAGCGCGAATTCGTTCGCGCCCGTCCAGCGCGTACCGTTCGGGATCGGCACCAGCGCCGACGAGTTCACCTGCGTCTCGTCATAGCGGACGCCGCCGATGAGGTGCGCCGGCATCGAGAACATGTCGAACTTGCCGTTGAACTGAATATAGGGCGAGATCGTGCGTTCGCGGATGCGGCGATCGTTGGTGTAATTGGCAAGGCAGGTGCCTTCCGCCGCGACACCCGTCTGCGGTGCGCTGCAGATCGCATATTGCGAGCGCAGCAGTTCGGCCATCTGCTCGAAGTTGAACGTGTAGATCGACGGCGGCAGCGCGGGATCGTTCGATCCGGCGACGCCCTTGAACTTGTCGGGCAGGCTGGTGAGGTTGAAGAAATCGTCGGGCACGGCCGCCGCGCCGAACGACGCACCGCGCGGGTCGACACCGCCCCAGGTCTCGTTCTGGATGAAGCCGTAAGCCGAGCGCACCTTGTTATCGACATAGGAGAAACCCCAGTCGATGCTGCTCAGGAAATCGCCGTCATGGTCGTAATGACCCTTCAGCTGGAGCTGGTTGATCTCGTTCTTGAAATAGGCGTTGCGGAACGCGTTGCCGGTGGGCGTGATCAGCGATGCGTTCAGCGGGTCGATGCCGGGATACATCTGGTACGAGATGACCGGCAGGTCCTTCTCGAAATTGATCGCCTGCGACTGGACGCCGAAGATTGCGCCACCGATCGACGTGCTGCTGCCGTAATCGTTGGTCGGCTTCGACACCGCAGTCGAATGATGCGCGTCGAGCGACATCGTGACGTTGCCGGGCGCTTCCCAGGTCAGGTTGCCGCCGAGCGACTTGTTCTCGGACTTGTTCGCGGTCAGCGAGCTGCTGTACGACAGATCCTTGCCGGGCGCGAAATTCTCCGAGTAGAAGACGGGGCCAGCCGCGGGACCATCGGTCCAGGCGCTGCGCGTGTCGCCGAAGTTGAACCAGATGCCGACGCTGCTGTTGCGCACTTCGACCTTGTTGCTCGAATAGGTGAAGTCGAGCGTGGCGGTCAGCGTGTCGGTCGGCTTGGCCTGCAGCACGAGCTGGCCGTTGATGCGCTCGCGATCGATGTCGACGACATCGTAATTGGCGCTTTGCGGGATTTCATAGACGTCGGTCGGGCCGGGACGGTTGGTGATGTTAGCACCGCCGGGCGTGGCGGGCTGGGCGAGCGTGCCCCAGTTGTTCTCCGCGCCGAGAAAGCCGTCGCGGAAGCCGACGCCCGCCGAATTGTTGCTCGCCTTGCGCCGCTGATAGGCGCCGCTGAGCAGGACGCCGATGCGGTCGTCGGCAAAGGTGGTGGACAGGATGCCCGACACTTCGGGAGTGATAGGATCCTTGCCGTTGCGCGAGCTGTCGAGCACGCCCTTGACGGCGACGCTGCCGCGCGTGCCGGGCTTGTCGATCGGACGCGGGGTGCGGATGTTGATCGACGAGCCGATACCACCCGACGGGACGGCGGCGCGGCCGGTCTTGTAGACCTCGACCGCGGCGACGCCTTCGGAGGCGAGGTTGGCGAAGTCGAACGAGCGCGAGGCGGGCGCGCTGGCACCGTCGCCGAGCGTCGAGGTCGGCATCTGGCGACCGTTGAGCGTGACGAGGTTATATTCGGGACCGAAGCCGCGGACCGTGACGGTCGAGCCTTCGCCGTTCGAGCGGTCGATCGAGACGCCGGTGATGCGCTGGAGCGATTCCGCGAGGTTGGTATCGGGGAACTTGCCGATATCCTCGGACGAGATCGCGTCGACCACGCCCTGGCCGTTGCGCTTGATGTCGATCGCCTCGCGCAGCGACGCGCGGATGCCGGTCACGACGATGTCGTCGGTGACCGCATTCGGATCGGCGGGCGTGGCGGGTGCAGCCTGCGGATCAATGTCGGACGGGCCGGGATTGCCGACCGTGGCTGCGGCATCCTGCGCCAGAGCGACGCCGGGAATGGCGGCGAGCGCCAGTGCCGATGTGCCGATGACAAGACGCGAAAGCGAGCGAGCCGTGAAGCCACGCATGGTAATCCTCCCTGTAGCCGACGCTATGAGTGCGCCTTCCGTGTGAACGTTCACTTTCCCTTTTCGCGATTCGTGTCAAGGATTTGGGCTGCTGGTTGTGAACGTTCACTAAATATGCTGTGAATAGTGACAATGGTGCCACAGCCCGGCCGGACGCGTGTCGCAGTCCGCAGGGGGAGGCGAAAAATCGGAAGGGAATGAGGATGTCGACGGGGTATCGCGCGCTGATGCTGGGCGTGTCACTGATGGGGATCGCCGCCATGGTCGAGGCGCGCGAGCCGCGTGCGGCGGTCGCGCCACGCCAGGCTCCCGCAACGGCGGCGCCGGACGCCGGACCCGATGCGCGACGGCGCGCCGCGGCGATCGTCGCGCGGATGACGATCGACGAGAAGATCAAGCTGGCACACGGCCTGTTCCCGCCGATGGCGGCAGGCAAGACGACGGACACGCTGATCCCGTCGGCGGGTCATATCGACGGCATTGCGCGACTGGGCGTGCCGCTGGTCCGCGAGAGCGACGCGTCGCTCGGCGTCGCCAATCAGGTCGAACAGCGCAAGGGTGACGTCGCGACCGCGCTGCCGTCCGGACTTGCCACCGCCGCGAGCTTCGACCCCGAAATCGCACGCGCAGGCGGCGCGATGATCGGCGCGGAGGCGCGGGCGAAGCGGTTCAACGTGCTGCTGGCAGGGGGCGTCAACCTGACGCGTGATCCGTGGAACGGGCGCAACTTCGAATATCTCGGCGAGGATCCGCTGCTGGCTGGCTCGATGGCGGGCGCGCATATCGCCGGGGTCCAGTCGAATCATATCGTCTCGACGGTCAAGCACCTCGCGCTCAATGCGCAGGAGACCGGTCGTATGGTTGTCGACGCGCGGATCGGCGAGGCCGATCTGCGGATGAGCGACCTGCTAGCGTTCCAGATCGCGATCGAGCGCGGGAAGCCGGGCTCGGTGATGTGCGCGTACAACAAGGTCAATGGCGACTGGGCGTGCGAGAACAAGCATCTGATGACCGACGTGCTCAAGCGCGACTGGGGCTATCGCGGCTGGGTGATGAGCGACTGGGGTGCGGTGCATTCGACCGCGAAGGCGGCCAATGCGGGGCTCGACCAGCAGTCGGGACAGGAACTCGACAAGGCGATCTACTTTGGCGCGCCGCTCAAGGCCGCGGTGGCTGACGGCAGTGTGTCTCGGGCGAGGCTCGACGACATGATCGTCCGCTATCTGACCGGCCTGATCAAAACCGGCGCCTATGACACGCCGATGCCCGCCGCAGAGGCGCCGATCCCCTATGCCCACCATGCCACCGTGGCGCAGGACGCGGCGGAAGCGGGGATCGTGCTGCTCAAGAACGACCGCGACATGCTGCCGATCGCGCGCACCGCCAAACGCATCGTGCTGATTGGCGGGCGCGCCGATGTCGGCGTGCTGTCGGGCGGGGGATCGAGCCAGGTCCGCTCGGTCGGTGGCGCGCCGATCGAGATCCCGCTGACATCGGGCGCAGCGATGTCGTTCGCGCGCTATACCTATCATGCCTCGTCGCCGCTCAGGGCGATCACCGCGGCGATGCCGGACGCGGTGGTGACCTTCGTCGACGGCAAGGACACAGATGCGGCGGCGCGCGCCGCCCGCGACGCGGACATGGCGATCGTCTTCGCGACGCAGTGGACGACCGAGGCGCAGGACGTGCCGACGCTGTCGCTGCCCGACAATCAGGACGCGCTGATCGCGGCGGTGGCGAAGGCGCAGCCGCGGACGGTGGCGGTGCTCGAAACCGGCGGGCCGGTGCTGATGCCCTGGATCGATGCGGTGCCGGCGGTGCTGCAGGCCTGGTATCCGGGACAGCGCGGCGGCGAGGCGATCGCCAATATCCTGACCGGCCGGGTGTCGCCGTCGGGCCGGCTGCCGATCACCTTCCCCGCCGCCGCGTCCCAGGCGCCACGCCCGGCACCGGTCGGTCTCGAGCGGCTGACGTCGGTCGAGGCGCAGGCGGCCGCCAATCCGGCGAACGCCGCCGCGATCCAGCTCGAAAGCTTTCCGGTCGACTATGTCGAGGGCGCGGACGTCGGCTATCGCTGGTACGAGAAGCAGCGCCAGCGGCCGCTGTTCGCCTTCGGTCACGGGCTGAGTTTCACCAGCTTCGCCTATCGCAACCCGGTGGTGACCGGCGGCCGGCGGCTCAGCGTGACGTTCGACGTCGTCAATACCGGGCGCCGTACGGGCGCGGACGTCCCGCAGATCTATGTCGCGCAGGCGGCGGCAGACGGGGCGGGGACGGCGACGCCGATGCGGCTTGCGGGGTTCACGCGGCTCACGCTCAAACCGGGCGAGTCGCGGCGCGTGACGCTGACCGCGGAGCCGCGGGTCGTCGCGCAATATGACACCGCGCTGCCGGGCTGGCGGATTGCCGGGGGCCGCTACCGCGTCGCGCTGGCGCATGATGCCGCGGACCGATCGCAGCTGCTGACGACGACGCTCGAGCCGATGACGATGAAACCCTGACCGGGGCGTAGCCCTGCCGCGGCGGCGGCGGGGTGGTTCGGGAGTTGCCCGACGGCGGCGAGCGGGTCACAAGGGCGCCATCGTGCCGCGTACCGTTCCCTTCTCCCCGCATGGCCGGTCGCCGTCACCCGCGCCGCGACCGGCAGCTTTCCTCCTCGTCTGCGCGCTCGCTTATGCGGGGGCGGTCGTCGGCTATCTGCCGCTGCTGACGCTGCTGCTGCCGATCAAGGTCGATCAGGTGGCGGGCGACGGTCGTCTCGATCTGCTGACGGTGACGGTGATCGCGGGGGCGATCGCGGCGAGCGTGGCGAATATCGGCTTTGGCTGGCTGGGCGACCGTTTGGTGAGCCGGGGCGGAGGCCGCCGCGGGATCATGGCGGCGGGCGTCGTCGCGACGATGGCGTCCTATGCGGGGTTGGCCGCCGCGACCACGCCTGCCTTGCTGGTGGCGGGGATCGTCCTGTTCCAGGTCGCGCTGAACGCGGTGATCGCGCCGCTGATGGCGATCATCGCCGAAGAGGTGCCCGATGGCCGCAAGGGGGTCGCGGGCGGGCTGCTGGCGATGGCCAATCCGGTCGCGGCGACGCTGTCCGCCGCGCTGGTGGGGGCGAGCCGGTTCGGCGAGCCCGCGCGGTTCGTGGTCATCGCGGTCACCGTCGCTGTGTGCACGCTTCCGCTCGTGATCGTGCGCGGGACGCGGCAGGCGGGAGCGCCGCCGCCGGTATTGCGGTCGATGCTGCGGCGCGATCTGCTGCTCGCCTGGACCGCGCGGCTGCTCGTGCAGATCGCGGGCAGCGCGCTGTTCGTCTATCTTCTCTATTATTTCGAAACCGTCGCGCCGTCGGTGCCGGAGTCGGTGCTCGCCGCAAGGATGGGGACGGTGATGATCGTCGCCTATAGCGTGCCGCTGCCGATCGCGGTGCTGGTCGGCCGGCTTGCGGATCGGACCGGGCGGACCAAGCCGTTCCTGTTCGCGGCGGCGCTGGTCGCGGCGGCGGGGCTAATCGCGATGATGGCGGCGCGCGACTTCACCAGCGGCGCGGCGGCGTTCTGCGTCTATACGGGCGGGACCTCCGTCTTCCTGGCGCTGCACGCGGGCTTTGCGATGCAGCTGTTGCCGAGCGCGCGGCACCGCGGGCGCGACCTCGGGCTGCTCAACCTCGCCAACACCCTGCCCGGGCTGCTCGGGCCGGTGATCACCTGGGCGCTGGCGACGCCGCGCGATTTCGACGCGGTGCTGGTCGTGCTCGCGGTGCTGACGCTGGGCGGGGGGATGATCCTGCTCGCCGCGCGGGGGCGGCGCTGAGGCTGATGGCGATCAGCGGCGCGACCGGTTCGGGGCAGGGCGCCAGTAGCGGACATAGTCGACCGCCATGCGCTGCGGGAAGGCGGTGTCGTCGATCCCCTTCTGCCCGCCCCAGTCGCCGCCGACCGCAAGGTTGAGGATCAGGTCGTAGGGCCGGGTGAACGGCCAGGCCGCCTTGCCGCCGGGCTGGTCATTGGCGACGCGCATGACCGCGCGGCCGTCGACGCCGATCGTGATGACATCGGCGCGCCAGTCGAGCTGATAGCGATGATAGCGGGTGCAGGCGGTCGGCACGCGCTTCTGCGCGCCGCGCTGCGTGCCCTTGGTGTGGTTGAACGCGCCGCTGTGCACCGTCGCATGGACGACGTTCGGGTCCCATCCGACCAGCTCGACGATGTCGATCTCGCCTTCGTCGGGCCAGCGGCCGCCGCTTGGCAGCAGCCAGACCGCGGGCCAGCTGCCGCGACCGCAGGGCAGCATCGCGCGGACTTCGTAGAAGCCATAGCCGCGTGGCACCCGCGAGACGAGCTTGGCCGAGCTGTAGCTCTGGCCGCCCCAGTCGGGGAAGCGCGCCTTGGACAGCGTCTCGCGACGCGCCTCGATGATCAGCGAGCCCTTTTCGATCCGTGCATTCCGGGGCCGGTCCTTGGCATAATATTGGCGCTCGTGATTGGCCCAGCCCTCGGCATTGCGCGAGGTGTCGAACCGCCATTTGTTGCGATCGATCGTTCGCCCGTTGAATTCGTCGGCAAAGGCGGGCGTCGTCTTGGGCGTCGGCATCGGTGCGTCGAGCCCGTAATTGGTCGCACCGAGCGTCGCGGCCTGCGCGGCCAGCAGCAGCAGGATCATCGTGTCACCGCCGTCGGGGACTGCGCGGCCGAGCCACTTGGGACGGGGTCAGGATACATGCGCGACGCTCTCCATTACGCCCCGGATCGTCGCCGCGACGTGCGGACGCGAACCGGTGGCGTGACGGGTCTAGGGCAGCCCCGCGGCAAGCTCAACCGGGCGGTTTCCCCGCGCGCAGGGCGTTTCGCAGCGCGAGGCCGTGCACCCTAGAACTGGCCGCCGATATTAAAGGTGATCAGCTTGCTGTCGTCGCCATCCGCCTTGAGCAGTGCCTTGGCGAGATCGATCCGCAGCGGGCCGAACGGCGAGGCCCAGTTGACGCCGATGCCGACCGACAGCCGCGGGCTGGCGCTATTGCCCGTATAGGTCTCGCGGTAGGCGCCGAGCGAATAGCTATAGGGTGTGCCGGTGTTGGTCGTCGTGCTTGCACCGGCGGAATCGAGGTAGAGAAGGTTGCCGGCGGTGTCGGTATATTGGCGGGTCGCGGCGACGCACGCGATCGAGGTCGCGTTCGCGGCGGCACAGCTGTCGGTCAGCGTCGGCGTCCTGCCGCCGAACACCGCGCCGACGTCCATGTAGACGGAGGGGCGCAGGCCGAGTTCGCGCGCGCCCGAGCCAAGCGGCAGCTCGACCTCGAGGCGGGCCTGGTAATAGGCGGTGCCGCCCAGCGCGGTCTGCGTGTTCGAACTGCTGTCGGTCGAGATCGTCGCAGGAATCGTGCTGGTGTCGTAATAGGTCCGCGTGACGCGCGGCCCGACGCCGCGGATATCGAAGCCGCGCATCTGCGGGTCGCCCAGATAGAAGCGGTCGGTCAGTCGCACCTGTTGCCCGAGCCCTCTGATATAGCCGCCTTCGGCGTGCGCGGTGAGGATGAAGCGCGAGCCGAGATCGACATATTTCGAGTAGTTGGCGGTGCTGCGGAGATACCGCGTGTCGCCGCCGAGGCCGGCGAAATCCTGGCTGACGCTGAACTTGCTGCCCTTGGACGGGCGGGTGCGGCTGTTCGTGCTGTCGAACACCAGCGAATAGCCGATCGACGAGGTCCAGCGATTGCCGACCGCGTCGCACAGATACTGGCCGGCGACGGCGGGATCGCACACGCCGTTCGTGTAATAGGTGTCCGCGTCGAGCGTGACCTGATCATAGGACAGGCCGTAGCGGGCGGTGGCCGACCAATATTCGGTCAGCGGCACCGCCGCGCGGATCTGGAACCCGGTCGAGATCTGTTCATAGGTCGTGCTGTCGGTGTCGCCGGTGGTGCTGTACGAGCTGTAATCCCGCCGGAATATGTCGCCGCCCAGCGCGATGTTGGTGTCGAACAGATAGGGTTCGGTGAAGCCGAGATTGACCGATTTCGAATAGCTCGAATAGCTGACTCCGGCCCGTAGCTCCTGTCCCATGCCGCGGAAGTTGCGCTGGGTGATCGTGGCGGACGCGATGAAATTCTCCAGGCTGGAATAGCCGGCCGAGAGCTGAAGCTCGCCGCTCGATTTTTCCTCGAGGTTGGTTTCGAGGATGACGCGATCGGGCGCGGAGCCGGGCTTCTGCTTGATCTCCGTCTTGTCCTGAAAATAGCCGAGCGAATTGATCCGGTCCTCCGAGCGTTTGACCTGGAAGCTGTTGAACGCGTCGCCCTCCGCCAGGCGGATCTCGCGCCGCACGACCTTGTCCTTCGTCTGTGTGTTGCCGTTGATCTCGACGCGTTCGACATAGGTTCGCTTGGCTTCGGCGATGTTGAGGTTGATCCCCATCGTCAGCGTGTCGGCGTCCTTCTGGAACTCCGGATTCACCTCGGTGAAGGCGTAGCCGAACAGGCCGGCGGTCTGGCTCAAGCTGTCGACCGCGTCCTCCACCTGCTTGGCGTTGTACCAGGCGCCTTTCTTGAGCGTCAGCGTCGCGGCGAGCTTGCTGCTGTCAAAGTCACGGATCTGGCTGTCGACGGTGACGTCACCGAATGTGTAACGTTTGCCCTCCTCCACCACATAGGTGATGATGAAGTCCTTCTTGTCGGGGGTGAGTTCGGCGACCGCAGACGTGACGCGGAAATCGGCATAGCCCTGCGTCAGGTAGAATTGCCGCAGCTTCTGCTGGTCGTAGCTCAGGCGATCCTGGTCGTAGCTGGTTGCGGACGACAGCATGCGGCTGAGCCGTGCCTGTTTGGTCGCCATCTGCCCGCGAATTTGTGCGTCCGAAAACACGCTGTTGCCGAGGATGTTAATCTGGCGGACCTTCGATTTCGGGCCCTCGCTGATTTCGAAGACGATGTCGACGCGGTTCTGGTCGAGGCTGACCATCTTCGGATCGACCATCGCGGCGAAGCGGCCCTGTCGGCGATAGAGCTCGACGATCCGCGCGACATCCTGCCGCACCGCGCTGCGCGTGAAGATCTGCCGCGGTGCAAGCCTGATCTCCTTGGTGATCTTGTCGCTCTTGAGCGCCTTGTTGCCCTCGACGACGATGCGGTTGATGATCGGGTTTTCGCGGATGCGGACCACGATATTGCCGTCCTCGACCCCGGCGATCGAATAATCGGCGAACAGGTCGCTGGCCTGAAGGTCCTTGAGCGCCTGATCGAGCGTCTCCGCCGTGTAGGGGATGCCGGCGCGCAGCTTGGTGTAGCTCAGCACGGTCTCGGGCTCGATCCGCTGCGCGCCTTCGACGCGCAAGGTGCGGATCGTCCGGACGGCGGGATCGGCCGGTGGCGTCGGGGGGGGGGCTTCGCATGCTGGACGGGCGCTGCGACCGCCGTGCCGCCGATCGTGCCGGCCAAGGCCAGGGCCATCGTACTGGCGCCAAATTCGAACATCATGGGGAGGTCTCCGGGTGAGACCGGGCGCCTGGGCGGGCGATGTTTCCGGCGGATGGCGCGCGCCGGCCGGATTGCAACACTGGGTCACCAACGAGCGCGACCGCGCAGTCGCCGGGCCCGGCTGACACATGGAGCAAGTGGCGGGAAATGTTCGGGACATGGTCGCTGGCTAGAGCGCCGTGCGGGCCAATCGGCTCGCCCGTTCATCCTGCGAGGACCATCGCCATGCGTGTCGCCATCAAATCCGTCCCGTCATCCGCGCCGATCAGCGCGCCGACGCTGCCGCCGCTCGTCGACAATCCGTTCGCGCCCGAAGTCTTCGCCACGGGGCTCGCCGGGCTCGCCAATCTGTCGGGCGTGATCGTGCTGACGCTGGAGAGCGCGCGGTGCGATCACACGCGCGACGCGCCGTCGGTCGAGCGGGTCGTCGTCGGGCGGGTCGCACTGACCAGCGGCGCCGCGCAGGATCTGGTCGCGGCGCTGAACCAGTTCCTCGAGCAGCAGGGGCTGAGCCCGAGCAAGGCGATGGCTGCCGGGTCGACGTTCCAATGAGCCGCGCGACCGTGCCGCCCCCAGCCGGTATCCGCGGGTCGTCGGCCACCGGCCTTACCGTGGCGATCGAAGCGCTGCGGTTCGGCGTTCGAGTACAGAGCCGCGCTGTGGATCAACGCGTCCGGAGCGTGACCGTGGTGTTCCGCCGACCGGCGGCGTGATGCATGCCTGATGTCCGCGTTGCGATCAAAGACACGATACAGTCTTGGTTGCGACATGGTTTGTCACAAACCGTGGCTGCGTAACAACAGGTCGAACGCATGACGGTTCGATGACGACTTAGCCGTTGTCGACCCCGTCAAATCCCTGCAGCTTTGCCGGACGGACCATATCCGTCATCGCAAAAAATGCCTCGCAACCCAAAGTGTTGCGGCTCAGGGAGTATCACCATGCGTCTGGACTTTCGCAAACGCCTTCTGGCGTCCACGCTTCTGCTTGGCTTGAGCGCACCGGCCGTCGCGCAGACCGTCGACCCGGCAACGCAGGCTGTGCCGGACGACGCCGCGCCGGCCGATGGCGAGACGATCGTCGTCACCGGATCGCGGCTGGGCGGTCTCCAGTTGCAGCAGGCGTCACCGATCGCCGTGGTCAGTGCGCAGGACTTCGCATTGTCGGGCCAGCCCAATGTCGAGAATGTCCTGAAGGACCTGCCGCAGCTGGTGCCGAGCACGACGGGTGCGTCGAACAACCCCGGGGGCGGGGTGGCGACCGCGGATCTGCGCGGGCTGGGTTCGACGCGAACGCTCGTCCTCGTCGATAACCGTCGCTACGTCGCCTATGACTCGAACCAGGTCGTCGATCTGAACACCATCCCCGCCGGGCTGATCGAACGCGTCGACATCGTCAGCGGTGGCCGGTCCGCGGTCTATGGCTCCGACGCGATCTCGGGCGTGATCAACTTCGTCATGAAGAAGGATTTCAGCGGCGCGGAAATTAATGCGAATTACCGCATCAACGAAGCGGGTGATGGCGGCACGTTCAACGGCAATTTGCTGCTCGGGGGGAATTTCGAGGACGGGCGCGGCAATGCGACGGTCTATTTCGATTATACCAAGCGCAACGGCATCCTGCAGTCGGCGCGCGACTATTCGCGACAGGCGCAGGTCGATGACGGCGAGGGTGGCCTGATCGCAGGCGGGTCGGGCTCGATCGAGGGCACGCGGTTCGCGATCGGCGGGGTGAACCGCAAGTTCGAACCCGATGGGAGCTTTTCGGCCTATAGCGCCGCGACCGACGCCTATAATTACGCGCCGTCCAACTATCTGCAGGTCCCGCAGGAGCGGTTCCTGATGAGCGCGCAAACGCATTACGACGTCAGCGATGCGCT
>JGI20283J15916_100094_pt1 | contig 41672 bp, 40 predicted proteins | sample Plalitdecfosmids_FD_15916 | JGI IMG/M metagenome (IMG submission 15916) | reverse complement strand
GTGCATCCGAAGATCAGCAGTTCAACCTGTTGATAGTACGTACTAAGCTCTCATGTTTCACGTACTAAGCTCTCATGTTTAACGTACTAAGCTCTCATGTTTAACGAACTAAACCCTCATGGCTAACGTACTAAGCTCTCATGGCTAACGTACTAAGCTCTCATGTTTCACGTACTAAGCTCTCATGTTTGAACAATAAAATTAATATAAATCAGCAACTTAAATAGCCTCTAAGGTTTTAAGTTTTATAAGAAAAAAAAGAATATATAAGGCTTTTAAAGCTTTTAAGGTTTCACGAGGCGTCGCAAACCCCGTTGACCAAAGTGTTGTCGGATTTCGCCAGCTCGTATGGCGTGGGTCTCGACAGCCGCGGTATCACAGGAGTGGTGGATGCGAAGATTCGCGCGGGCAATGCCCAGGAGTTTCTCGACCGGCTGGCGCTGGAACATCAATTCCAGTGGTTTCTGTACAACGGCAAGCTGTACGTCAGCCCGCAATCGGGCCAGGTGTCCCAGCGCCTTGAAGTGTCGGCTGACGCAGCGCCGGATCTGAAGCAGGCCCTCACCGATATCGGTCTCTTGGACAAGCGTTTCGGCTGGGGCGAGTTGCCGGATGAAGGCGTGGTACTGGTCAGCGGACCGGCGCGCTATGTCGAGCTGATACGCGGTTTCAGCAAGGAAAAGGTCAAGGCGCAGGACAAGCATCAGGTCATGATGTTTTCGTTGCGATATGCCGCCGTAGCTGACCGCGAGATTCAGTATCGCGAGCAGAGCATCACCATTCCAGGTGTCGCGACCCTGCTGGACGGCTTGCTGGAAAGCCAGCACAGGCCTCCGTTGCCGCAGGACCCGGCCGCCAATATCCGCGCCATGCAGGACATGGCCGACATGGGCCAGAGCAAGATCATGAACCTGGCCAGCAACCGCAAGGCCACACCGGCACGTAGCGGCGAGAGCAAATCGAACAGCAACCGCCGTGTGGTGGCAGACGTGCGCAACAACGCGGTACTGATCTACGATGATCCAGAAAAGCGCGAGACCTACCAGCAGTTGGTGCAGCAGCTCGATCAGCCCAGCAACCTGGTGGAAATCGACGCGGTCATCCTCGACATCGATCGCAGCCAGCTGAGCAGCCTGGAATCCCGGTGGTCTGCGCGGGCAGGCTCGGTGAACTTCGGCAGTTCGTTGCTGACCGGTGGTTCGTCGACCCTGTTCATCAACGATTTCGACCGGTTCTTTGCCGACATACAGGCGCTCGAAGGGCAGGGTGTTGCTTCGGTCATTGCCCGGCCTTCGGTGCTGACGCTGGAAAATCAGCCGGCGGTGATCGATTTCAGCCGCACGGCTTACATCACCACCACCGGCGAGCGGGTTGCGAACGTTCAGCCGGTGACGGCGGGCACCAGCCTGCGGGTCATTCCCAGAACCATTGCCGGTGAGCAGCCCAACCGGTTTCAGTTGATCGTCGATATCGAAGACGGCCAGCTCGAGCGTACCCGTGATAACGATACGCCGGATGTGAAGCGCGGCACGGTCAGCACCCAGGCGGTCATCGGAGAAAACCGTTCGCTGGTCATCGGCGGTTTTCATGTCGATGAAAGCGGAGAGCGTCAGGACAAGGTACCGATTCTCGGAAGCCTGCCGGTGATCGGTGCGCTGTTCACTTCAAAGCGCCATGAAGTCTCGCGACGTGAACGTTTATTCATCCTCACACCGCGACTGGTGGGCGATCAGCTCGATCCGTCGCGCTATATCGCCAGGGAAAACCGCCCGCAGCTCGACAGAGCCCTTGCGCTGAGCGGCTCGCCCAGTACCCGGCAACAGAAAAAGGATCGGGTGAGCAAGACGTTTTCGGAACTGGCCAACGGACGGCTGCCGCCTGATATCAAAGAGTCATCATCTGGCGTGGCGCTGAAGGACCTGTGTAGAGTGGATCACGGCCTGTCGATCGATGCGTCCCGGGGACAGTGGTTCAGGGGCGATACCTTCGATATCACCGTCGGTGTGGTTCGCAACGACAGTGCCCGCGCCAAGGCATTCTCGCTGGCTTCCTGCGCCGGAGCCCGGACACTTGCAGTAACAATGTTACCCGTAACGGAGTTGCAGCCAGGCCAGTCCACCGAAGTGTTCGTGGCAACGAGGCCCGCCGCTGCCACTGCGGTTCCAGCAGCCCCCGTGAGAGTTTCAATATTGCCGCCTTGAGGCCGATGACGATACAGGGATATATCGTGCGCTGAAGGCGCGGTCGCTCATATCCGGCACTCGTATTACGTGTTAACGGTCATTTCAATACAGTCCTTTTGTCGGGAGATTCATAAATGAAGTGGGTGCGTGTGGGTACCTTGTTTGTCGTCGCGGTATTGTTGAGCGCCTGTGCGACAATGCAAACATCTTGTTTTTCCAGTGATTGTCAGCAACTTGGCGCCAACAGTTCCAGCCTTAAAGTTTGGTGGTCGCCGGAATTGCGCAACGATTCATCTGAATACAGCCTGGTACATCTGAATGACTGAAACGATTTTGCGCAGTAATGATCAGCGGGACTTCTTCGTCAGTATCGGCCAGCAACGGCCGAGTACCTGGCAGTGGGCTCCGGGGATCGACTTCGTTCATCGCAAGGATAGCGTGGGCTGGGGGTTGTCGCTGATGATCGAGCGCAGAGCCCAACGGCCAGATCTGTTTTCCGACGCGCTCAAGCGTCGATTCGAGAATATCGAATCTTATGATGGTTACTATATTTGCCTGGACAGCCAGCAACGGTTTGTCGTGTGGCATGAACTGGACCCTGAGTATCGGCGTGAGGACGCCCTTCAGGAACTGGTGGGCGAGTTTCTGATGCTGGCAGGGTTCAATAACTGAATTCGGAATATTTGTTCCAGTCGGAACCGGACGCCATTAATTTTCCACTCACTTGTCGCCGCGGTCTGTTTACCGCACCGACTAACTTGAGGATTATTCAATGGCGAACTCCCAACGCGACATGCAACGTTTTATTGCCCGTCTAAGTGCCACTCTCGGTACACCGTTAACCCTCCAGAATGGCGTGTGTGCGCTCTACGACGGTCAGCAGCGTCAGGCGGCTGTTATTGAAGTCGCTGCGCACAGCGACCACGTGGTTATTCACAGTCGGCTTGGCCAATTGCGCAAAAGCCCGGAAAACCTGCAACGCCTCCTTTCTGCCAACTTCGATACCGCAAAACTTCGCGGCTGCTGGCTCGCCCTCGATCAGCAGGATGTACGTCTGTGCACCCAGCGTGAGCTGGCTGGCCTGGACGAAGGCACTTTCTGTGATCTGGTCAACGGCTTCATTGCCCAGACCCAGCAGACCCGCACTGCAGTGGTTTCTCTGCTCAATTGACCGAAACGTCGGGAACCGCAGGTCTGCAGCAGTCCACACAGCGATGAGTGTCATGGCGGTCATGCCTGCCAGTGACACCGACGGATCGGCGGAATCGACTGTCGTTTTCCGACACATTCACTGATGGAGCGGGGTAAGCAATGTCTGATTTAACAAGCCTTTCAGGTTCGATGGGAAACCTGTCCAGCCTTCCCGGCGTGGGCGGCACGAGCATGGGTATCGGTGCTTCACTGACCGGCGCTGGCCAGGGCGCTCAGGGCGGCCAGTCCGCGCTGCAGGAGCTGGCTGGGATGCTGGCCGAGATGCTGCTGGGTTCCGGGTCTGGTTCGGGCTCGGGTGCAGGCGGGGGGCAGTCGGCCGGTAAAGGCGCTCAGGGCGGGCAAAGCGATCTGGATTCGTTATTGCAGTCGCTTCAGGGCAACGGGCAGAACGGTGACAGGCAGACCAAGGATTCCGGCACTGCTGGCGGCGGCGAAAAGGAGCTGCTGACTCAAGTGTTGATGGCCCTGTTCGAGAAAATCCTCGGTGGCTCGGATTCGTCTTCCGGCGCAGGCAACGGTTCGGGTGGTGCCAGCGGTATTGGCGGCGGCGGAACCGGTGCAAGCAAGGATGCCGGTGCGCTGGGTCAGGGCCAGGGGCTGGGCGGCACTCAGGGCGCGGCGGGCGGATCTAGCACCGAGGATCTCGTCAACACGCTGATGCAGAAACTGGGTGGCGGATCGCTGGACAACTCCATTCAGCCGACTGCCGATGGCGGCGGTGAGGTGTCTCAGAACGGCAAGCTCAAAGAGCTGCTGGAAATGATCGCCCAGTTCATGGACAGCCATCCGGAAACCTTCAGCCAGCCGTCTGATGGCGCGAGTAAAGGTGGTGGTGGTGGTGGTGGTGTCGTACCGACAGGCACCGGAGGTGGCGGTGGAGCACCTTCTGTTGGCGGTGGCGGTGGCGGTGGGTCTCCGTCCGTCGGCGGCGGTGGTGGAGGTGGAGGTGGAACACCTTCCCTGGGTGGCGGTGGCGGAACACCTTCCATCGGAGGCGGTGGCAGTACTCCAGCGCCAACACCGGGCGCGGGCGGCGGCACGCCGACACCGACTGGTCCGACTGGAACACCTTCACCTACCGGTCCGACCGGCACTGGCACCAGCGGCTCGGCCACGCCGGTCTCCTTCCCGACGGCCTCAAGCAATCCGACCGTCATCAACGAGACCATCAAAGTGGGTCCTGGCGAAACGTTCGACGGCGGCGGCAAGACCTTCACCGCAGGCAAGGCTCTGGGGGATGGTGGACAGGGCGAGGGACAGAAGCCGATGTTCGAACTGGCTGAGGGCGCCACCCTGAAAAACGTGGTGCTGGGTGACAACGCTGCCGATGGCGTGCATGTGCGCGCCGCCAGCGAAAAGGCCGTGAACGTGGATAACGTCCACTGGACCAATGTCGGCGAAGATGCGCTGACCGTGAAAGGTGAGGGCGGTGCCAAGGTCACCAACCTGAACATCACCAACAGCAGTGCCCAGGGCGCCAATGACAAGGTGTTCCAGCTCAATGCCGATGCGAACGTGAACGTGGACAACTTCAAGGTCAAGGACTTCGGCACCTTCATGCGCACCAACGGCGGTCAGCAGGGTGACTGGAACCTGGACCTGAAAAACATCAGTGCTGAAAACGGCAAATTCTCCTTCGTGAAAAGTGACAGCGAAGGCTTGAACCTGTCCACCAGCGGCATCGATCTGAAGAACGTCGAGAACGCCTACAGCAAACTGCCAGGCTCGACCAACCACAAGGAGGCTTGAGATGACGGTCACGCGACAACCGCAAGCGTTGCAAGAGGCGCAGGACACCCCTGAAGAGCGCTCCTGGGCAGCGCTGGTGCGTGCAGGGGGCTATCTGTCTCCGGCGCAGCGCCAGGCCTTCGAGAAAGCCATCGCACTGGTCACCGACCGGATGCGCGATACCCTGGAGAAGCCGGCCACTCAGGTGGGCGATCGCTTCAGTCTGGATCATTACGTCGACAGCCTTGAACCGGGCTTCAAACGTGATGCCGGGCAGGGCGAACTGCAGGGCGATGCGGCGCTGACAGCCTTCTGGATCGTACGCCTGATGGCCGACCGTTTGCTTGAAGCGGCGGGCGGCAAACCGAACGTGCATTGAAGCGCTGATCGTGGAAAACAAAACGGGCTCTTGTGAGCCCGTTTTTTTATAGGTGGGTTTTGCCGAATCTGCGTCTGGCTGGATAGCGCCGGGAGCGCTGTCGTGCGGCATGCCCACGCAGAGCGCTCATCGTTATACACAAGTCATCTGGCTATCCAGTGAGGCAGCAGCGCTGATGCGCTTTTGTAGCGCGATGGCATGAACACCGCAGATCGCGACATGGGTGAAGGCTGAGTCCTGGCGCTGATTCGGGGGGGGGCAATCGGCATGGATGCCGATTGAGCTGCACTGGGCCATGGATGGCCCATTTGCAGCGACCCCCGAATCAGTGTCAGGACGAAGGAACCCCGGCGAAGCCGGGGCCGGAACCGGAGCAGCAGGCTTACTTTGGCCTCTCAAAGTAAGTCGTCGAGGGGCGAAAAGGTGACTGAAGCCATGCGCTCGGCTCACTGAATCCGCAATCTGTGCCATTTGTGACGCGGAGCGTCACGGGATGCATGCCCACGCGGAGCGATGGGCACGATCATCAGTGTTTGACAGACTTGTGTATAACGATGAGCGCTGGAGCGTGGGTACGATCGGTATCCGCTACCGCACGCTGATCGTTACCACGCTCCGCTACCGCACGCTGATCGTTACCACGCTCCGCGTGGCAACGCCTCTCAAGACGCTCCGCGTCCGCTGTCGAACGTGGCGCAGAGCTTCGTGGGATGCATGCCCACTTCAGAGCGATGGGCACGATCAGTGTTGAGGCAGATTTGTGTATAACGTTAAGCGGTGCTTCGGGAGAGGTGTCAGTGGGTGGCGGGCTTCATGAAGCGCTCTTTTTCGAACTCCATGTAGATGATCGTTCGCGGGACCGGCGTTGCGTTGACCGCGAAGTGATCCAGCGCGCCGTCAAAGATCGCGCCTGTTCCCGGTTGCTGGTGATAGAACTCGCCCGCCACATTCAGGTACGAGAAGTTCGCTTCGCCTGCTGCGCTCAGGGTGATGTGCATCTGCAGCAGGCCTTCGTCGGTCAGTTCGGGGTGGCGATGAATGCTCAACAGGCTGTGCGGTGCCAGACGGGCCAGCGCCAGCACCTTGATGCCCTTGAGCGGTGCGAACAGCGCCAGGGTGCGCGGCAGGGTCGCCTGGGCCGGGCCTATGGGCGTGTCCCTGAACAGCAGCGCGTATTGCGTCCAGTCCCGGTTGCCGCCTTCTGCCCCCCAACCCTTGAGCCAGCCGTAATCACCCCCTTGCTGCAGGTGTTCGCTGATTTCGGTGTGGACCTGCTGATGGGACTTGTCGGTACGATCAATGTCGAGCAACGGCGCGTCCATTGCGGCGACCTCTTGCTGAATCACGGAGCAATTGGCAACCAGATGGGCGAGTGCGGGAAAGTCGTCGAGCGAATAAAAGGCCGTGGTCATTTTCGGTATTCCTTGAGAACGCTAAAAAGAGCTCGTGGTGCAGTCAGCGCTGCACCACGAGCGTATTCAACAGGCACTGGACAAAACGCAGGCGCGTCAGGCCCTGAATTCCATCCCGTCCTTTTTCAAGGCTTGCGCCGTGGCGATAACCTCTTTGGTCGGGCGAGACATCTCACCGTCGACGCTGAAGCTGCTCGGCCTGTTCTGATCTTCCCCGTAGTTGAAGTTGATCTTGGCCAGCGTCTTGTTGACGTTGACTGCCGCCGAGCTGCTGGCGCTCAGCAGAGGCGTCGGGGTCGTGAAACCGTCGGACTGACCCGCCAGCTTGAACACCGTGATGGCCTTGATCCGCAGGTTGTCACGGTCATTGAGCATGCCGATGATGTCCTTCTGGGTGATGCTGCCGTCACGGGTACTCTTGTCGATTTTTTGCATCATCTCGTCCTTGGGCTCCAGACGAACCCGGGCCATGGTGCCTGGGCTGGCTTTCATCTGGCCGATCAGCGACTTCAGGTTGGGTTCCTCGGCGATCAGTTTGGCAATGTTCTCGGCGTTACTCGGCGAGTGCAGACTGCCGAGCATGCTCATGATTTTCGAGGCGACACTTTGCTCATCCAGACGCGAGAGGTTGGTGTAGTTGCTTTCATGACGGGCGTTGTCGAGCACCGAATGTTTATCGACGGCTGCATCGTGTTTGGTTGTTGCGCGGCTCAGGCTCAGTAGCGCAGCTTTTTGCGCACTGTTATTCGGAGAACGGTCCTCGAAGAGCTTGTTGAGGCCATCCAGGTGCGCCTGGATTTTCTCTTTCGGCGTCTTGTTCGCGTATTCGGATTGTTTGGCATCGGCCAGTCGCGTCAGCTCTTTCTGTGCAGGCTTGTCCTTGAAGGCACCGTCCAGCTGCTTGCTCAGCTTCGTCAGCTCGGCGGTCGTCATGGCCACCCCTTCCTTGGTCTGGAACTTGGTGCGTTTGGTGGTTTTTGAATCGATTGACGCAGTGATCGTCGCATTAGGGCCGAATGCAGAGGCCTGTGCGCCCGGTTGTGCCACTGCAGCAGGCGTCGGGGCTGCTGCTGAAGGCTGTGTCGTCGTTGCCGGCTGAGCGGCAGCGGTCTGGTCGGTGTGGCCTAGGTTGATCTGGGCGCGTGCATAGGCGGTGGCGCCGGCGGTATTGGCAAAACGGACCCGATTGTTGGATTTTTCGTCGAGCAGCCCCTTGTCGTTTTCCTGGGTCGCCGAGTACTTGGTAAATGTGGCCAGGTTCAGGTTTATGTTGGCGCCGATGCCTGCCCGGGCGCCTGCGGTCCATTCTTTTTCATTGGGATCGCTCAGTCCCAGCTCGACGCGAAGCTCGACACCTACGCCCCCGGTCACATCGCCATTGAAGCGCTTCATCGAGTGCGCTTCGTGGGCAGTGCCGTTCTTGAGCACGTCCAGCGCGGTAACCTTGCCGCCAAACAGATCGTCGACAAACTGGTCGATTTTTTCGTCAGGCACGGTGAAGGCTGTGCCACTGCGCGACATACCGGTTCCCTGTAAGGTGCCGTCGCCGACGAGTCGAAGGGCCATAAAACCCCGTTGATCATTGATGTTGTACTCACCGAAGTTGGGCACCAGTCTCTGACCGCCGCCCACGCCCGCGCTGCCGCTGACACCGCCTTCGTGGAACATGTAGACCGTCACACCCTTGTCACCGCGCTCGGCATTGAACGCGTAGTTGCGTGCCACGCCGACCGACGCGCTGGGCCAGGGTCCTGCACCCAGGTTGGCAAGGCTGAAGAACGGGGTGGTCGCAGTGACACCATAGCTGCGTGACATGGCGATTTCATCGTCAGGGTGCTCAAGGTGTTTGAGCGCGCTTTTCATCTTGTCGGCCAGATCCGCCTGGCTGGTCGCACCCATCGCCGCGCGCATGTTCACACTGGTGGCGTGAGTCGGGTCCTTGAAGCCGTTGAGAAACGACTTGATGCTGTCGTAGCCGTCTTCCAGTTGCTTATGTCCGCTGAAGCCCATTTCGGTCACGACCTTGACGGGGTTGTCGTTGTACTGCTTGTTGAGTGCGTTCAGCTCGGTCTTGAGCGTTTTCACATGGGTGGCGTTATCCACTTCAGGGCTGCGCGTCTCGGCCTTGTCGAGCAGCTTGCCTACCTTGTCCAGTGTCACGACGTCCAGCGCCAGACGCGCCTTGCTCAAGGCGAGCTTGTCACTCTGACTGCGCCGGTGATCGGGAGACGTATCACCGTCCAGGTGCTTGAGCTTCATGCCGTTGTCATTGAGTCGTTTGAGCAGAGCACCGGCCGGGTTTTCGGAGGAGGGGGCAACCTTGCTCAACGCGCCCTGTACATCGGCAGCCAGATCATTCTTGATCGGCTTGGCGTGTTCCGCTTTTGCGATCTGGGCTTGCGTCGGTTTGCGCTCGGGTTTGATGAATTCGCCGTGCAGGTTGAGCACGCCCGTCTTCTGTCCCAATTGCTGCACCACACCGTGGCTGTGGTTCTCCAGGTCATCGCGCAGCGTTTCCAGATCCTCGACCAGCTGTTTGCCTTCCGGGCCCAGATCCAGGCGGGATATACGCTCCTTCAAGGTGTTACCAGGCTGAGGTGCGGGGCTGGAGGAGTTCTTGATCTCGGTCAGTTCCTTGAACACGGGTGCCTCTGCCTGATACACCTCCTGCAGCCCTTCGCGGCCCTTGATCCGATGCTGGATGTGGTAGAACCCGTTCATGATCGGCCGAGGAATATTCAGGTCGGGTTTCACGATGTGAGCCGGAATGAACTCCTTTACGCTCGACTTGTGACTGAGCGAGGTGTCACTGCGACCCGCCAGGGTGCTGCTGATTTTCAACGTGTTGCCGGTGCCGAAAATCTTGACGTTTTTCGAGCCATCATCCAGTCGCCCGAACAGATTGTTCAACCCGTTTTCCGGCTCCTTGCGCGGCTCCATCGGCTGGAACTGCTTGTCCTTGAGGACGAAGGAGCCCTCGTCAGGCGCCCCATCCTTGAGTTTCACACTGACGGTGTTGTTGCCCTCCTTGCGGATACTGTCGACCGGACGATTGCCGGGCGTGTCGATTTTCTGCCATTTCGCGTCAGGCTTGGGGTCCGATTCCGGTGCCTGCCAGTCGTCCTTGGACATGAAGTACAACTCGCCCGTGGTGGTCGTGGCGTGCAGGTTGTGGTTCTCGTCCAGGGTCAGCGAGGCGACTTCGCCGGACAGGTCCTTGCGGGTCAGCTCGGTAGGCTCGCCGGTCTTGTGATGGGCCGTCAGGCGGCCCTGATCATCGACGGCGGCAAACTGCTTGTCGTTGAGCATGGCAAACGCCTTGATGACGCGGTCATCGAGGCCTTCGATGGCATCGCCCATTTCAACTTTGGTCGAGCGGGTCGGCTGGTTGAGGTTGTGGGTGCCGCTCAACGAGGTCTTGGTGTATTCGGGGCTGACCTTCAGTTCGGAGATCTTGCCGTCCTTGAGCACGTAAGCGCTGCTGTTGTTGCCGTGCTGCAACCGGTCGATGTCCTTGACGCCGGTGTCCTTCCAGCCTTCCGTGGTTGCATCCCATTTCTGTACACGGTTGTCTACGATGCCCACCCGACCGTTGCGGTCCAGATCGAACGTGTTTTCCGGGGTCGGCACCTTACCCTCCGGCAGGCCGCGCCTGTTCTCGACGACCACCACATCGGTCAGGTTCCAGCCGTTGCGCAGGCTGGAATTCGCCTCGTCGAGGGTGTGGCTGTGGATGTCGCCGACATCGTTTTTGATCAGCGCGTGCAACTGACCGTTTTCACCGCTCAGGAAGCCTGTGACCTGCTGGCGCTTGCCCAGAGTCGAGTCTTCAGGCTGAAAATTTTTCTCGGGTTGCAGGTGCAGTATGCCGTCTTCGCTTTTCAGGTCCTTTCGCGCGGCGCTGTAGAGCTGGCCTTCGGCGTCGGCCACGAACAGGCGGTCACGGGTCAGGCCGACATGTTTGGCTTCGGATTTGCCATCGTTGAGTTCGAGCGTCAGGTGCATGTCTGGCACCTTGCCCATTTCGCCCAACTGCAAGGTCTGGGTGTCTTTACCGGCGAGCATCGCCACGGTGCCATCCGGAGAGACCGAATGCGCCGTCAGGCCTTCAAGCTTCATGTCCGGCTTGTTTTTTTCGCTACTGGAGAGGTTGACCAGCGTATCGCCCGTCCGGCCGTAAACCTTGCCATCGCCCTGGGTCGCAAGGTGGCTGAATGTGGTCTCCTTGCTGTCTTCGCTGGGAGACCAGGTCGCGGTTGCCGGATGCAGTTCGTAGAGCTTCTCGTCCTGCAGCCGCAGATGCTTTCCGCTGCTGTCCAGATGGGCACCGCTCAAATGAGCGATGTGGGCGCTGTCCGGCAATGACTGGGCGCCACTGTCGTGGCCGGCGATGCTTGCCGAGTTGTCTTCGCGTTGCAGTTTCAGGCTGTCGGGTTTGCTGCCAGGCGGAACACTCAGCGGTTTGCTGCTGCGAAGCAAGGCCAGAGCAGCGTCGGTCTGGGCTATCTGTACCAGATGACCTTTGGGCTCGAGCAGCACTTGATCGCGGTCACTCGCCGAGTTTGTGGCCAGATAGCTCTTGCCCGGTTGGCCCAGCCGGTCCTTGAGCAGGTTACCCAGTGCGGATGGAATGAAGTGATCGAAATCCGGTCGACCTTTGGCGTCCAGGGAAATGATGTTGATGGAGGGTGTGTTGCGCTCCAGGTTGCCGTTCTCCATACGGAAGGTTCCAGCATTGCCTGCGGCACTGCGGGTCAACTGAGGTCTTGGAGACGCGTCTTGCGTGCTGCCCGAAGCATGGCTCTGTGCCGGTGTGTTGCCGCCCGATCGAGACGGACCAGGTTGATGGTCGGAGCGTGCCGGTGAGCTTTCCTGGCTGGGCAGCCAGTCCTTGAACGACAGTTCCCGTTGCAGCGCCGTTGTCGGACGCTCGCTGCCTGTGGAGGACGAACGCGTGACCGGCGGGCGTCGAGCCGAGCTGATATGAGCGATATCGTCGGCGTCCAGTTGCGGTGCGGTCTGCTCTGGCGCCGCAGTCGGCGTCAACGCGCCCGGTGTCGGGCCGAAGGTGCGCGGGGGAATATCGGGCTGCTGCGTCACCGGGACCTGTACGGGCTGCTTGCCCAACTGAACGACCGACACCGAGGCGCGCTGGGTCGGCGGCTCGGGTCGCTGCTCCAGCCCGCGTGGATTTTGACCCTGGGAGGTTGCGCCATGGACCTGTCCGGTCACGTGCGCGTTATTGATTGGAAGCATTGAGGTTCTCCAATGTCATGGCTGGCCAGGACAACCTCGCGATGGATGTCCGGACTGTAAAAGGAAGGATTCCTTTGCCCTGAGTGGAGTGCGCGCCGAACTGGTTCCGCGTCCTCAGTAATGCGGCATTTCGATCACATCACCCTTGAGCTGCTCGTCCATTTCCCGCAGCAGGCGATACACCTGGGCCACTGCCTGCAGAGTGGCGCGCGGGATGAACTGGCCGACGTTCTCGCGGTACAGCGTTCGCGCCAGCCAGACAAAACGCACCACCGGCACACCGGCCTCGCGAGCGCGCTCGATCAGTTCGCGGGCTTCGGCATCGCGGCCCTTGCAGATGATGCGTGGCAGCGGCGTCTGATCCGGACGGTAGAACAGGGCCACGGCAAAGTGCGTCGGGTTGACCAGCAACATGTCGGCATCCTCCACCGGTGCCCTGGCGGGTGCTGCGCTGCCGGGCTGGTCAGTGATTTCACGGGCCAGCGCCTTGCGATGGGATTTCATGTGCGGGTCGCCTTCGGACTCCTTGTATTCCTTGCGGATGTCCTCGTGGCTCATTCGCTGGCCCTTGACGAAGAAGTACTTCTGCAGTGCGAAGTCCAATCCTGCCAGCACCAGCAGCAACCCCAGGCAGGTCCGCGACAGGTGAGTGAACAGCTCGACCAGCGCCATCCAGTAACTGTCCAGGTCGGTGCGGGCAAGACCGATCAGATCGCCCAGCGCCGGAGGCAGCAGCACGTAGAGCACGCAGGTGATCATCACGGCCTTGCACAGGCTGTTGAACAGGTTGAACAGCTGCCTGGAGGAGAACATCTGCTTGAACTGGTTGATCGGGTTCAGGCGCTCGAAATCCAGCTTCAGCGAGTCGGTTGCGAACAGGGGGCCGAACTGCACCCAGCCGCCCGCCAGTCGCATGGCGGCGGCAATCCCCAGCACCGGTAGCATGAACAGCAACAGCTCCCAGCCCGCCTTGGTCAGCACTTCGCCAAGCGCGGCATTGAACGGCCGGTCCAGTTCGGTCAGGGGCAGGGCGATCAAGGCCTTGAGGCGCGACATGCCGCCATCCACCAGACCCAGAATCATCTCCATCAGCGCTGCGAAAATGAACAGCTTGGGTACATCCTGGCTTTGCCCGACCTGACCCTTCTTGCGCGCGTCGTCGAGCTTTTTCTGGGTGGGTTCTTCGGTTTTTTCGCTCATGGCTCAAGGTCCGGCAGGCAGGGCTTCAGGGGGTGTGCAGCATCAGCGGCAGCAGATGCCGCAAGTCGCTCAGATCGGCCAGGCGGCCTTCGCCGAGCAGCGTCAGCATGGGCATGTACAGCACCAGAAAAAACAGACCGGCCAGGCTCTTTGCAGGCATTGCCAGGGTCGACACCTGAAGCTGCGGGCTGTACAGGCTGAGAATCGCCATGCCGAATTCGATCATCAGCAGCAGACCCACCAGCGGCGCGGCATACAGCACCATGAAGCGGAAGGTACTGGCCACCAGCTTGAGGTACACCTCGAAACCGGCTGCTCCGGTCACCGGCACCCATTGCGTGGCAGGCCATACCAGATAGCTGTCCCACATGATCTGCGTCAGGCTTGCATAGCCACCGCCGAGGATCATCAGCAGGATCAGCACCTGCTTGAGCATGTGGCCCAGTTCCGATGTGTTGTCGCCCAATGCCGGGTTGATCTGCCCGCCGACCAGCGCACCGCGCTGGTTGTCGAACAGGCAGCCGATCGATTCGAACAGCCAGAACGGCATGGCCAGCAACAGGCCCAGCAGCAGGCCGATTACGCTTTCCTTGAGCAGCAGGGCGCAGAGATCCAGCCAGTCGAGCTCATGCCCGGTCAGTCCCATGCGAATGGCAGGCATCGGAATCAGCGCCAGTGCCAGCACGATGGCGTGGCGCAGCATGCCTTTGAGCTCGGTGAACGCAAACGCCGGAATCAGAAACAGACAGGGGTACAGACGCGCCATGCCGATGGTCAGTGCAATGATCGTTTCACTGAGTTCCTTCAACGCGGGCTCGAACATGTCAGGCCCTCGTCTGGCTGATCATGCTGAATGACAGATAGGCCAGTTGCATCAACTCGATGCCGATCCAGCGCCCGGTCAGCGCCAGCGCCAGCCCGACGGCGACCAGCTTGATGGCGAACGGCAGGGTCTGATCCTGCAACTGCATCACCGCCTGGAGCAGCGAGGTGATGACGCCGACCACGACGGCCACGATCAGCGGCGGCGCAGACAGCACCACGACCAGCATCATCGCCTGCTTGAACAGCGTCAGGGTTTCCATAGTGCCTCGCGCGATCACATGTAGCTGTAGAAGAGTCCGTCGAGCAGGCGCGTCCAGCCATCCACCAGCACGAACAGCAGAATTTTCAACGGCAGCGAAATGGTCATGGGGGCAACCATCTGCATGCCCAGCGCCAGCAGAATGTTCGAGACAATCAGGTCGATGACGATGAACGGGATGTAGATCAGAAAGCCGATCTGGAAACCGGCCTGAAGCTCGGACAGCACAAAGGCCGGGACCACGAGCAGCAGGTCGTCGCGGCTGGCCTTGTCGGCCATTTCCTTGGGCCACATGCGCTGGGTGTTTTCCAGCAGGTGGGTCTGGATGTCAGGGTCCAGATTGCGCGTCATGAAGGTGCGCAACGGCTCCACCACATGCTTGCCGGCGCTTTCCATGGCCGCGAACGTGTCCAGGTGCTCGGGCAGCTTTTTGACCCGGTCACCCATTTCACTGAACACCGGCGCCATGATGAACAGCGTGGCGGCCAGAGCGATGCCGTACAGGGCCATGTTGGGCGGCGCCTGCTGGACGCCGATGGCGTTGCGCGTGATCAGCAGCACCATGGCGATTTTCAGGAACGCGGTGCAGATGATCATCAGCAGGGGCGCCAGTGACAGGGCGCCGAGAAACAGCGCCAGCGTCAGTGGATTGGCATCCTGCAGGTTCACCGCAGCGCTTCCATGCGGGTGATCTGAAGACCCAGGCGACCTTCGACATCGACCAGTTCGCCGTGCGCCAGAACCCGTTCGCCATGGTGCAGCATGGCGTGGCCGGGCGTGCAGCCGTTGAAGGTCAGCACCGAACCCACAGCCAGCGAGCGCAATTGCCCCAGACTCAGGGAGAGGTTGCCGGCCCGCACTGTCAGCGCCATGCTCAGGTCATTGAAACGCTGCAGGCCGTCTTCGTTGGCGTCGGTGCTGTCTGCTTCCGGGTCGTGCTCGTGCTCGTCGATATCGTCCAGGTACAGCGGGTGATCGTCGGCGGCGGAGAAGTGGTCGATCGTGGCGTTCATGGGGATTTGCTCCAGTTCGGTGAGGGTGAAGCACAGTGCGTCGGCGCTGGTCTGGGCCAGACTCAAGCGGCACCCGCCCAGTTGCAGGGTGCCCTGGCCGTCCGGTGTGAACAGCGAGTGATCAGGCAACAGCACATCGCCCGGGCGCAGGCTGGCCAGTTGCGAAGGGCTCAGGTTCAGATGACCCAGCAGCAGCGGTACGCTGATCGGCCATTGCCACGGCATGGCGGCAGATTCGGCCTGCCATTGGCCCCGGTCGAGCAGGTCAAGCAGCGTCGCGGGAGCCGCAGACAGGCGTGCGCTGACCCGCAGGCCGTTGATCCTTGCCTGCAGCAGGCAGTCCAGTCCCTGCGCTGGCGGTGCATCAAGGGGTTGCAGGTCGCCGAACAGGTCCTGCAGTTCCGGGCTCAGGTAGTGGTTGTACAACTGCCAGTACCAATGATGTTCATCGTTGGCCGAATCCGCGTGCGGCATCAGGGCCGGGCAACTGGACAACAGTCCCAGCAGAGCTTCAGCCTCGGTCAGTCGCAAGGCACCGGCCGCGCTGTCCAGCTGGCTTTCATGGCGTGCCGGGTTCGGTGACGCGCTCAGGCGCAGGTCCAGCCAGCCTTGCTGCTGATCCAGTTCGAATGGCAGGCTCAGCCCGCTGCCGATCCGTTTCCGGGCGCTGGCCTCGGCGTTGCTGATGGCGCGTAAATCAAGTGCATGTGCATTCATGTCACTGGTCTGCCTGTCCGAGGGTGAGGCGTATGCGGCGGCCGAGTCGCTGGCTGAGCCACTCACGGCTGGCCTCGCGATATTCCTGGCAACGCTGCAAGGCAACGTCTCTGGCAAAGCGCAGTGTGATGTCCAGCCCGTCGGCACGCGGCACCACCTGCACGATCACCTTGCCCAGTTCGGGCAGTTCAAAGGTCGCTTCCATGGGCATCTGGTCGTCGGCGTTGAGGTGCTCTTCGATCGGTTCGATCAGCGGGTCCCACAAGGGTGTTACCGGGGAGGGCGGTGTCCCTGCATGTCCGCCCTGTCGCTCACCGTCGCGCCAGGGATCGGGCAGCGTCTGTGGCAGGTCGGCACCGCCCCAGAAACCGATATCGTTCGGCGCGCTCATCATGGCTTCGAACAATTCACCTTCGTGACGGGTTTCGCTAGGTTCATGCTCGCGACGTTCGAAGCGGGTCGTTGGCTGGGCTGTCTCGTTGCCGGAGCTGCCGGTCGCGCGAGGCTTGGGCTCTGGTGGGCGCGGCGGCACCGGTTTGTGAAGGGCAGGCTTTGCGGTCATGACGCCTCCCGCGCCAGATCGACGAGGAAGTCCAGCTTCTCCACATCGCGCTGACGTTTGCGCAATTCGCGCTGGCTGTCTTCGGCCCAGAGCTTTTGCTGCTGATGCTCATGCTGCAGGTCGCTCAGTTGCTTTTCACTGCGTTCGATCTGCCGGATCGCCTGACGCTCGGCGGCCAGCCAGTCGTTCATCTCACTGAGCGGCAGTGCGCGGTGCGCATGCCGTTCGCGCTGTTCGATGCGAGAGTGGCGGTGCGCCTCACGCAGCGCCTCAAGCTCGTTAGTCATGCTCAGCAGGCGGGCATGCAGGGCCGCGAGCACCTGACTCTGGCGTCGCCAGGCCTGTTCGGCCAGGGTCAGCCTGTGGCGGCGAATCGGCGCCAGGACGTCCAGCGTTTCGCCAAGGCCATTGAGTTGCGCGTCGTTGGCTGAATCCTGCGAATCATGTTCATCGTGGGACATCGGCAGTTACCTGTATGAGGTGGTCCAGGGTTTCATCGAGCGACACCGGGTCACGCAGCGACTGCTGAAGAAAGCCCATGATCCGGTCACGGGACTGCACGGCAAAATCGGTCAGCGGGTCGTTACCCGGCTGGTACTCGCCCAGCTTGATCAGCATTTCTACCTGCTGATAAGCCGCCATCAGTCTGCGTACCTGTGTGGCACCGTGGACCTGTTCGGTTCCCACCACATTGCTCATGGTCCGGCTGAGACTGGTGAGAATGTCCACCGCCGGGTAGTGGCCGCGCTCGGCCAGCTTGCGCGAAAGCACGATGTGGCCGTCGAGCAGCGAGCGCACTTCGTCTGCGATCGGATCGTTCATCGAGTCCTGTTCGATCAGGACCGAATACAGCGCCGTGATCGCCGCATCGTGGGTGCGGCCGGCGCGCTCCACCAGGCGTGGCAGCAGGCTGTAGACCGAGGGCGGCAGGCCGCCGCGTCCGGCCGGTTCGCCACTGGCCAGACCGATCTCGCGTTGTGCCCGGGCGAAGCGGGTCAGGGAGTCGATGATCAGCAGGGTGGATTTGCCCTGCTGGCGAAAACCTTCGGCAATCGCGGTGGCGGTGAACGCTGCGCGGGCGCGTTCCATGCTGCTGCGGTCCGAGGTGGAGCACACCAGCACGGTGCGCTGGCGTAGCTCTTCGTCCAGCTCATGGTCGAGGAATTCGCGCAGCTCACGACCCCGTTCACCGATCAGGCCGAACACGATGGCCTCGCACGGCGTGTTACGCGCCATCTCGGCCAGCAGGGTGGTCTTGCCGCATCCGGCACCGGCAAAGATGCCAACACGTTGTCCTTCGCCCAGTGTCAGCAAGCCGTCAATGGAGCGCAGCCCGGTGGACAGCGGTGTATCGATTCTGGGCCGTTCGGTGGCGGGCGGGGCATCGCGGATCACCGGTTGTGCACCCACGGCACCCGACAGGGCGAAGGCCGAAGGGCCGTCGCCACTGAGCGAGCGGCCGAAGCCATCGAGCACCGCGCCCAGAAGAAACTCACCGACCACCAGGCTATGCGGCTGAAACAGCGGCCTGACCGGTGCGCCGATGGCGATGCCGTCCAGCGGTCCCAGCGCAGCCAGCAAGGTGTGCTGCCGGTCGAAACCGACGATTTCAGCCATCACCTCGCTGCCATCGGCACGGCTGATTTCACACAGATCGCCGATCCTCGCTCTGGGCATGTAGCTGTTGAGCAGAATGCCGTTGACGCCAGCGATCCGGCCGCGGATCTGCACCGGCGCGCAGTGCGACAGACGCTCGCTCTGGGCCTGTCGCCATGACTCGAGACGTGCCAGCGCTGCGTCCATCACCAGCTCACCTCGACACGACGTTCGCCTTCGAACACCAGCTTGTGCTCGTTGATGTCCACGAAGCGCATGCCATCGACTTCGTCGCCCAGAAACAGCCGACGACCGTCGCTGGTGAGGATGCTTGCCAGCCGTGTATTGCTGATCTGGATGATGGTGAACGGCAGCTCGGCGGTCGCCGTGGGCAGCGCATTCAGCACCTGGATCGGGCTGCTGTACTGACGTTCGAAACGCAGCAGCATGCGCGAGGTGGACTGCAGCAGATCGTCCTCGTCAAAGTCGCCGTGCAGAAAAAGTTTGCCCTGTTCTTCCGCAATCGTGACCCGCTTCTGCAGCTCTCGCTCGGTGAGCATCTTGAGCAGTACGTTTCTGACCTCAGTGGTGTCCTTGAGCACGACCCGGGACGGTTTCTGCGGTGCGGGCGGCGCCGGTTCTTCGCGCTTGAGTAGCCACATCAGGGCGCCCACGAATACCAGCAATGACGCGACCAGTAGCATGGGTCCCAGCAGCGAACGGGGAGGTTTGAGCGGTTGTGCGTCGCGCTCGGCGCTGAGCATCGCGGGCTGCGGTTCAGCGTCTTCCGTTGCCTGAGGCGTGTCTTCATCGTCCTCGGCGGGCCATTCGGTGTTGGCGCTGATCACCGACAGCCACACGCCGTTGACGGCGAACGGCGTGCCGGGCTCCAGTTGACTGATGGCCTCGACCTTGTGGCCTTCGCTGTCGGTTACCGGCCCTTCACTGCTGGCCAGCGACCACGTTTCATCGACCAGTCGCAGCGTGCAGTGCCGGTTCTTGATGCCCGGATCATAGAGTGCAAGGTCTGCACCGGCAGACGAGCCAATGCTCCACTGCTCGCCGTTGAGGGGCAGTGCTGCGCCGCGATGCAGCCCGGTCAGGACCCGCAATTCGTAAAGTTTGTCGGTTTCCATGGGTGCTCCGTCAGGCCATCAGGTCGTAGGTTTCTTGCAGGTCGATCCGCCCCAGCACCTGGACCTGAACCGTGGGGATCAGCTCGGCGAAGGACAGCACGGGAACATGGTGGAACTGGTCGGTCAGCAGGCTGCGCAAAGGGCTGCGCAGGTCCTGCGCCACCAGCAGGACCGGTCGGGGGCTGGCTTGCAGCGGAAAGGCTTCGCGCAGTTGCTCAACCAGCGCGTTGCCCAGCTCCGGTTCCAGGGCAAAGTAGGATTCGTTCTGGGTCTGGCGCAGGGAGTCGCGCAGCAGCACTTCGGTTTCCGGCGTCACCAGCCAGGTATGCAGCGTGTTCTCTTCACAGTGCTGGTGACAGATCTGGGCCTTGAGGGCGATGCGCACGTGATCGGTCAGCGCGTTGAGGTCGCGCTCGTGCTGGCCCTGCTCGATCAGGGTTTCAGCGATTGGCCTGACCGAACGCAAGGACACCAGTTCGGCGGACAGGCGTTGCAGAACGGCGGCAAAACGCGCCAGCGGCAAGGTGCGCTGCAGCTCCTGCGCCAGTTCCGGCTGCTCGCTTTCCAGCCAGCTGAGGATGGCCTTGCTCTCCTGCAGGCCGATGAATTGCGGTCCGGTGGCCTGAAAGGCTCGGCTCATGCGTTCCAGGATCAGCTCCAGCGAAGACACGCCAGCGTGCTCTTCTTCCTTGAGCAGCGGATCATCGATGTCCACCCAGACCCAGCGAGTCTCATCGCGTTCGACACGGCCCGGCTCACCGGCGTCCTCATCGATTTCCCGATGATCGACCGCCAGGCGCGCGTTGGTGAAGGTGGCGCGAATGAACGGCACTTCGTAGACGCAGAAGCGGAACTCATCAGGCTCGAAGTGATCGGCGAACTCCATGTCGAACGAGGGCAGCGTCAGGCCGAAGTTGTGCACCAGCGTGTTGCGACGCTGGCGAATGCCCTGTATCAGCCTGTCGAGCTCCGCCGTGCCCTGATGGCTGGAATGGCATTGCAGCAGGTAGGCCCGTGACGGATTGAAACGGCGAATGTCTTCGCGCCCGTTCAGTTCCGGCGCGCCTTTGCTGGCTGCGCCGATGCTGTCCTGATGCAGCTCTTTCTGGCGGATGCGCCAGAGCTGGATCAGGCCGCTGAACAGGCACAGCAGGGCGATACAGGCAAAAACCAGCGTCGGCATGCCTGGAATCAGCCCGAACCCCATCATGCCGATGGATGAAAAGACCCATGCCTTGGGCTGGCTGGTGAGCTGCTCGGCAATTTCATGACCGATGTTGGCGTCGGCCGTCTGGCTGTCGGGCGCTACGCGGGTAATGATCATGCCCGCTGTCAGCGAGATCAGCAGGGCCGGAATCTGTGCAATCAGACCGTCGCCGATGGTCAGCACCGAATACAGGTGCATCGCGTCACCGGCCTCCATGCCGTTCTGCAGCACGCCTATCGAGAAGCCGCCGATCAGGTTGATGAACACGATGACCAGACCGGCAATAGCGTCGCCCTTGACGAACTTCATCGCGCCGTCCATGGCACCGAACAGTTGGCTTTCCTTGGACAACTGTTCACGTCGGTGCCGGGCTTCGCGCACGTTGATCAGGTTGGCCCGCAAGTCGCTGTCGATGGACATCTGTTTGCCCGGCATGGCGTCCAGCGTGAAGCGCGCAGCCACCTCGGCCACCCGTTCCGAGCCCTTGGTGATGACCAGAAAGTTGACGATGGTCAGAATCAGAAAGATCACCAGACCGACCGCCAGGTTGCCGCCCACTACGAAGCTGCCGAAGGCTTCGACGATGTGTCCGGCGTCCTGTTGCAGCAGGATCAGACGGGTCGTGGCGATCGACAGCGAAAGACGAAACATCGTGGTCAGCAGCAGCACTGCCGGAAAGGTCGAGAAGGCCAGCGGACGCGGCAGGTACATGGCCAGCACGATGAGCAACGACGAAATGCAGATGTTCAGTGCGATCAGCACGTCCACCAGCCAGGTCGGCAGAGGCAGAATCATCATGAAGACGATGGCCATGACCATCACTGCGCCGACAATTTCTGTGCGGCCCATCACCGCCAGTGCCAAGCGGTTGAGCAGGTGAATAATGCCGTTCATCCTGACACTCTCCCGACATCGTCCATGCCCAGCGCCTTGCGTTCGTGGCGCGCCATTTCATCCATCAGGCCCTGCAGCAGACGCAGCCCGTTCTGCCGGGTCTTGAGGTCTTTCCACAGTGTCAGCGGCAGGTTTTGCAGCAATGGGTACAAGCCGTTGAAGAACAGCGGCTGCAGCGTAGGCGTGCGGCCGATGGTTTCCTCGGCCAGCAGCGTCAGGTCGCGGGCGAAGAAACCGTTGCCGCAGAAACGCAGCACCCGCTTGCTCATGGCCAGCGGGGTCATGTTGCTGTCGGGCGCCTTGTGCGCCAGACGCTGCAACAGCGCCAGACATGTCTTGATCAGGTTGTTCAACTGACCGCTGGCGCCCAGCCCGCGCAGCATGGCCCGCAATGCGGCGCCGGGTATCGACGGGGCGAGGGCGGCGATGTCATCGGCCAGCGCCCTTTGCAGGGTGCGCAGGCCGCGTGCGAACTGATCCTCGTTGAAGCGCTCCAGCAGCGACTCCAGCAGGCTGGCCAGCGGTTGCTGACCGACGATGGCCTTGTAATACAACAGGCGCATGGCGCTGCGTTGCTGGGGATCGCTGCTGAACAGGGCGATGGCGCTGGCGGTGTTAAGGCCCGCACGGATCTTGTCGCCGTGGCTCAGGCGCAGTTCGTCGATCAGCGCCATGGCCTGATCGTGAGTGTCCTCCTTGCCTTCGGTGGCGGACATGCGCACCACCTGTTGCAACAGCAAGTCGGCCCGCGTCGGGTCACCGCCGGCCTGGGCAAGCACGTCCTTGAGCGAACCCTGCTGCTGCAACTGACCCTGCAGACGCCTGGCCTGTTGTTCCAGGCTGGGCTGGTCGGCGTTGTCGAGCAGGCGGTAGAGCTCGGCGAGTTTTTCGACCCGCTCCACCCGCTGAGAACTCGTGCTTTCACGCACATGCCGCTCATCGAGCCCCTTGCTGTGGCGTTCCACGCTTTCGCTGAATTTCATCGCCACTTCTTCCATTGAGTCCTGCAAAGGATTTTTCGGAACCAGCGATTTGGTTTCAGGCACCGGCGGGCGCGGGATCAGGTCAGGCTCGGGGCGGATGTCGATATAGGAATTGATCTTCATGGGCAGCGCAATCGCCTCGGAACAGGTGTGTCCTGAGTGGCGATTGCGGGCAACTGGTTCCTGCGCAGCGGAACCGTAAAAAGTTGTGCAACAACTGGCACAGCATTTATGTCGGGAATGCCATATCTGGCACAAGACGGGGGTTTCGCCGAGATAAAAACGTTATTTATCAATGATTTGAAAATACTGAAAGGTTGGTACGTTCGCTGCTCTCCCTTAGTCGCCATTGGTGGCATCACAACTGCGTATCAGGAGATAAACGTGGAAGGGAAAGACATTCAGCGAGACGGAACTGTTATTGGAGTAATTGCGCTGGATCTGGGTGGGCTCGCGAGGACAAGCGAGAAGAAACTCAGGGGATTCATCGGCAAACGCGTGTTCAATCAGGCCGACGTGGATGACCTGATGCAGATGACGTATCTGGAAGCCTGGCGCAATCAGCACAAGTTCATGGGCACCTCACGACCTGAAACCTGGCTGTTCGGCATTGCAGCGAACCTGGTCAGGAACCACTTCAAGACGTTCTACAACCAGCCTCAGCGCATGGAACTGACCGATACCGAAATGGAGAGTTTCGAGCACGGTCATGACCCGAGCATGCTGAGCGACCATCAACGCACATTGGGACGAACCCTGGCGGCCATCGAGGAGCTGTCGGTGGACATGCGCGCGGTACTGGACCTGGTCGTCGATGCCGACGTCAGTTATCAGGACGCAGCAAGGCACCTGGCCGTCCCGATCGGCACCATTCGCTCGCGCCTGGCGCGTGCCCGGGGACAGCTCAAGTCCAGCGTGTATTCCAAGGAGGTTCACTGATGAACAGTTTTGTCGACCGGCACTCACTGCAACGCCTGCCACGCGGCATTCGTGAATCGACCGACGATGATCTGCCGGCAATGATGAGTATCTTCAACGAGACCGCGGCCAGCGGTACCAATTCTCCCGTAACCCGGCCCATGACGTACGAAGAGGTGAAGTTCTACGTCAATCTCTACAAGCGCGATGGCCTGCCGGTGTATGTCTATGAACGGCGGGGTGAAGTGCTGGGCTGGCTGTCGATCAACCGGTTCAGTTGGGGGACGCAGGCGTGTTTTCAGACCGGCGAGACCGCGATCTACGTGCGCGGCGATCACTATGGCAGTGGCATCGGTGTGGTGCTGGGCAAAGCGACCGTGCTGCTGGGGCGACAGGTGGGGCTTGAGAATCTGGTGGCGTGGATCATGGCAGCCAACCTGCCGAGTCAGAAGATCGTGACGGCCATTTTTTTTTTTTTTGGTGCGCACCTGTGGGCGCGCCTGCCGAACATCGCCCGTTTCGGCGAGCAGCGTGCGGACGTGCTGCTGTTCGGGCTGCCCCTGACCGGATCGCACAATGTGCCGGTACAGGTTCACGTTTCGGAGGCTGTCTGATCCGCTGAGCGACGCAAGGGTCTGCACCGCTGATGGTCAGCGTGCAGACCCCGCATGAAAAAGAACGGCGCCACCCTTTCGGGTCGCGCCGCTTTTTGTTTCGGTGAGCTGTCAGCGATCAGGCGATCGGCTGATCACTCCATTCGCCGTTGACCAGGCGACGCAGACCCAGTGGGTTGGCGTTCTGCAGCGCAGGCGGCAACAGGTTGTCAGCCAGGTTCTGGTAGCAGACCGGACGCAGGAAACGGTCGATGGCCAGCGTGCCCACCGACGTACCGCGTGCATCCGAAGTGGCCGGGTAGGGGCCGCCGTGAACCATGGCTTCGCACACTTCAACGCCGGTCGGGTAGCCGTTGAACAGAATACGGCCGACTTTCTCTTCCAGCAGCGGTTGCAGCCAGCTGTATTGGCTCAGGTCGGCAGGTTCGCCGATCAGGGTGGCCGTCAGTTGACCGCGCAGTGCCTGCAACGCGTCTTTCAGCTGCGCATCGTCAGCGACTTCGATGACCAGTGTGGTCGGACCGAAGACTTCTTCCTGCAACAGTTGATCGCCATTGAGCAGCAGACTGACGTCAGCCTTGAACAGCTGTGCCTGAGCCTGTTTGCCTTCCTGCGGCTTGCCAGCCAAATGGGTGACGCCCGGGTGCGACAGCAGGTGCTCGACGCCCTTGCTGTAGCTGCGCAGACCGCCCGCGTTGAGCATGGTCTGTGGTGCCTGGCTGCCCATCTGCTCGGTCAGTTGCTCGAGGAACGACGAGAAGGCCGGGGAGCGCAGACCAATGACCACGCCAGGGTTGGTGCAGAACTGGCCGGCACCCATCACCACGGAAGCTGCAAGTTCCTTGGCCACGGTTTCGCCACGCGCAGTCAGAGCGCCCGGCAGCAGGATGACCGGATTGATGCTCGACATCTCGGCGAAGACCGGGATCGGTTGTGGACGCTCGGCAGCCATTTTGCACAGGGCGTTGCCGCCGTTCAGCGAGCCGGTAAAGCCGACAGCCTGGATGGCCGGGTGCTTGACCAGGCCTTCGCCCACGCCGTTGCCGAAGATCATGTTGAACACGCCTTTCGGCATGCCGGTGGCTTCAGCAGCACGAATGATTGCGCTGGCAACCAGATCGGCTGTGGCCATGTGACCGCTGTGGGCCTTGAACACCACCGGGCAACCGGCGGCCAGTGCGGCAGCGGTGTCGCCGCCAGCGGTGGAGAAGGCCAGCGGGAAGTTGCTGGCACCGAACACGGCAACCGGGCCGACGCCGATGCGGTACTGGCGCAGGTCGACACGCGGCAGTGGCTTGCGGTCCGGCAGGGCCTGGTCAATGCGCGCACCGACGAAGTCACCACGGCGCAGGACTTTGGCGAACAGACGCATCTGGCCGCTGGTACGGCCGCGTTCACCCTGGATGCGCATTTGCGGCAGGGCGGTTTCCTGGCAGACGATGGCGACGAAATCGTCACCCAGCTTGTCCAGCTCGTCGGCAATCGCGTCGAGGAACTCGGCGCGGCGGGCCGGGCTAAGCTGACGGTATTCGGGGAAGGCGTTTTTGGCAGCCAGGGCCGCAGCGTCGATTTCGCTGTCGGTGGCTTGATGAAAGCTGTAGGGCAGTTCTTCGCCCGTGGTGGCATCCAGACTTTTTTGCAGGCTTTGGCCCAGAGCGCTGCGGCCGCCAGCGATGAAGTTCTGGCCGAGAATGTTAGGCATCGGTATCTCCTGTTGTTTTGAAGGTGGAGGCGGGCGCCGTTTGCAGGGCCTTGCGCTCCTTATGGGTTGCCGAGTTGCTTTACGGTGTTCGGGGTTGGCTGGCCGTCGTCGAGCAGGCCAGCCGTCCAGTCTCTGGAAAGTCGGCAGTCATCGTACAACTTGAATCGCTGCCGATGCAACTGCCGGGCAGCGTTTGTGACGGTATGACAACTGTCCGCAGGGCTGCGGCTGTATATAAGGCAGGAGCACCCTGTTCCCGTCATCATGAGCCGTGTTTATGACCCTTTCAGGGCATGCAATGCTTCAAGCACCTGACGAAGTGCCTTGCTGACCGGCTTGTCCTGACGCAGCACGATGCCCAGAGTACGGCTCAAGCCCGGCGTCAGCGCGTGCACCTGCAGACCGCGCCGATGATGCACCGCGGCCACCGACATGCGTGGCACGATGCTGTAGCCCAGTCCGGCCGCGACCATTTCCTTGATCGCTTCGATGCTGCCCAGCTCCATCACCGGCTTGACGCGAATTCCGGCCTGCAAGTACCACTCATTGATCAGCAGGCGCGTGCTGCTTCCGGCTTCGAACACCACCAGCGGCAGTTCACTCAGATGCTCGGGCGTCATTGCTCCCGGTAGCGGCTGATAGTTGCTGGCGAAAATGGCCACGAACTCGTCATCCAGCAATGGGGTGACATCAAGGCTGCGGCCCGAAGCGGGCAGCGTGACGAGCCCCAGGTCCAGGCGGTTTTCTTCCACGGCCTTGAGAATGCCGTCGGTATTGCCGGTGCTGACCCGAACATCCAGCTGTGCGAAGCGCCGACGCAAGGTCTGCAACAACGGCGGCAGCAAATGAATGCAGGCCGTGGCGCCAGTGCCGATGGCGACTTGTCCGGCAATGCCGTCGGCATGGCTGGACAGGTCAAGCAGCGCGTCCTCGACCACGGCATCGATGCGCGAAATGTGCTGCAACAGGGTCTCGCCCGCCGAGGTGGGTTTCAAGCGTTTGCCCACCCGCTCGATCAGGCGCAGGTTCAACTGATCTTCCAACTGCCGCACTTGCAGGCTCACCGCAGGCTGCGTCAGGTGAAGCCGCTCGGCGGCGGCGGAAAAGCTGCCATGAGCGATGACCAGTGAGAAGGTGTGCAGATGATTGAGGTTGAGGCGGCGCATGACAAAGTATTTCTTATGCTGTGGATGATTAATCATAGCTTTTTTAATGATTAAGACGAACGCATCATTACGGCCACTTCCAGACATCCGCCAAGAGCATGCCATGAGCCTGATATTTACATTGCGCGACGCCCGCGAAGACGACATGCCCGTCATTCAGGCGATTTATGCCGACCACGTATTGCATGGCATCTCCAGCTTCGAACTCGAACCGCCCAGCGTTGAGGAGCTGATGCGTCGCCGCGCGCTGGTCCTTGAGAACGGCCTGCCGTACCGGGTGGCCGAGCATGCCGGGGAAGTGGTCGGTTATGGCTATGCCACGCCTTACCGGCCTCGTCCTGCGTATCGCTTTACCGCGGAAGACTCTGTTTATGTCCGCGATGGAATGGGCGGCATGGGCATCGGCCGGGCGCTGCTGGGTGATCTGATCTGGCACTGCGAACAGGGTGGCTGGCGGCAGATGGTGGCGGTGATCGGCAACAGCGAAAACGCCGCATCCATCGGCCTGCACGAAAGCTTCGGATTCCGCCGCGTCGGCGTGTTCGAGTCGGTGGGGTTCAAGCATGGGCGCTGGGTGGACACCGTGCTGATGCAGTGTGCGCTGGGCGATAGCGCTTCGACGCTTCCCGTTGATCGCACGGTCTGACTGACATGCACAGTCCCGACCTGTCCCGGTTCGCCGTTTTCAGGCTGGGACTGGCGCAGTTGATCATCTGGGGCACCACGTTTTATCTGCCGGGTGCGTTCGGTAATGCCATTGCTGCAGATCTGGGCTGGAGCGGGCAGCGGGTGTTTTCCGGTCTGTCGGTGGCGTTGCTGGTCATGGGTTTTGTATCGCCCGCAGTCTCGTGGCTGATCCTGCGTCTCGGGGCTCGTCAGGTGCTGCAACTGGGCAGCGTGCTGGCGGCTGCAGGGTGCTGCGTGCTGGCCTTGTGCGAAACCGTGCCGGTCTGGTTTCTCGGCTGGGCCGTGCTGGGCGTCGGCATGCGTTTGTCGCTTTACGACGCGCTGTTTGCTGCGCTGGCCGGGTTGATCGGTGCGCGCTCACGTCCGTTGATGGTGCAGATCACCTTGCTGGGCGGTCTGTCGTCAGCCGTGTTCTGGCCGCTGGGCCATGTGTTGCTGGAGACGCTCGGCTGGCGCGGCGCGGTGGCGGTTTACGGATGTTTCGCGCTGCTGGGGGGTGTGCTGATGAGCGGACTGCCCGATGCAGCGGCTCCAGCTGTCAGGCCGATCAATGAGCCGTCGGAAGCGCAATCGACGACCGCGAGCTGGCTGCGCCAGTCGGGTTACGCGCTGTGCATGATGTTGATCGGTTTCCTGTCAGCGGGGCTGTCCGCTCATTTGCCGGCCTTGCTGGCAGGTCTCGGTGTGCCGGTGGCCTGGGTGGCGTTGTGGGGCATCGGCCAGACCTGCGCGCGGTTGATGAGCCGCGTCTTGGGCCAGAACCTGTCTGCCTTGCGCCTGAACGTCTGGGTCGCGGCCGGGATGGCGCTATGTTTCGTCATGGCCTTGCACAGCCAGGGGCTGGCGGTGCTGGCCTGTCTGTTTGTCTTCGGCTATGGCGCCATGAACGGGCTGGGCACGTTGTTACGGGCCAGTCTGCCGTTCGAGCTCTTTGCACATCATCACTATGCACGCTTGCAGGGACGCCTGCTGGCCCCCGGTTTTCTTCTTTCTGCGGCGGCGCCCTGGGTCTATGCCCGGGTTCAGGAGGCGACCGGTGATCGCGGCCTGTTATGGCTGTCGCTCGGCATCAGTGGGGTCGCGCTGCTGACGGCGCTGATTCTGCAGCGGCACTGCCGGTCAGGGCTGTCCGTGCCAGTGTGAAATACCATTCATGGTCAACACCGTTGCCAGCTTTTGCCTGAATGGTTAGGGTACGCGGCTGTTCAAGAAGGAACCTGATATGACCCAGCATGACCCCAGGGAAACGGTTGCCACGGCACCTCGGCAACGACGTGCGCCGAAGGGAGAAAAAAGACGCGAAGAACTGCTCGATGCCGCCTTGCAGGTGTTCTCGCTGGAGGGTTACACCGGTGCGTCGGTGGCCAAGGTGGCGGCCATCGTCGGCATTTCGGTTGCCGGATTGCTGCATCACTTTCCGAGCAAGATTTCCCTGCTGATGGGCGTGCTGGAGCGGCGTGACGAGGTCAACGGGCGCATTGCCGCGCAAGTGCGTACAGACGACAGCCTGACCGGTCTGCTGGGCGGTCTGCGTGCGATCAATCAATCCAACTCGACTGCACCCGGCGTGGTGCGGGCGTTCTCGATTCTCAATGCCGAAAGTCTGCTGGACAACCAGCCTGCCTATGAGTGGTTCCAGACCCGTTACGCGCGCATACACGCGCACCTGCTGGCGCAGTTCACGGTTTTGGTTGAGCGTGGGGAGGTGAGGGCGGATGTGGATCTGGACATGCTGATCCAGCAGATCCTGTCGATGATGGACGGGTTGCAGATTCAGTGGCTGCGCTTTCCCGAGCGGGTGGATCTGGTCGAGACGTTCGATACCTACATTGCGCAGGTCGATGCAGCAGTAAGGGCTCGTCCTTGAGCCTTGTTCTGTCCCTGATCCACTCAGTCACTGCGTAAACGCTTACTCGACAGTCTGATCGAACACGCCGCCGGTCTTCACCGGTGGCTTCTCGACGTTCACCGAGTTCAGCGCCGAACGTGGCAGCGGGTTGCTGGTGGTGGTCGAGAGTTCCTGGCGGAACGAGTTGGTCAGCTTGGCATTCAGGCGAATGTCCTGCGACGAAGCACCCAGCGACAGGTTGAAGGTGTCGGCATCGACCACCCACTGGTTGGTCTTGGTGTCGAAGTAGGCCAGCGAGCGATCGTTGAGCTCGATGGTCACGCGCTTGCTTTCACCCGGCTTGAGGAACACCTTCTTGTAGCCTTTGAGTTCCTTGATCGGACGCTCGACTTTCGGGTTCTGCTGACCGACATACAGCTGCGCCACTTCCGAACCGCCCACCTTGCCGGTGTTGGTCAGGTCGAACGACACCTTGATCGGCGTGTTGCCCACCGCAACGCCAGGCGTCACGCTGATGTTGCTGTAGCCGAAGGTGGTGTACGACAGGCCATAGCCGAACGGATACAGCGGCTTGATGCCTTTTTTCTCGTAACCGCGATAACCCAGCATCAGGTCATCCTTGTAGCTCATTTCGGCCAGCGAGTTCTGGTTGTCGAATTTCGGGAAGGTCTCGAAAATCGGGTTGTCTTCGATGTTGCGTTCGATACTGATCGGCAGCTTGCCCGACGGGTTGACCTTGCCGAACAGAATTTCAGCCAGTGCCTGACCGCCGTTCTGACCCGGGTAGAACGCGTGCAGCGCTACCGGAACCTGTTCGATCCAGTCGCTCATCTTCAGACCGGTACCGCCGAACATGGTCACCACGGTGTTCGGGTTGACCTTGGCGATGCTCTGGATCAGCTGGCTCTGGTACTCAGGCAGATCGAAGCTGTGGTCGAAACCTTCACCTTCGTATTCGCTGCTGTTACCCACTGCCACCACGACTGCGTCGTAGGCCGACAGATCCTGAGGCGCGTTCAGCGACGCCCAGCTCATCTGTACGCCCACCAGGCCGCCCATGGTCGACAGGTAGCCGGCACGGCGCGAGTATTCAAGCTTCACGTCGTAGGACTGACCCGCCTGCAGGCTGATCTTGGCGAATTCCGGGATGGTTGGCGGAATGCTGTTGCCCGGCAGTGGCTTGCCGTCACCGTTGTCGATGATCAGCTTGCCATTGACCCACAGGCGCACGGCGCCGTCAGCACGAACCTTGAAGACCTGCTCGCCGCTTTCGGTCGGGGTGATCTTGCCGGTGTAGCGGATCGAGGTCGAAGAGGTATCGCCGTTGAGCGAGCCTGCGGTCGAGCCTTTGCTGGTGTAAGGATCGGAGCCGGAAGTGTTGCTTTCGAACGGCAGGTCCTTGTCGTTGGCCCAATCCAGATCGACATGCTGCTCGGTACGGGTCACGGCAGCATCGCCTGACCAGTTGGCATTGCTGAAGTACTCGGCCTTCATGCCCTGAATGTCTTTGCCCGCCTGGTCAGTGCTGCTCCAGGTAGTGGTGGTCGGGTCCAGCGACAGGCCGTCGATGAATTCAACCTTGGCGTTTGGCGCCATCTGCTGCAGACCGCTCAGCTCGCTGATGTAATGGCTGGCCATGACATTGGCACTGCCGAAACCGGTAGGCGGCGCGTACTTGGCCAGGTTGCCGACCACGGCGATGCGCTTGGCTTTCTGCTTGTCCAGCGGCAGCAGGTTGTTTTGGTTTTTCAGCAGCACGATGCCTTCACGGGCAGCGTTCAGGGCGACCTTGTTGCTGGTTGCGCTGTTCATGTTGTGCAGGGTCGACGGGGTCTTGCTGTCGAACTTGTACAGGTAGATCTGCTTGAGGATGCGACGGACCTTGTCGTCGATGGTTGCCGCGCTCAGCTCACCGCTGTCCAGGTAAGGCTTGAGAACATTGCTGTTCATCTGGAAGCCCATCATGTCCAGGTCGGTGCCCGCCTGAGCGGCGTCCAGACCATGAACCACAGCGTTGTAGTCGCTCTGCACGAAGCCCTTATAGCCCCATTCCTTCTTCAGGATCTGGCTGATCAGGTGATCGTTTTCGCAGGCGAATTCGCCGTTCACTTTCTGGAACGCGCACATCATCATCGCGACGTTGCCGTTCTTGGACGCCGATTCGAACGCAGGCAGCGACATTTCGCGCAGTACACGCTCGCTCATAATCTGGTCGAGGTTGAAGCGGTTGCTTTCCTGGTCGTTGGCCGCGTAGTGCTTGGCGTTGGCCCACACACCACGGGACTGGATACCGTTGATCACGCCTGGCGCCAGGCTGGCGCCGAGGAACGGATCTTCACCCGACAGGTATTCGAACGCACGGCCGCCGTAGGGCATGCGGTACAGGTTGACGCCAGGGCCGGTGACGAACTGATAGCCGCCGACTGCCGTGTCATAGCCCAGCGCACGGCCCAGGTCGATGGCGCGACGTGGGTTCCAGGTGGCTGCAAGGTTGGGGCCGGACGGATAAACCACGCCCTGCGCGTTGCCTTCGCTGGTGTAACGCACACCGACACCGCCGTCGGCGCCGTGAATCTGCGGCACGCCGTAGTTGGAGAGGGGTTTCACATCCCAGCCGCCCGTACCACCGATATAGGCCAGCTTTTCTTCCTGGGTCATCTTGTCCAGCGTCTTCTGTGCCGCTTTTTCAGCACGGGCTTCCCGTGCCTGCAGCGTCGAAGCGTCAGCAGCATGCACCTGCGACACAGCCAGCGCCAGCAAGGCCAGTGCGGAATGCGCACCCATCATCTTTCGCTTATTCATACAGCTCTCCAACGACATTTCAATTAAAAGTTTCCCACAGGCAGCCGCACTATTCAGCGTCTGGCTGTGTTCTTTTCTTTAGGCAACAGTGACCCGTAATCGCGACTTACGCTGTTATTGCAGCGTGCGATTCGTGGACTTTTTCAATCAAGTTTCACGTTTTAGTTATTATGTTTTATATTGCGGCGAGTGACATCATTGAGCTATCATTGATGGCACTTTGAATTCGCAAAGCGTTACAATTAAGTCGAAATTCAGGCGTTAATGTCAAACAAAAGCGTATTTTTCTTGCTTTTGTGGTTTTTTTCTTACACTTCAGGAACTCTTCTTAAACCTACTGGTCGATGGGTTTAAGATTTTTCAGGTGCACTCGGGTCTCTGTTATGTTTCCAGTAGTGGCACTGTGGTGTTCTTTCTGACCTTTATCGTTAATGGCCCTTCCTGTTGGAGGGCTTATTGTTTTATCCAGTGGAGTAATTGTTATGAAGTTGTCCAACATGGCAGCAGGTGTGATTGCGGGTCTGGCATTGAGTGGTGCTGTTTTCGCAGCCGAAGCGACTGATACCGATGCAGCGTCGGGTGCCACTGATTCGACCGTAATGACCCAGACCACCGATGCAAAAGCGGCGCAAAAGGCGCAGCAGCAGAAGACTCAAACCACAAAAGGTGGTCGTCCACAGAACGCAACGCCTCAGAAACAGTCAAACTGACCGTTTGATGCTTCTGACCACGACTCTCTCGGTGCCTTTTCAAGGCGGGTGAGGGTCGTGAACCTGTCCCTCCGAGTAGTAGATGTTCTTGCCCATGCAGCCAATTCCCGCCGATGCCACTCGAATACTGATCCCCGATGCAGGGCAGGTGTGTGCCTGGCTGACGGAAAATGCCGGCCTCAAGCCTCAGGATCTGGAACGTGCACAGCGTTTGCAGCAGGAGTCCGAAGGCACTGAGCTGCTGGGATTGCTGACACGCCTTGGACTGGTGTCCGAGTTCGAGCTTGCACGGGCCTGGGCCGCACTGTTGAACGCGCCTTTATTAATGGCCGAAGCGCTACCGCCGATGCTGGATCCGCTGCCACCGCTGACTGAACGATTCATGCGCCAGTATCAGGTGGTGCCGGTCGGATGGAGTGATGACGGGGTGCAGGTGTTGAGCGCCAACCCCAGCGTGTTGTATCCGTTCGAAGCAATTGCCTATGCCTGTGAAGTGCCGGTACAGGTGGCAGTCGGTCCACGCAACGAAGTGGAAACCCTGATCGAGCGTTATTACGGCCAGGGCCGCTCGGCGATGGGCACGCTGATCGAGAACCTCGACGACGAAGGCGGCTCGCTGGAGGATATCGAGCACCTCAAGGACCTGGCGTCCGAAGCGCCGGTCATTCGCCTGGTCAACCTGATTCTGCAACGCGCTGTCGAGCAGCGTGCGTCTGACATTCATATCGAACCGTTCGAAAGCCAGCTCAAGGTGCGTTACCGCATCGATGGCGTGCTTCACGAAGCCGAAGCGCCGCCGTCCAGTTCTTCGGCGGCGGTGATTTCCCGGGTGAAGATCATGGCCCGGCTGGATATCGCCGAGCGCCGTCTGCCGCAGGACGGGCGGATCATGCTGCGTATTCAAGGCAAGGAACTGGATCTGCGGGTCTCGACCGTGCCGACCAGTTTTGGCGAATCCGTGGTCATGCGTCTGCTTGATCGTCAGACCATCGATTTCGATTTCCCCAGCCTCGGCTTCGACGGCGAGCGCCTCGATCACTTTCTCGATGTGCTCGAACGGCCCCACGGCATTCTGCTGGTTACCGGCCCCACCGGCTCCGGCAAGACCACCACGCTCTACACCGCGCTGTCGCGGCTCAATACCTCCGAGCGCAAGATCATCACCGTTGAAGATCCGGTGGAATACCAGCTTGAAGGCATCAATCAGATTCAGGTCAAACCGGCCATCGGTCTGGACTTTGCCGGAGCGTTGCGCTCCATCGTGCGTCAGGACCCGGACGTGATCATGATCGGTGAGATGCGCGACCTTGAAACCTGCCGCATCGCCATTCAGTCGTCGCTGACCGGTCACCTGGTGCTTTCCACCCTGCACACCAACAGTGCGGCGGCGAGTATCACCCGTCTGCTGGACATGGGCGTCGAAAGCTATCTGATTGCTTCAACCGTCAACGGCATTCTGGCGCAGCGTCTGGTCCGTCGCCTTGACCCGGAAACCCGCGAAGCCTTCGAAGCGCCGCCTGAGCTGATTGCCGAGCATGGCCTCGAACGGTTCACCGACGAACGCCCGATCCGCCTGTACCGGCCGCGATCCGATGCGCCGGGCGGCGGCTATCGCGGCCGCAGTGCGATCACCGAACTGCTGGTCATGAATGAAGAGTTGCGCAGCCTGCTCATGCGCCACGCCGACGCGTCCACGCTGGAAGAGGCGGCCCGTCGAGGCGGTCTGCGCACGCTGCATGAAGAAGGTCTTCGTCAGGCGGTGGCCGGGGTCACCTCGCTGGAAGAAGTGCTGCGCGTCACACGGGGTGAAGGCTCATGAGTCTGTTCAAGTACCGCGCGCTGGATGCGCAGGGCGCGCCGCAGAACGGCACCCTGGAAGCCAGGGATCAGAATGCTGCAGTCGCTGCCCTGCAAAAGCGCGGCCTGATGGTCTTGCAGGTCGACAGTGCAGGTCTTGGCGGACTGCGTCGTGCTCTGGGCAGCGGCATGCTCAACGGTGCAGCGCTGGTCAGCTTCACCCAGCAACTGGCGACCTTGCTCGGCGCAGGGCAACCGCTGGAACGCTCGCTTGGCATTCTGCTCAAACAGCCCGGTCAGCCCCAGACCCGTGCGTTGATCGAGCGGATTCGCGAACAGGTCAAGGCCGGCAAGCCGTTGTCCGTGGCGCTGGAAGAAGAGGGCAGCCAGTTTTCGCCGCTCTATATCAGCATGGTGCGTGCAGGCGAGGCCGGTGGCGCGTTGGAAAGCACTCTGCGGCAGTTGAGCGATTATCTGGAGCGCAGTCAGTTGCTGCGCGGCGAAGTGATCAACGCACTGATCTATCCGGCGTTTCTGGTGGTCGGCGTGCTCGGTTCGCTGGCCTTGCTGCTGGCGTACGTGGTGCCGCAGTTCGTGCCTATTTTCAAGGATCTCGGGGTGCCCATCCCGTTGATCACCGAAGTGATCCTGAACCTCGGACAATTTCTCGGCAGTTACGGGCTGGCGGTTTTCGCCGGTCTGATCCTGCTGATCTGGGGGGTTGTGATCAGCATGCGCGATCCGCAGCGTCGCGAACGTCATGATCGACGGGTGCTGGGCATCCGGGTCATCGGCCCGTTGTTGCAGCGGATCGAGGCCGCACGACTGACCCGTACCCTGGGCACGTTGTTGAGCAACGGCGTCGCTCTGTTGCAGGCGCTGGTGATTGCCCGTCAGGTCTGCACCAACCGCGCACTGCAGGCGCAGGTGGAGCAGGCCGCCGAGTCGGTAAAAGGAGGCGGCACGCTGGCCGCCGCGTTTGGTGCGCAACCGTTGCTGCCCGATCTGGCCCTGCAAATGATCGAAGTCGGCGAACAGGCCGGCGAACTGGACAGCATGCTGCTCAAAGTGGCCGATGTGTTCGACGTCGAAGCCAAGCGCGGCATCGACCGCATGCTCGCCGCACTGGTCCCGGCGCTCACGGTTGTCATGGCAGGCATGGTAGCTGTGATCATGCTGGCAATCATGCTGCCGCTGATGAGCCTGACCAGCAATATTTGAATTCATGAACGAGGAAACCATCCCGATGAACCTTAGCCGTACACGCTTTACCCCTGCACGCCGACAAAGCGGCTTCACCTTGCTGGAAATGCTCGCGGTCATCGTGCTGCTGGGCATCGTGGCGACCATCGTTGTGCGCCAGGTGGGCGGCAACGTCGACAAGGGCAAATACGGCGCAGGCAAGGCGCAGCTGGCGAGCCTGGGCATGAAGATCGAAAGCTATGCGCTGGACGTCGGTTCGCCGCCCAAAACCTTGCAGCAGTTGACCGACAAACCGGGCAATGCCGCAGGCTGGAATGGTCCTTACGCCAAGCCTTCGGACCTGAAAGACCCGTTCGGTCACGCGTTCGGCTATCGCTTCCCCGGTCAGCATGGCAGCTTCGACCTGATCTTCTACGGACAGGACGGCCAACCCGGCGGCGAAGGTTACAGCGCCGACCTGGGCAACTGGGAGTAAATGCCGGTATGAAATCGCCTGTCGCAAGCCGTGGTTTTACCCTGATGGAAATGCTGGTGGTGCTCGTGTTGATGAGCATCGCTGTCGGCCTCGTGGGTTTCGGTCTGCAACAGGGGTTGAGCACTGCCAGCGAGCGTCGTGCGGTCGGTGACATGGTCGAGGCGTTGCGGGCCACGCGGGTCCGGGCCATTGTGACCGGTCAACCGGCACGCACCGAATTCGACCTGCGTCACCTGACCTTCAAGGCACCGGGCAAGCGTGAACAGCACTGGCCCGCGCATTTGCAGGTGACGATGCAGACGGCTTCCGACCTGGGGTCGGCGGTGGAGTTTTACCCGGATGGCGGTTCCAGCGGCGGCAACCTGATGGTCGCCGACGGCGATCGTCGCTGGCGCATCGACATCGGCTGGCTCACCGGCAGCGTCCAGGTGCGTCCCCTTTAATGAAAGCGTCGCAGTCCGGGTTCACTCTGCTGGAGATGCTTGCCGCGCTGACCGTGATGGCGGTGTGCAGTGGCGTGCTGCTGGTGGCTTTCGGGCAGAGCGCACGCTCCCTGCAGCAGGTGTCGCACAGCGATCGTCTTAGCCACGCGGCGCGTACGGTGTTCGATCAGGAAAGCGGCGGTCCGCTTGAAAACGGAACGCGCAAGGGGCGGGTGGCGGGTATCGACTGGAATCTGGAAATCCGTCAGGTCTCGGGCGGTAACGACCAGGCCAGGTTGTTTCGTCTGGACCTGACATTGCTGGAGCATCAGCGGCGCGTGCAGTTCAGTACGTTGCGGCTGCGCGGCGCCGTGACCGGTGCCGGGTCTTGAAGGGCGCTCAGCGAGGTTTCACCCTGCTGGAAGTCCTGTTGGTGATCAGTCTTCTGGGTGTGTTGCTGGTGTTGGTGGCCGGTGCCTTGCTGGGGGCCAATCGCGCGGTGCTCAAGGCTGAGCGCTATACGGTGGGACTGGATGAAATGCGCGCGGCACAGGCGTTTCTGCGCTCGTCCATCAGCCAGGCACTGCCGCTGGACACCTCCGCCGAAGATGACGCCAAGAGCGGTTTTTTCGAGGGCACGGCTCAGGATCTCAGGTTCGTGGCCACGCTGCCGGGCGAGTTGGGCGGAGGCATCCAGTTACATACCCTCGGGCTGAAAGGGCCTGAGGGTGATCGTGATCTGCAGGTGGCGTTCTCCCGGATCAAAACCTCGGCCAATGGCATCACGCTTGAGTCCTGGGGCGAGCCGCAGGTGTTATTACACAACGTGCAGTCGTTGAATTTCAGTTACCGTGGCCTGACGCCGAAGGGCAAGCCCACGGGATGGCTGAACGAATGGCCATGGCCGACGCGCCTGCCGGGTGCAGTGCGCATCGATGCGCAGGTCAAAGGCTCGATTCCCTGGGTCAGCGAAGTGGTCGCCCTGCGTCTGGACCTTTCGGGTGGGGCGGGCGGCCAGTGAAGGATTTTCACAAGCGCCAGCAGGGCGTGGCGCTACTGGTGGTGCTGTGGGTTCTGGCGGTGTTGAGCCTGCTGCTGGGCGGACTGGCCGGCTGGGTGCAACTGGAAAGCCGTCAGGCGCTCTGGTTGCGCCAGAACACCCACGCGCTGCTGGCAGCGGAAGGCGGTTTGAACATGGCGGTGCAGGGTTTGCTGGACCCTGCACAGCGCAAACGCTGGGTGGCCGATGGACGGCCAGTGGCGTTGCGCATGGACGACACGCAGTTGCTGGTCAGCATTCGCAGCGAGCGTGGCAAGCTGGATCTCAACAGCGCGCCAGCGGCTGACATCGCCCGCTTGCTGCAGGCCTGCGGCGCGAACCGCAATCTGGCCAGCAGTATTGCCCAGACCGTTGAAGCACAACGTGATGACGGTCAGGCGCCACTGCGTGTGGTTGAAGAAATACGACAGTTGCCGGGCATGACGCAGGCGCTGTACACCCGGCTGTTGCCGGAGGTGACGTTATGGAGCGGGCTGGACCGGCCCGATCCCGCTTTTGCCTCGGCGCTGCTGCGCCGGGCGCTGAACTTGCCGACCCAGAGCGCGGTGGGAGCCGATGCCGGTGAGGTACTGGCCATCGACAGCCGCGCAGAACGACCGGGCGGCGTAGTCGCCCTGTTACAGACCATTGTGTTATTGAGCCCATCGGAGGGAGGCGCACAGCCCTATCGGGTATTGCGTTGGCAAGAATGAATGCATCCGTTTCAGCACGTCTGGCACCGGTGATCGCGCTACGCGACCGGGTCGTCCAGCAATGGCGTGGCAGTCTGGGGCAACAGGCCTGGCAATGGTGGAGCGCAGAACTGCGCGCCTGCCTGCCGCCGCGTGTCCGTGGATGGCTGGTTCGCGAAACCGTCGAACAGATGTATGTCTGGCCGCTGGTCGAACCGGTTGCCGCAACCGGCGCCAATGCACAGAAAATCCTGTTGTTGCCCTCGTCCCTGGTGCTGGTGCAGAGCCTGCAACTGCCGGTCGCAGCGGCGCGCAATCTGTCGACAGTGGTCGGCTACGAGCTGGACCGTTTTACGCCGTTCGATGCCGGGCAGTTGTATTTTGTTGCCCGTCAGGAAAGTCGCAATGCCGGCTTCATTCAGGTCCGGCTGGTGGCCGTGCTGCGCAAGCGCCTGGATGCCATTCTGGAAGAATGCGTCGCGCTTGGCCTGCGCCCCGACTCCGTGGATGTCGGCACGCCGGATGAACGCCTGAGTGTTGACCTGTTGCCAGCACCGCTGCGTCCGCAGCAATCGCATTCAGGCCATCGCCTGCAACGCTGGCTGCTGTGGATCTGCGCCGGGCTTTTGCTGGGCACCATGCTGCTGTGGCTCAACGACCGTCAGCAATTGCTGGAAGAGATGCAGGCCGAGGTCAAGGCGCAGAAAGCCCAGGTCAGCGAGGTCCAGCAATTGCGTCAGCAACTGACCAACACCCGAGGCGCGGCCAATTACCTGCTGCGACGCAAGGCTGCCCAACCGCCCCTGTCGGCGCTGCTCAGCGAACTGACTGCCTGCCTGCCGTCCGACACCTGGATCGACCATCTGGAAATCAGCGACAGCGCCGAGGTGGCCTTTGCCGGTCAGAGCGCCAAGGCCAGCGCGCTGATCGCCCGCGTCAAGGATTGCCGCAGCCTGGACAACTCCCAGTTTCAGGGTGTGATCCAGCCGGACAGCAAGACCGGCAAGGACCAGTACTCGTTGCGTGCGCATCTGCATCAGAGCCCGCCGCAGGATCAGTCTGATCCATCAGAATCGCAGGAGAACGCCGATGCGTCGTCCACTCAATAGCCGTGAGCGGCGGGGTGCGGCGCTGATCATTCTGGCGCTGGTCCTTTATCTGGCCTACTGGCTGCTGATCGACAGCTGGTTCGCCGGCCCTCTGCGTGACATCAGCGAACAGACCGAACAACTGCGCGAACAGCAGCAACGCTATGCCGGGTTGCTGAAACAGGGTGACAGCTTGCGCGAGCAACTGGAGCAGGCCCGCAGTGACCCGGCCAGCAGCACCAGTCTGCTGCCGGGCGATGATCCAAGCGCAGTCGCCGCTGACCTGATGCAGCGTGTCGCCGACCTGATCAGCGATCAGGCCGATACCGGTGGTGGTTGCGCGTTGACCCAGCGCATGCCGATCACGCCGGAGCAGGACAGCTCCGAGCCTTATCGGCAGGTGAAGGTCAGCCTGACACTGGACTGCGCCATCGAGCCGCTGACGGCCATTCTGCATGCACTGGAATACCAGCGTCCGTTCCTGTTCGTCGATGAAATGAGCCTGCGTCGCGACACCGATGCTCCGGCCACTGGCGGTGCTGGCAAACTGGTGGTGCACCTGCTGGTACGCGGCTACCTGCAACCGGCTTCTGCCGGGGAGGCCGAACAATGATTCGTTCATTGCGTCCTCTGGAATTGACCCTGCTCGGCATCACCGCCTTGCTGGCCGCGCTGGCAGCCCTGATTATCAGTGGCACCGCGCATTCGCCGGGCTGGCTGCCCGAGCAGGCGCCGCGCAACCCGGTTGACCGTGCGGCTCAGACCCACAGCGCGCCCACTGCGACGCTGGACAGTTTGGCCAATACCTGGGAAACCCCGCTGTTCAGCACGGACCGCAGCCCCGACAAGGCGGTGGGCAAGAGCGATGTACAGGTCGCCAGCCTTTCCGGTCTGACGCTGACCGGTGTCGTTCTCGACGGTACGTTGCGCGTGGCGCTGCTCAAGCAGGCCAGCGGTCCGGCACTCAAAGTGAAGCAGGGTGACAAGCTGGGCAACGGCTGGACCCTGGAACAGCTCGATCCGATGCAGGCCACCTTCAGTCTCGACGGCCGCACGCAGACCTTGCGCCTGCCTGCGCCGCGTCTGCCGCCGCCGTCGACGACACCCCCGATTTCCCTTACCAACGATTCCACCCTGTGATGGGTACCTTTTCTGGAGTTTCCGCCATCGCTACCTTGCGCACCCCCTTGCTTTGTCTCGCCACCGCTGTCGCCCTTGGCGGCTGCGCGTCCCGGCAGGACACCCTCGACCCCGACAATGGCATGCTGCAGGAAGCGCTCCAGGGAACCGGTTCACAACGTCCGCCAGTGGATCCGCGCAGCGAACAGTTGCCGGTGCAGGCACAGCCTCAGTCGCCAACGGCCTCGCCGCAACGCCAGATCATTCAGGGCAACCAGCGATTCATTCGCCAGCCTGCCGCGGCTCCCGCAGAGAAAGCCGGGGAGACGGGCGACATCGTCTTCAACTTCACCAATCAGCCGATTCAGGCGGTGATCAACAGCATCATGGGTGACCTGCTGCACGAGAACTACAGCATCGCCCAGGGTGTGAAGGGCGAGGTGAGCTTCTCGACGTCCAAGCCGGTCAACAAGCAGCAGGCATTGTCGATTCTCGAAACCCTGCTGTCCTGGACCGACAACGCCATGATCAGTGCATCCGAAGATCAGCAGTTCAACCTGTTGATAGTACGTACTAAGCTCTCATGTTTCACGTACTAAGCTCTCATGTTTAACGTACTAAGCTCTCATGTTTAACGAACTAAACCCTCATGGCTAACGTACTAAGCTCTCATGGCTAACGTACTAAGCTCTCATGTTTCACGTACTAAGCTCTCATGTTTGAACAATAAAATTAATATAAATCAGCAACTTAAATAGCCTCTAAGGTTTTAAGTTTTATAAGAAAAAAAAGAATATATAAGGCTTTTAAAGCTTTTAAGGTTTCAC
>JGI20283J15916_100079_pt1 | contig 41854 bp, 32 predicted proteins | sample Plalitdecfosmids_FD_15916 | JGI IMG/M metagenome (IMG submission 15916) | reverse complement strand
TTTCCATCGTGCCGTCCAGCGCGAACTGCATGCGGCGCAGGTAGCGGCCCACGGGGTCGCGGAAATCCGGTAGCTCGTCACCGCTTACCAGCAAGTCGTACCAATAAAATTTACTCTCTGCTACCGTGGCGGTCCAAACTTGCGGAGCACTGCTGCGCGGCGTGAGGGACTGCTCGGTCATGTCTTCACCAGGCATTCCAGTCTCCCTCGGGGAAATTGCTAGGCTGTAATCTATCTTTCCCCAATGGTAAACGTTCTGCTTGAAACGGGGCAATAAAGTTTGTCACGAAACTGACTACAATGCAACAATTCACGCAGCCAGCGTGTCCGCCCGACGTACCGCAGCAATGATGAGGGAGAGCAGTGTTTCCGGCGTGTCGACGATGTGGTCGGCATTCCAGCCGGCTGGCTCGATGGCGCCGCAATAGCCCCACTGGCAAGCCACGGTCGGCATACCGGCAGCCAGGCCGGCCTGGATATCGCGCAGGTCGTCGCCCACGTACCAGCAGGCTTCCGGGGGCAGGCCCAGCCGGCTGGCCGCTTCCAGCAGCGGGCCGGGATGGGGTTTCGGATGAGGCGTGGTGTCGCCCGAGATCACACAGCCGGCGTGGTCCAGGCCGATCAGCGGCATCAGCGGATCCGTGAAGCGGGCCGGTTTGTTGGTGACGATGCCCCAGGCAAGGCCCGCTTCCTCGATGCCGGCCAGCAGTTCGGCAACGCCGGCGAACAGCGTGCTGTGCACCATCATCGCCGCCTGGTAATTGTCGAAGAAACCCAGCCGCAGTTCCTCGTAGCCATCATCCTGCGGTGTCAGGCCGAACGACACGCCGATCATGCCGCGTGCGCCGGCAGAGGCGGTCGGCCGCAGCACTTCGTACGGTGTCGGCGCCAGGCCGCGCACCGTGCGCAGCAGGTTGACGGCGGCCGCCAGATCGGGTGCCGTGTCGGCCAGGGTGCCGTCGAGGTCGAACAGGATGGCGCGCGGGGCGGTGGCAAAGCTCATGGTCGGGATCGCAGGGTGGACGGAGAAAAAAAGGCGGCCGGAGCCGCCTGGTTGCCTTATGCCGGGCGGGTGCACGACATCAGGTAGTTCACGCTGGTGTCGTTGTTGAGGGAGTAGAACTTGGTCAGCGGGTTGTAACCCAGGCCCTTCAGCGTGCCGACCTGCAGGCCGGCGCTGCGCACGTATTGCGACAGTTCCGCCGGCGTGATGAATTTGTCGTAGTCGTGGGTGCCGCGCGGCAGCATGCGCAGCACGTATTCGGCGCCGATCACGGCAAACAGGTAAGCCTTCGGATTGCGGTTTAGCGTCGAGAAGAAGATGTGGCCGCCCGGCTTCACCAGCGTGGCGGCGGCGCGCACGATGGCGCCCGGGTCCGGCACGTGCTCGAGCATTTCCATGCACGTCACCACATCGTACTGGCCCGCTTCCTGGGCTGCCATTTCTTCGGCGGCGATCAGTTTGTAGCGCACCGGCACGCCCGATTCCAGGCTGTGCAGGTCGGCCACTTTCAGGGCTTTCTGCGACAGGTCGATGCCCGTCACGTCGGCGCCTTTTTTGGCCATCGATTCGGACAGGATGCCGCCGCCGCAGCCGATGTCGATCACTTTCTTGCCGGCCAATGGGGCGCGGGCGTTGATCCATTCGAGGCGCAGCGGGTTGATGTCGTGCAGGGGACGGAATTCAGACGTCGGATCCCACCAGCGGTGGGCCAGTTCGCTGAACTTCTGGATTTCAAGAGGGTCGGCGTTCGCGTTCATGATCGGCATCATAACGGGTATTTGTCGCGTTCCAAAGCGGGCGGCCAAAAAAACCGGACGGTCCGCCGCCCGGGTCGGCGCGGGCCGATATAATTCCCGCCAGCCATGGCCTTCCGGCATGGGTCCTCACCACAGGGAAAGAACAGATGAAAGCCTTGATCTTGCTGTTGCTGGCGTCCGGTTCGGCGCTGGCCGACGATGCCGCCATGCGCCACTGCCGCGCACAGACCGATAGCGCCGCGCGCCTGAGCTGCTATGACGCCATTCCTCTCGCCGCTGTCGGCGCCGCGCCCGCTGCCACCGTGGCCGCGGCACCGGCCCGCACGCCGGAGCAGAATTTCGGTATGGAAACGGTGAAGACGAAAGAGAAGGAAGAAGCGCCGAAGTCGATTGCCAGCACGATCCCCGGCACGTTCGACGGCTGGAGCCCGGGCCAGACGATCAAGCTGGCCAACGGCCAGTCCTGGCGCATCAACGACGGCAGCCAGGCTGTGCTGTCGCCGATGAACAACCCGAAGGTGAAGGTCGAACGGAATGCGTTCGGTACGATGTTCCTGACGATCGAGGGGACGAATCAGTCGCCGAAGGTGCGGCGGGTGAATTGAACTGGGTTGACCCCAGAAGCAAATACCGGGGTCAGACCCGGCGGGTCTGACCCCAGCCTTTGCTTCTTGGGGGGATAGTCCTCTCAGTCGAAAAAAAATCCCGCCGAAGCGGGATTTTTTACATCCGCCGCAGCGGAGATTATTTACGCGTACCAACCACTTCGATTTCCACGCGGCGGTTCTTCGCGCGGCCTTCGGCGGTCTTGTTGTCGGCGACCGGCTGTTTCTCGCCTTTGCCTTCGGTGTAGACGCGGTTCGATTCGACGCCTTTGCTCAGCAGGTAAGCCTTGACGGACTCGGCGCGGCGCACGGACAGCTTGTCGTTGTACGCATCGGTGCCGACGGAGTCGGTGTGGCCCACGGCGATCACGACTTCGGCGTTGATGCCGCCCAGTTTCGTGGTCAGCTCGTCCAGCGCCTGCTTGCCTTCAGGTTTCAGCACGGCCTTGTCGAAGTCGAAGAACGCATCGGCGTTGTAGGTGACTTTTTCCGACGTTGGCACTGGTGCCGGTGCAGGCACTGGTGCCGGGGCTGGTGCAGGAGCGACTGGTTCAGGTGCCGGCGGCGCGACGCATTTGCCGTTTTCCAGGCGTTCCGGTTCTACGCAGATCGGCAGGTCGCAACCTGGCACCGCATCGGCCGGCGTCCAGTAGCCGGTGCGCCAGCACAGGCCGAACGGGTTGCGGGCGATCACGCCGCGCGCATCTTGCACGTAGGCGCTTTTCGGCGTGGTGGCCTTGATGTCCTGCGTTACCGGCGCGAACGGCGGTGCCGTTGGCTTGTCCTGGGCTGCCACGGAGCCGGCCAGTACTGCCGACGCTGCGAAGATGGTTGCGATCAATTTTTTCATGTTTTTGTTTCCTTTCGGGGTGATATCGGCAGCTCGTACTGCAGACGTGTCTGCGTGGTGCGAATATTAACACGGGGCACCGTGCCCCACGATGGGGCGGCGAGCGCACGCTGAACGGGCAAGCCGATTGTGCATCAGCCAAGTTTGATTTTCCGTTCATTTTGCCACACACGTGTTCATCGCACGAACGCGTTCCAAATCGGCGCACGACGCTGTTCGACCAAAATGTTGTTTTGTTGCAACGTCGTTATTGTTGTCCTAATTCAAGCTGCGTGATGATAGAAGGTAAATATGTCAGCACAATTACACGCCAGATCCTGCACCGTTCTGGCGCAACTCAGCCCGCTACCGCGCCCGTTGACTTGAGGGAAATAGCGGGATGGTCCGACGCCATGTCAGCATGGTAAAATCGTGCGATTGTCCGCCCGGACAGGCAGCCTGAACCAACGTCAGAGAAGAACGACCCGCCCATGGATCAATTCGCAAAAGAAACAATCCCAATTTCCCTCGAAGAAGAGATGCGCAAGAGCTACCTCGATTATGCGATGAGCGTGATCGTGGGCCGTGCCTTGCCGGACGCGCGCGACGGCCTGAAGCCGGTGCACCGTCGGGTGTTGTTCTCGATGTACGAAAGCAATTACGTGTACAACCGCCCGTACGTCAAATGCGCGCGCGTGGTCGGCGACACGATGGGTAAATACCACCCGCACGGCGACGCATCGATCTACGACACGCTGGTCCGCATGGCGCAGGACTTCTCGCTGCGCTACACGCTGGTGGACGGGCAGGGCAACTTCGGTTCCATCGACGGCGATGCCGCCGCGGCAATGCGTTACACCGAGTGCCGCCTGGACAAGATTGCCGGCGAACTGCTGGCCGACATCGACAAGGAAACCGTCGACTTCCAGCCGAACTACGACGGTAAAGAGAAGGAACCGACCGTCCTGCCGACCAAGCTGCCGAACCTGCTGATCAACGGCTCGTCCGGTATCGCGGTCGGCATGGCGACGAACATTCCGCCGCACAACCTGACGGAAGTGATCAACGGCGCGCTGCACGTGCTGAACCACCCGGACTGCACGATCGACGAACTGATCGAACTGATCCCGGCGCCGGACTTCCCCACCGGCGGCACGATCTACGGCGTGTCCGGCGTGCGCGACGGTTACCGCACGGGCCGCGGCCGCGTGGTCATGCGCGCCAAGACCCACTTCGAGGAATACGGCAAGGAAGGCGGCCGCACGGCGATCATCGTCGACGAGCTGCCGTTCCAGGTCAATAAAAAGTCGCTGCTCGAGCGCATCGCCGAAAACGTGCGCGACAAGAAGCTGGAAGGCATTTCCGACATCCGCGACGAGTCCGACAAATCGGGCATGCGCGTCGTCATCGAGCTGAAACGGGGCGAAGTGCCGGAAGTCGTGCTGAACAATCTGTACAAGCAGACGCAGTTGCAGGACACGTTCGGCATGAACATGGTGGCGCTGGTGGACAACCAGCCCAAGCTGATGAACCTGAAGGACCTGCTGTCGGTGTTCCTGTCGCACCGCCGCGAAGTGGTCACGCGCCGCACCGTGTTCGAGCTGCGCAAGGCGCGCGAACGCGGGCACATGCTGGAAGGCCTGGCGGTCGCGCTGGCGAACATCGACGACTTCATCGCCATCATCAAGGCCGCGCCGACGCCGCCGCTGGCGAAGACGGAACTGATGGCGCGCGCATGGGATTCGTCCCTGGTGCGCGAAATGCTGGCCCGTACGGGCGAGGAAGGCCAGGCGGGCATCGACGCGTTCCGCCCCGAGCACCTGCCGAAGCACTACGGCATGCAGACCGACGGTCTGTACAAGCTGTCCGACGACCAGGCGCAGGAAATCCTGCAGATGCGCCTGCAGCGCCTGACCGGCCTGGAACAGGACAAGATCGTCAACGAATACAAGGACGTGATGGGGCAGATCGCCGATCTGCTGGACATCCTGTCCAAGCCGGCCCGCGTCACCTCGATCATCACCGACGAGATGAACGCGGCCAAGCTGGAATACGGCAGCAAGGACGAACGCCGCTCGACGATCGAACACAACGCCACCGACCTGGAAACGGAAGACCTGATCACGCCGCAGGACATGGTGGTCACCCTGTCGCACCTGGGTTACATGAAGGCGCAGCCGATCTCCGAATACCGTGCGCAGAAGCGCGGCGGCCGCGGCAAGCAGGCGATGGCGACGAAGGATGAGGACTGGATCGACCAGCTGTTCATCGCCAACACGCACGACTACATCCTGTGCTTCTCGAACCGGGGCCGCCTGTACTGGCTGAAGGTCTGGGAAGTGCCGCAGGGTTCGCGCAACTCGCGCGGCCGCCCGATCGTCAATATGTTCCCGTTGCAGGACAACGAGAAGATCACCGTGGTGCTGGCCCTGTCCGGCGAAAACCGCACGTTCCCGGAAGATCACTACGTGTTCATGGCCACCAGCCTGGGCACCGTGAAGAAGACGCCGCTGAAGGATTTCAGCAACCCACGCAAGGCCGGCATCATCGCGGTCGACCTGGATGACGGCGACTTCCTGATCGGCGCCGCGCTGACGGACGGCGAACACGACGTGATGATGTTCTCCGACTCCGGCAAGGCGGTACGCTTCGACGAAAACGACGTGCGCCCGATGGGTCGTACGGCACGCGGTGTGCGCGGCATGAACCTGGAAGAGGGCCAGAACGTGATCGCGCTGCTGGTGGCCGAGAACGAGCAGCAGTCCGTGCTGACGGCGACCGAGAACGGCTTCGGCAAGCGCACGCCGATCACCGAGTACACCCGTCATGGCCGCGGCACGAAGGGCATGATCGCGATCCAGACGTCGGAACGCAACGGTAAAGTGGTGGCCGCGACGCTGGTCGATCCGTCCCACGAGATCATGCTGATCACGACGGGCGGTGTGCTGATCCGCACCCGCGTGTCCGAGATCCGCGAGATGGGCCGCGCCACGCAGGGCGTCACGCTGATCGCCGTGGAAGACGGCACGCGCCTGTCCGGCCTGCAGCGCGTGGTCGAGGCGGACGTGGACGAGGTGGAGTACGAGACGGAAGGCGGCACCGCGGTCGATATTGCCGCTGACGCTGCTGCCGCGCCGGAGGTTCCGGCCGACGACAAGCCGGCGGAGTAAGCGTCGCGCGCGGGCCCTGTTCGAGCGATCGAACCGGGCCCGCGGTGTTTTTAGCCAACGAAAAACGTATAACCATATGCATAAAAACGTGAAAAAAATCGTCGCCGCACTGTTCGTCTCTGCCGCCTTCGTCGGCGCTCCCGCCTTTGCCCAGACGGCTGTCGCACCGGCCGCGCCGCAAGCGGTCGATCCGGCCGCCACGGCCGCCGTGCGCGAACTGCTGGACGCGATGAATTACCGCAGCGTGATGCAGCAGACCATGCAGCAGATGGTCGCCGCGCTGCCGGCGCAGATGAAGGCGGGCGCGGAAGCGGCGATCCGCAACAACCCGAAATTCTCGGACGAGGAGCGGACGAAAAAGCTGGCCGAAATGGAAGCGAACCTGCCGAAGGTGACCGCGGCCATGGCCAGTGTGTTCAACGATCCGACGCTGATCGATGAAATGATCGCAGAGATGGTGCCGCTGTATGCCCGTCACTTCACGCCGGCCGAGATGCGCGAGATGGCCGCGTTCTACAAGACGCCGGTGGGCGCGAAAGGCCTGCGCCTGATGCCGCAACTGATGGGCGAGGGCATGCAGATCGGGCAGAAGGTCATGACGCCGCGCCTGAATAAATTGATGCAGGAACTGCAGAAGTAAGCACCGGGGACTGTCCCGCAGGGACTGTCCCCTCGGTTGCCGTTGATGTTTTCTCGGCGCTACGTGGAAAAACAGAACAGGGGACAGTCCCCAAAGACGGGACAGTCCCCGGCGCCAGCGGAACAGCAGAACCGGGGACAGTCCCTTGCAGGGACAGTCCCCAACCCCAAAGGAATCGAACGTGACCACCATCTACAACTTCTCCGCCGGCCCGGCAGTGCTGCCGAAGGAAGTGCTGCAGCAGGCGGCTGCCGAAATGCTAGACTGGCATGGCAGCGGGATGTCCGTCATGGAGATGAGCCACCGGGGCCCCGAGTTCATCTCGATCTATAAAGCGGCCGAGCAGGATCTGCGCGACCTGCTGGCGGTGCCGGACAATTACCGCATCCTGTTCATGCAGGGCGGGGGGCTGTCGCAGAACGCCGTGATTCCGATGAATCTCGTCGGCAGGAAGGGTGCCGGCGCCACGGTCGATTTCATCCACACCGGTTCCTGGTCGGGCAAGTCGATCAAGGAAGCGGCGCGCTACGCGCACGTCAACGTGGCCGCTTCGGCGCAGCCGAACGGTTACACGTCGGTGCCGCCGCAGTCGGAGTGGAAGCTGACGCCGGATGCTGCCTACCTGCACCTATGCACCAACGAGACCATCGACGGCGTGGAGATCGACTTTGCGCCGACGGTGCAAGGCGATGTGCCGGTTATCGCCGACATGTCGTCGCACATCCTGTCGCGCCAGGTCGACGTGGCGCAGTACGGCGTGATCTTCGGCGGCGCGCAGAAGAATATCGGGCCGGCCGGCGTTACCGTCGTGATCGTGCGCGATGACCTGATCGGTCACGCGCTGCCCATCTGCCCATCCGCGTTCGACTGGAAGAACGTGGCGGAAAACGAATCGATGTACAACACGCCGCCCACCTACGGCATCTATATCGCCGGGCTGGTGTTCCAGTGGCTGAAAAAGCAGGGTGGCGTGGCCGCGCTGGAACAGCGTAATATCGAAAAAGCCAGCCTGCTGTACGCGGCGCTGGATGCGGACGACTTCTATGCCAACCGGGTCGCCGCGCCGTACCGCTCGCGCATGAACATCCCGTTTTACCTGCGCGACGAGTCGCAGAACGAAGCTTTCCTGGCCGGCGCGAAAGCGCGCGGGCTGCTGCAGCTGAAGGGCCACAAGTCCGTCGGTGGGATGCGGGCATCCATCTACAATGCGATGCCGGTCGAAGGCGTACAGGCGCTGGTCGATTACCTGAACGAGTTTGCCGGGCGCTGAGATATATAAAAACCGGGGACAGGCACTTAATTCGGGCGCAGCCCGAATTAAGTGCCTGTCCCCGAAGTTCGGGCGGTGGTTTTCAAGACTGGTACCCCAGAAGCAAAGGCTGGGGTCAGACCCGGCGGGGCTTTGCAGGGGTTTCGCGAAGCGCAGCTTCGCGCCTGCAAAGCAGTGCTGGCCTGGAGGCCAGCACTACTTCCTGACCTCCTGACTATCTCGGTAAAACTCAGCGGACGCAACACAAAATCCACTTTTAAACCATGACAGACAAACTGAAACCCCTGCGCGAAAAGATCGATGCGATCGACGCGCAGATCCTCGCGCTGCTGAACCAGCGCGCCAAAGTGGCCCAGGAAGTGGGCCACGTGAAAGCCGAAACCAATGCCCCCGTGTTCCGCCCCGAGCGCGAAGCGCAGGTGCTGCGCGGCGTGGCCGAGCGCAATCCGGGCCCGCTGGGCGATACGGAAATGCAGACGATCTTCCGCGAGATCATGTCGGCCTGCCGGTCGCTGGAAAAACGCGTCACCGTCGCCTACCTGGGCCCGGCCGGCACGTTCAGCGAGCAGGCCGTGTACCAGCAGTTCGGCCGCGCCGTCGAGGGCCTGCCGTGCGCGTCCATCGACGAGGTATTCCGCGCCACCGAGGCGGGTACCGCCGAATTCGGCGTCGTGCCGGTCGAGAACTCGTCGGAAGGCGCGATTAATCGCACGCTCGACCTGCTGCTGCAGACTCCGCTGATCATCAGCGGCGAAGTGGCGATTGCCGTGCACCACAGCCTGATGTCGAAGACGGGCACGATGGATGGCGTCACCGCCATCTGCGCCCATTCGCAGGCGCTGGCGCAGTGCCAGGTATGGCTCAACCAAAACTACCCGAACGTCGAGCGGCGCGCCGTCGCGTCGAACGCCGAGGCGGCGCGGATGGCCAGCGCGGACGGCACCATCGCCGCGATTGCCAGCGAGATCGCCGGCGCGCAGTACGCGCTGGGCGTCGTCAAGGGCCACATCCAGGACGACCCGCACAACCGCACCCGTTTCGCCATCGTCGGCAAGCTGCAGCCGGGGCCTTCCGGCAGCGATCACACATCGCTGGTGCTGGCCGTGCCGAACAAGGCCGGCGCCGTGTACCAGCTGCTGGCGCCGCTGGCGAAGCACGGCGTGTCGATGACGCGCTTCGAATCCCGTCCGGCACGCATGGGCACGTGGGAGTACTATTTTTATGTCGACGTCGACGGCCACGTGGACAACCCGTCCGTGGCGCTGGCGCTGGCCGAGCTGAAGAACAATGCGGCCTTCTTCAAGGTGCTGGGTTCCTACCCGACCAGCCTGAATTGAACACAGTTTAGAGAGAACAATATGTCCAAGCAGTTCGGTCCCGAATACGTCCGTGCCATCGCCCCTTACCAGGCCGGCAAACCCATTTCGGAAGTGGCGCGCGAGTTCGGCCTCGACGAAGCCGGCATCGTCAAGCTGGCCTCCAATGAAAACCCGTTCGGCGTGCCGGAATCGGCGAAACAGGCCATGACCGCGGCCATCGCGGAGCTGGGCCGCTATCCCGATGCCAACGGTTTCGAGCTGAAGCAGGCGCTGGCGAAACGCTATGACGTGCCGATGGAGTGGATCACCCTGGGCAATGGCTCGAACGACATCCTCGAGATCGCCGCCCACACCTTCGTCGAGCGGGGCCAGTCGGTCGTTTATTCGCAATACTCGTTTGCCGTGTACGCGCTGGCCACGCAGGGCATCGGCGCGCGCCACATCGTGGTGCCGGCCGTCGCCCATGGCCACGACCTCGATGCGATGGCCGCTGCAATCGAGGACGACACGCGCCTCGTCTTCATCGCCAACCCGAACAACCCTACCGGCACGTTCATTCCCGGCGCGCAGATCGAGGCGTTCCTGCGCAAGGTGCCGCCGAACGTCGTCGTCGTGCTGGACGAGGCTTATAACGAATACCTCGCTGAAGAAAACCAGTACGAATCGGCGGCCTGGGTGCGCCAGTATCCGAACCTGCTGGTGTCGCGCACGTTCTCGAAGGCCTACGGCCTGGCCGGCCTGCGCGTGGGCTTCGGCATCGCCCAGGCGGAAGTGACGGACCTGCTGAACCGCCTGCGCCAGCCGTTCAACGTCAATTCGCTGGCGCAGGCCGCCGCGATCGCCGCGCTGAACGACAAGGCCTTCCTGGAGCAGGGCGCGCGCAACAACGCGGCCGGCTACCAGCAGTTCGTCGAGGCGTTCGAACAGATGGGGCTCGAGTACGTGCCGTCGTTCGGTAATTTCGTGCTGGTGAAAGTGGGCGACGACAGCGGCGCCGGCTCGCGCGTCAACGTCGCGCTGCTCAAGCAGGGCGTGATCGTGCGCCCCGTTGGCGCCTACGGCCTGCCCGAGTGGCTGCGCATTTCCATCGGCCTGCCGCAGGAGAATGCGGTGTTCATCGCGGCCTTGCAGAAGGCGCTGGCGGACGATGGCAATCGATAAACTCGTCGTCTACGGCGTCGGCCTGATCGGCGGCTCGTTCGCGCGGGCGCTGAAGGGGGCGGGCGCCGTGCGGCACGTGGTCGGCATCGACCGCTCCGCCGCGGCGGCGCAGCGGGCGCTGGAACTGGGCATCATCGACGCAGTCGGCACGGGCCCGGAAGCCATCGCCGATGCCGACCTGGTGCTGCTGGCCACGCCGGTGGCGCAGACGGGCCGCATCCTTGCATCGCTGCTGCCGCATCTCGGCGCGGACACCATCGTCACCGATGCGGGCAGCACGAAGACGGACGTCGCCGCTGCCGCCCGCGCCGCACTGGGCGAGCGCGCGGCGCAATTCGTGCCGGGCCACCCCATCGCCGGGCGCGAGACGAACGGGCCGGATGCCGCCATTCCCGATCTGTACCGGGGCAAGAAATTCGTCGTCACGCCACTGGCCGAAAACCGCGCCGAAGACGTGGCCCGCGTGACGGACGCGTGGCAGGCTTGCGGTGCGATCATCCACCGCCTGGCGCCGGAAGAGCACGACAAGGTGTTTGCCGCCGTCAGCCACCTGCCGCACCTGCTGGCCTATGCGCTGGTGGACGACATCGCGAAGAAACCCCACGCCGACCTGCTGTTCCAGTATGCCGCCAGCGGCTTTCGCGATTTCACGCGCATCGCCGGCAGCTCGCCGGAAATGTGGCGCGACATCAGCCTGGCGAACCAGGCCGCGCTGCTGGGCGAACTGGATGCGTACATGGCCCAACTGACCAACCTGCGTGCGCGCCTGGCCGCGGGCGACGGCGCCAGCCTCGAAACCGTGTACGGCAACGCGCAGCGCGCGCGCCGGCAGTGGATCGAGGCCATCGAGGCAGCCGAAGCGCCGCCGCCGGATACCGCCGAATAAAAGGAACTTCATCATGACCGAACCAACCCATCCGCCATTCATCGACCTGAAACCGGTGATGCACGTCGAAGGCGTCGTGCGCCTGCCCGGCTCCAAGAGCATCTCCAACAGGATTCTGCTGCTGGCCGCGTTGGCCGAAGGCGAGACCAAGATCGTCGACCTGCTCGATTCCGACGACACGCAGGTGATGCTGGCCGCGCTGCGCGCGCTGGGCGTCGAGTGGACGGAAGAGCCGTCGGCTGCCGTCAACGGCACCGCCAGCACGATCCACCGCGTGCGCGGTGCCAACGGCAGCTTCCCCAATCGCCAGGCCGATCTGTTCATGGGCAATGCCGGCACGGCGATCCGCCCGCTGACGGCGGCGCTGGCCGTGATCGGCGGCGATTACCAGATCAGCGGCGTGCCGCGCATGCACGAGCGGCCGATCGGCGACCTGGTCGACGCGCTGAACGCCGTCGGCGCGAACATCGAATACACGGGCAATGCCGGCTACCCGCCGCTGCGCATCCGCGACGGCCAGTTCGAGACCAATAAACTGTCCGTGCGGGGCAATGTGTCGAGCCAGTTCCTCACGGCCTTGCTGATGGTCGCGCCGCTGATGGCGCATGCGCATGCGGTGACGATCGAGGTGGAAGGTGAGCTGATCTCGAAGCCGTACATCGAAATTACGCTGAACCTGATGCGCCGCTTCGGCGTGACGGTGGAGCAGGACGAATGGCGTTCGTTCACCGTCGCCTCCGGCCAGCGCTACCAGAGCCCGGGCAATATCCACGTGGAAGGCGATGCGTCGTCGGCGTCGTACTTCATGGCGGCCGGCGCGATTGCCGGCGGCCCGGTGCGGGTGGAGGGCGTGGGCCGCGATTCGATCCAGGGCGATGTGCGCTTCGTCCACGCGCTGCAGAAGATGGGCGCGCAGATCACGATGGGCGACAACTGGATCGAGGCGAAATCGGCCGGCCCGTTGCAGGCGATCGACATGGACTTCAACCACATCCCGGACGCGGCGATGACGATCGCGATCTGTGCACTGTACGCCGAGGGCACCAGCACGCTGCGCAATATCGCCAGCTGGCGCGTCAAGGAAACCGACCGCATCGCCGCGATGGCCACCGAGCTGCGCAAGCTGGGCGCGGAAGTGGAGGAGGGCGCCGACTACCTGAAGGTGACGCCGCCGCAAGTGCTGTCCGCCGCCACCATCGACACCTACGACGACCACCGGATGGCAATGTGCTTCTCGCTCGCCTCGCTGGACGGCGCCGCCCGCCGCGGCGCCGAAGTGCGCATCAACGAGCCGAAGTGCGTGGCAAAAACCTTCCCCGACTACTTCGCCGCCTTCGCCGGCATCGCCCACGAAGCGAAGTTTTAGTTGCCTGAAAAATGGGGACAGACCCCATTTTTCAGGAAACATTGCCGAGAAAATGAAGTTCGGGGACAGGCACGTAAATGAAAGTTCGGGGACAGGCACTTAACTCGGGCGCAGCCCGAGTTAAGTGCCTGTCCCCGGTTCATCCTCGCCGGGCATCTACCCACCGAAAACCAGGAACAGCCTGTTTTCCGAGAAATTTCCTGTAAAACAGGGACAGACCCTGTTTTCTGGGAAATTCATGAAACACAGGGGCAGACACTGTTTTCGCTGTATTCGGCATCGCCCACGAAGCGAAGTTCTGAGTCAACCGCAGTAGTTCGGGAAGTTCGGGGACAGGCCGCTGCGGCGTACCGACTTAACTCGGGCGCAGCCCGAGTTAAGTGCCTGTCCCCGGTTCATCGCCGGGCGGGTAGCTGCCGGGGTAAAATCCACCCCATGCCTACCTCCACCATCCCCGTCATCACGATCGACGGTCCCACCGCCTCCGGCAAGGGAACCGTTGCCCACAAGGTGGCCGACGCGCTCGGCTTCCACATCCTCGATTCCGGTGCGCTGTACCGCCTGACGGCGCTGCAGGCGCTGCGCAAGCAGACGCCGTTGACGGATGAGCACGCGCTGGCCAAGCTGGCCGAGCACCTGCACATCCATTTCACCGGCGATGCGGTGTTTCTGTCGAACGAGAACGTCTCCGACGCCATCCGCGCCGAGGAAGTCGGCAATACGGCGTCGAAGATCGCCGCGCTGCCGGCCGTGCGCCAGGCGCTGTTCGGCCTGCAACTGGGCTTTCGCAAGACGCCCGGCCTGGTTGCCGACGGGCGCGACATGGGCACGGTGATCTTCCCGCACGCCCCGCTGAAGGTGTTCCTGACGGCCAGCGTCCAGGCGCGCGCGGAGCGCCGGTATAAGCAATTGATCGGCAAGGGAATTTCTGCTAATATGGACGACCTCCTGATGGATTTGAAAGCGCGCGACGACCGGGATACTCAACGGGCCATCGCACCTCTCGTCCCTGCAGAGGGGGCGCATGTGCTCGATACCTCGGAAATGACCGTTACGGCGGCCGTCGAACAGGTGCTGCACTGGTATGCGGCCATCGGGAAGCAGTAGGTGTATCCGGCGTGCTCTGTCCGCCGATACGTGTGTTTAACCCGGGTGTACGGTTATGCCGTTGCCACCCACCAACCCAGTTGAAGTCGCATTTGGCGAGCCTTGCTGGATAACCTGGAATCAAATTAAATGGAAAGTTTCGCAGCCCTCTTCGAAGAGTCCCTGTCACGTCAAGACATGCGCTCCGGCGAAGTGATCTCCGCTGAAGTCGTGCGTCTGGATCACAATTTCGTGATCGTGAACGCCGGCCTGAAATCGGAAGCTTTCATCCCCGTTGAAGAATTCAAGAATGACCAGGGCGAACTGGAAGTCAAAGTAGGCGACTTCGTTTCCGTGGCCATCGAATCGCTGGAAAATGGTTTCGGCGATACCATCCTGTCGCGCGACAAGGCAAAACGCCTGGCATCGTGGCTGGCACTGGAAAAAGCAATGGAATCCGGCGAGATCGTCACCGGTACCGTCAACGGCAAAGTCAAAGGCGGCCTGACCGTCCTGACGAACGGCATCCGCGCGTTCCTGCCGGGCTCGCTGGTCGACACCCGTCCGGTCAAGGACACGACCCCATTCGAAGGCAAGACCCTCGAATTCAAGGTCATCAAACTGGACCGCAAGCGTAACAACGTCGTTCTGTCCCGCCGCGCCGTCATCGAAGCATCGATGGGCGAAGAGCGTCAGAAACTGATGGAAACGCTGAAAGAAGGCACGGTCGTGACCGGCGTCGTCAAGAACATCACCGACTACGGCGCGTTCGTGGATCTGGGCGGTATCGACGGCCTGCTGCACATCACCGACCTGGCATGGCGTCGCGTGCGTCACCCGTCGGAAGTGCTGACGGTTGGCCAGGAAATCACCGCCAAGGTCCTGAAATACGATCAAGAGAAGAACCGTGTCTCGCTGGGCGTGAAACAGCTGGGCGACGATCCTTGGACCGGTCTGTCCCGTCGTTACCCGCAAGGCACCCGCCTGTTCGGTAAAGTGACGAACCTGACCGACTACGGCGCGTTCGTCGAAGTCGAGCAAGGCATCGAAGGTCTGGTCCACGTGTCCGAAATGGACTGGACCAACAAGAACGTGGCACCGAACAAAGTCGTGCAGCTGGGCGATGAAGTCGAAGTCATGGTTCTGGAGATCGACGAAGAGCGTCGCCGTATCTCGCTGGGCATGAAACAGTGCAAAGCGAACCCATGGGATGACTTCGGCGTCACCCACAAGAAGGGCGATAAAGTCAAGGGCGCGATCAAATCGATCACCGACTTCGGCGTGTTCATCGGCCTGGCCGGCAACATCGACGGTCTGGTGCACCTGTCCGACCTGTCCTGGACCGAAGCTGGCGAAGAAGCCGTGCGCAAGTTCAAGAAAGGCGACGAACTGGAAGCCATCGTTCTGGCCATCGACGTCGAGCGCGAGCGCGTTTCCCTGGGCGTCAAGCAACTGGAAGGCGACCCGTTCAACAACTTCGCAGCGATGAACGACAAAGGCTCCCTGGTAACGGGTACGGTCAAGTCGGTGGAGCCGAAAGGCGCCGTGATCCAGCTGAACGAAGAAGTCGAAGGCTACCTGCGCGCTTCCGAAATCTCCCGCGACCGCGTGGAAGATGCCGGTACGCACATGAAGGTCGGCGATTCCGTCGAAGCACTGGTCATCAACATCGACCGCAAAGCGCGCAGCATCCAGCTGTCCATCAAGGCCAAGGACAATGCTGAAACCGCCGAGCAGATGCAGAAGATGGCAACGGACAGCAACGCCGCTTCGGGCACCACCAGCCTGGGCGCGCTGCTGAAAGCCAAGTTCGATAATAAGAACTAAGCAAGAAGTTTACTGACTACGCGGATCGCAAATGACCAAGTCCGAACTGATCAACCGCCTGGCCGAGCGTTATTCTCAGCTGGTGGCAAAGGATGCGGAATATGCCGTGAAGACCATTCTCGATGCAATGACGGGCGCCCTGTCGGCCGGCCAGCGCATCGAGATCCGGGGCTTCGGCAGCTTCGCCCTGAACAGCCGGCCACCGCGCATCGGCCGCAACCCGAAGTCGGGCGACAAGGTGATGGTGCCCGAAAAACGGGTGCCTCACTTCAAGCCGGGCAAGCAGTTGCGCGAGCGCGTGGACGCGATGGTGGGGCAACCGATCATCGAGGACTGAAGTCTTTGCGGTAAGTGAAGTCTGAGAGGGGCGGGCGTAAGCCTGCCCCTTTTCTTTTGTTTTTGTTAAAGTGTCGTGAACGCATGGGAAACCCAAGGGCAGATGCCGGGGTCAGACCCGGCGGGTCTGACCCCAGGGTTTGCTTCTGGGGTTATCGAATACAGGAAGCTGAACGATGAAAATCATTTCCACGGTTGTTGGCGTCATACTGTTTATCCTGTTCTTCGGCTTCGCCCTGAAAAACACGCAGGAAGTCGACCTGCACCTGTTTCTTCAATACGAATTGCGCGGCCCCCTGGTGCTGATGCTGCTGGGCTTCTTCGTGGCCGGCGCCGTCCTCGGCGTGCTGGCGCTGACGCCCACCGTGTTCCGCCATCGCCGCGAAACGACGCGGCAGAAATCCACCATCCAGACGTTGCAGACGTCCGCGCTGCAAGTCAACCGCGCGCCGGACAGCGTCAACGCGCAGCAGTAATCTCTAACAAAGCACAAGAACAAGACACATGGAATTTGAACTCTGGTGGTTACTGGGTATCCCGGCTTTCTTCGGCCTGGGATGGATTGCCGCGCGCGTCGATATCCGGCAGCTGGTGTCCGAGTCGCGCACGCTGCCGCGCGGCTATTTCAAGGGCCTGAACCACCTGCTGAACGACCAGCCGGACAAGGCGATCGATTCGTTCATCGAGATCGTCAAGAAGGACCCGGAAACGGCCGACATGCACTTCGCCCTCGGCAACCTGTTCCGCCGCCGCGGCGAGACGGAGCGGGCCATCCGCGTGCACCAGAACCTCTTGTCGCGGCCGGACCTGCCGGTCGACGAACGGGCCCACGCCGAATACGAACTGGGCCAGGATTACCTGAAGGCGGGCCTGCTGGACCGCGCCGAGGAAACCTATAAACGCCTGCTGGACACGTCGTACGCCGTGCAGGGCCGCCGCGCGCTGCTGGAAATCTTCCAGCGCGAGAAGGAATGGCAGCGCGCCATCGAAGCGGCCATCGCGCTGCAGGAAGCGGGCTCCGGCTCGCGCCAGAAGGAGATCGCCCAGTTCTACTGCGAGCTGGCCTCGGACGCGCTGGTGCACATGCATCCCGACGACGCGATGCCGCTGCTGGAGCAAGCCTTGCAGGCCGACCGCACCAGCGTGCGGGCGACGATGCTGGTGGGCGACGTGCTGATGGCCAAGGGCGACACGGAAGGCGCACTCAATTCCTGGCGCCGGGTCGAGCAGCAAAGCGTGCCGCACGTGGCGCTGGTCGCCCAGCGCATCATGGACGGCTACCGCAAAGTGGGCCGGCCGGAAGAGGGCCTGTCGCTGCTCAAGTCCTACCTGCAGCAGGCCTCGTCGATCGACCTGCTGGAAGTGGTGTTCAAGGCCGTGCTGGAACTGGAAGGCGTCGAGGCGGCCAAGCAGCTGGTCGGCGACGAACTGCGCCGCACGCCCACCTTGCTGGGCCTCGACAAATTCCTCGAAGCGCGCATGCTGGACGCGCCGCCGACGGTGCTGTCCGAGCTGTCGCTGGTGAAGAACCTGGTGCACGGCTACACGCAGAAATTGGCGCGCTACCAGTGCAGCCACTGCGGCTTCAAGGCGCGCCAGTTCTACTGGCACTGCCCCGGCTGCAGCCGCTGGGAAACGTATCCGCCGCGCCGTACCGAAGAACTGAATGTGATGAATTGAGTTCAGTCTGAAACCCCAGAGGCAAAGGCCGGGGTCAGACCCGCCGGGTCTGACCCCAGGTTTTGCCTCTGGGGTTCACGTCTGATCGCCAGAAAGGCATAACCTTGACCACCCACACCACCCCCGCCCTCGACAAAGTCCGCATCCTCGTCGCCGGCGACGTCATGCTGGACCGCTACTGGTTCGGCGAAGTCGCCCGCATCTCGCCGGAAGCGCCGGTGCCCATCGTGCGCGTCGAAAAACGCGAGGCGCGCCTCGGCGGCGCCGCCAACGTGGCCCGCAACACGGCCGCGCTGGGCGCCCATGCCGGCTTGCTGGGCATCGTCGGCGCCGACGAGGCGGGCACCGAAGTCGAGCAGTTGCTGCATGCCGCCGGCATCCACAGCTACCTGAAGCGCGACGAAGCCATCTCCACGATCATCAAGCTGCGCGTGATCGGCCGCCAGCAGCAGATGCTGCGCATCGACTTCGAGGAAGCGCCCAGCGACGCCGTGCTGCGCAACAAGCTGATGCAGTACCGCGCGCTGCTGGCCGACTACGACGTGATCGTGCTGTCCGATTACGCCAAGGGCAGCCTGGTGAACGTGGCGGACATGATCGCCGCCGCCCGCGCGGAACAGAAAATCGTCATGGTCGACCCGAAAGGCGACGACTTCACCCGCTACGCCGGCGCCACCGTGCTGACGCCGAACAAGGGCGAGCTGAAACGCATCGTCGGCAGCTGGAACAGCGAAGAACAGCTGACGGAGAAGGCGCAGAACATGCGCGAATCGCTGCAGCTCGAAGCGCTGCTGCTGACCCGCTCCGAAGAAGGCATGACCCTGTATACGAAGGATGACCGCTTCCACATTCCGGCCGACGCCCGCGAAGTGTTCGACGTCTCCGGCGCCGGCGACACGGTGATCGCCACGATGGCCGCGATGCTGGGCGCCGGCGCCGGCTGGCAGGAGGCAGTGCAGACGGCCAACCGCGCCGGCGGCATCGTCGTCGGCAAGCTGGGCACCGCGACCGTGACGCGGGAAGAGCTGTTCGGCGGCTGATCGTTCGAAGCTTGGGGACAGGCACTTAATTCGGGCTTCGCCCGAATTAAGTGCCTGAGCGATTCTGGGTTCCATAGACACTCAAAATAGAGGACAATATGCCCTCAGAGGAACTATGAAATCTAAACCACCTACCCCGCAGTCAAAAGAGGCTTCCAAGGAGAAGCCGCAAGAGCGTACCGTCTTCACGAATGAGTTCAAGATGGCTGCTGTCGCACGGCTCAAAGAGGGCAAGCAGACAGCTACGCTGCTCGCCGCAGAGCTCAATGTTCGCCGCAATCTTCTTTATAAATGGGCGCAGACGCTTGAGCAGAATGGGCCTGAGGGCTTCAAGCCAAGAGGCCGTAGGCCTGCAGTTGAGGAAAGCGAAATCGTGCGCCTGCGCCGCGATCTGGCACGTGCTCAAGAGGAGCTTGAAATCCTAAAAAAGTTCGACGCGTACTTGAAGCGCCAGAAGCGCTGAAGTACGCGGCCATTGAAGAGTTATGCAAGCAGTATTCTGTGAAGCAGCTGTGCCGGGCGCTGAGGGTTAGTCGCAGTGGCTTCTATGCCGCCCGTCATCGACCAGCAAGCCTTCGGAGCACCGAAGACCTGGCGCTGCGTGAGCACATTAAGCGCCTGGATCAGAAGCATCACCACGCCTTAGGCATTGTGAGGATGTGGCGGATGCTTAACGAGGAAGGCATCGTCTGCGGGAAGCATCGCCTGACACGCCTGCGAAAATTGGAGGGCATCGTCGCGCGACGAGTCGCCAGGTTTCGCGTCATGAATACGCATCAAAACGGCGAGCCGCCAGCAGAAGATCTTGTCAAGCGCGGCTTTAAAATCGCCAACCCGGATCGCGTGTGGGTCAGCGACATCACGAGCATCCTCACACGGGAAGGATGGCTGCATCTGGCGATCGTACTCGATCTGTATGCGCGTCGAGTCGTCGGCTGGGCAATGGATGCAAGGCAGCAGGCAGCGCTGCCGATTGCGGCCTTGGAGAAGGCCCTGGCGCAGCGCACACCGGTAGCGGGGCTGATCTGTCACACCGATCAAGGGTCGGTATATGGCTCGAACGAGTACAAGAAAGTACTCGTTGATCACGGTGTCTTGGCGAGCATGAGCCGACGCGGGAACTGCCACGATAACGCGGTCGCCGAAAGCTTTTTCTCGACGCTCAAAAACGAACTGACACACCACACGTTTTACCAAACCAGGGCTGAGGCGAAGGCCGCAATATCGGACTACATCGAGCTGTACTACAATGCCGTGCGACCTCACACAACGCTGCGGTGCTGTAGCCCGATGCAGTTTGAAAATGCTGCTCGGAGTGCTTAATTAAACTGTCTACCAAACCCGGAATAGCTCAGCCTGTCCCCGGTTTTCATAGAGGATGATCGCTTCCACATTCCGGCCGACGCCCACGAAGTGTTCGACGTCTCCGGCGCCGGCGACACGGTGATCGCCACGATGGCCGCGATGCTGGGCGCCGGCGCCGGCGCCGGCTGGCAGGAAGCAGTGCAGACGGCCAACCGCGCCGGCGACATCGTCGTCGGCAAGCTGGGCACCGCGACCGTTACGCGGGAAGAGTTGTTCGGCGGCTGATCGTTCGAAGCGTGGGGACAGGCACTTCATTCGGGCTTCGCCCGAATGAAGTGCCTGTCCCCGGTGTACGCTGTCCCGGAAGTTCCCGCCACAGCGCCACCGGCTGACCCACCGCAACCAGTCCACCTTCTGTCAACCTCGGCGGTAACCGTCCGTTAAGCTGAGGCAGGCGCATTCCGCGCCGGCAGCATCCACCCACGGAGGACACCATGCTGAAGAAACTGTTGCTTGCCATCGCCACCATCATCGCCGCGATGAGCCTCGCGTTTGCCCAGGTCGACGTGAACAAGGCCGACGAGGCGGGCCTCAATTCCGTCAAGGGTATCGGCCCGGCGAAGTCGAAGGCCATCATGGACGAGCGCAAGAAAGGGGAGTTCAAGGACTGGAGCGATTTCGAGCAGCGCGTCAAGGGCATCGGCGAGAAGAGCGCGGTCAAGCTGTCGGAGGCGGGGCTGCAGGTGAACGGCAAATCGCGCGACGGCGCAGCCATCAAGACGGCACCCGCGACAAAAATGGCCGACACCGCCAAGAAGTGATCCGTAGCAAGCCGTAGCGCCCGTTGCCGCCCCGTCGGCGGCCTTTACAGTCGAGGTCGCCGCGACGGGCGCTCCCCAGCGGACTCGGCCGTGGCACGGTTGGTGCTCGTCGGTGGTGGTTCCCACCACAGCGAGGTTCCCATGTCCACCATGCAAAAGTTTGCCGCGATCCTGTTGCTATCGCTGGCTTCGTTGTCGGCGCAGGTCCAGGCGGCCACCGTCGGCCTCGGTTACGGCGACTTCTACACCAGCACCCTGGCCAACAACCTGACGGCGCAAGGCCACACCGTTACTCTCGTCAATTCGTATGACCAGGCGACGCTGGCTGGATTCGATGTGTATATCCAGGACGGCAATTCGTATTTCAACGGCGCCGCGCTGGGCCAGTTCGTGGCGGGCGGCGGCCTGCTGATCGAGCTGCCATGGAGTTTTACGCACGTCACTTTGCCGGAGGAGATGACGGTGATGAGCGGCCGCATCGAACCCATCTTTGCGGAGCCGAATCCCGCCATCACGGCGTTGCTGCCGGCCGACGACCTGCTGGCCGGCGTGACGCTGCCCGCTGCCGGGCAGTACGTCATCGGCCGCGAACTCGGCAATGCGTTCATGCCGGACGCCACGGCCGTGCTGGAATGGGCCGACGGCACGGCGCTGCTGGGCTACCGGCACTACGGCGCCGGCACGGTAATGGCATTTAACCTGCACATGATCACATCCGACGCGACACCGCTCGATGCGGTCTGGTCGAACCAGATCCTGTACAACGCCATCGGCCCCGTGCCGGAACCGGCCACGGTGGTCATGCTGTGCGGCGGGCTGGCCATCGTGGCCGTCGTGTCCATCCGGCGCCGCAGCCGCAGGGGCAGCAACGCCGGTAAGTACTAAGCCGGCAGCGGCAGGTTGGCCAGGAAGGCGTGGATCTGCGACACCACCTGCGCGCCTTCGCCGACGCCGGCAGCTACCCGCTTGGTCGAGCCGGCGCGCACGTCGCCAATGGCGAACACGCCCGGCACGCTGGTCTCCAGCGCGGCCCGTTCGGGCTGGTCCAGCGGGTAGACGCCCTGCGCAAAGTTGGCCTTGCACTGGGCCTTCGTCACGTCGAGGCCCGTGCGGATGAAGCCTTGCGGATCGACGTCGACGCCGCAATCGCCCAGCCAGTCCGTGTTCGGATCGGCACCGACGAACAGGAACACGCGGCACACGTCGGTGGTGCATTCGTGGCCCGACTGGTTGTTGCGCAGCCTGACGCGCTTCAGCCCGTCCTCGTCGCCTTCCAGCTTGACGATCTCGGTGTGCGTGTCCAGCACGATGTTCGGCGTGGCGCGAATGCGCTCGATCAGGTAAGTGGACATCGTCGCTTTCAGGCCTTCGCCGCGAATCACCATGCGCACCTTCTGCGCATGGGCCGACAGGAACACAGCCGCCTGGCCGGCCGAGTTGCCGCCGCCGACGAGGATCACTTCTTCCGTCTTGCACAGGTTCGCCTCGATGCGCGACGCCCAGTAATAAATGCCGCGGCCTTCGAACTCGGCCAGGTTGTCCAGCGCCGGGCGACGGTAGCGCGCGCCGCAGGACAGCACCACGCTGCGGCCCTTCATGCGCTGGCCGTCCGCCAGCTGCACCTGCAGCGGATAGGTGTCGCAGATCAGCCGGGCCGCCGTGGCGGGAATCGCCGTCTGCACGCCGAACTTCTGCGCTTGCACGTAGGCGCGGCCGGCCAGTGCGCTGCCCGAGATCCCGGTGGGAAAACCCAGGTAGTTTTCGATGCGGGCGCTGGCCGCCGCCTGGCCGCCGTACGCGCGCTGTTCCAGCGCCAGCACGGACAGGCCTTCCGAGCCGGCATACACGGACGTGGCCAGCCCGCCGGGACCGGCGCCGACGACGATCACATCCCACACCTTGTCCTCGTCCAGGTCGGGCAACAGGCCCAGGCAGCGGCCCATTTCGGTATTGCTGGGATTCTTCTTCACGCTGCCGTCCGGGCAGACCACCAGCGGCCAGTCGTCCGCCGTAGGCTGGTAATGCTCGCACAGTTCGCGCGCCTGTTCGTCCAGCTTCGGATCGAGCAGCGTGTGCGGATAGGCGTTACCGGACAGGAAACTCTGCAACTGGTGCAGGCGCGAATTGCCGGCCGGCGCCACCAGCACGGGGCCGCCCGAATTCGCCTCCAGCAGGCCGACGCGGCGCAGGATCAGCGCGCGCACGATGCGCTCGCCCAGCTCCGCCTCGGCGATCACCAGCGCGCGCAGGTTTTCCGGCGAGATGACCAGCGCTTCCACGTCGCCCGCCGCAACGGCATTGACGAGGGTAGGGCGGCCCGACAGCTGCGATACCTCGGCCGTGAATTCGCCCGGACCGTGCTCGATGATGGGCCAGCTGTTGCCCAGGCCGTCGTAACGGCTGATCGCGATGCGGCCGGACAGCGTGACGATCATGCCGAACGTCGTGTGGCCGGCCTCCAGGATACGCACGCCGTTGTGGAACGTGCGCACGGTGCCGAAGCGCAGCAGCTTTTTCACTTCCCCATCCGTCAGCCGGGGGAACATCTGGCCGCGCCGCGATTCCAGGTGCGCCAGCGAGGTGGCCAGCGGTGGCCTGGCCTCATCCTGCGGGGCGGCAGAAACGGGTTCGGGAGAGGTCGGGTGCAGATTCGCCATGGCGTGGTCCGTGCGGTGAGGGAAGCGAAGTAAAAGTCGATCGGTGAAACGCCGCCAGTGTAGCCGAAGGCAGTGCGGCCAGGGGTTGTTCCGGCGCCCATTACCCCGTTCGGCAGATGCAAGCTGTACACGGATGGCGCCACGGCCCAGCTCGGATGCCGACGTCGGGGACAGGCACTTAATCCGGGCAAAGCCCGGATTAAGTGCCTGTCCCCGGTTTACCTCCCATGCCCAGAAGCATGTTGCGCACGCCATACGCGCACGAAATAAAGTATTTGCATGCCAAAATGTAAACGGTTACATTGGCCCGATCGAATCGATCCGCACAACGATGCGGACGGCAAAATGTAACCGGTTACATCGGGCAACATTATTGATTGCAAAAACAAGTGGAGACCAGCAGCATGGGTGTAACAGCATGGGCGTAACCATCAAGGACGTGGCGCAGGCTGCCAACGTTTCCGTGGCCTCCGTGTCGCGCGTGCTGAACGGTCACCACACGGTCACCGAAGACACCCGCAGCCGCATCCTGGCGATCATGAAGCAGTTGCGCTACGTGCCCCATTCCGGCGCGCGCAGCCTGTCGACCAGCCTGACCAATACGGTGGGTGTGCTGCTGCCCGACCTGTACGGCGAGTTTTTCTCCGAGATGATCCGCGGCATCGACAGCGCCGCGCGCCAACGCGGCCTGCACATTCTCGTGGCCAGCCTGCACGGCGGTGCCGATGAAGCGGCCGCGGCGCTGGGCTCGATGCGGGGCCGGGTGGATGGCCTGATCGTGATGTCGCCGCACGTCGATGCCGACCTGCTGGCGGCAAGCCTGCCCGAACGGCTGCCCGTCGTGCTGCTCAACAGCGGTGCCGGCGGCGCCGCCTACTGCTCGATCTCGATCGACAATTACAGCGCGGCCTACGCAATGGTGGCGCACCTGGCCGGCTGCGGCCACCGCCGCATCGCCTTCCTGGCCGGGCCGGCGCAGAACTTCGAGGCCCAGGAGCGCCTGCGCGGCTACCGCGCGGCGCTGGCCGAGCACCTGCCGGGCGTGCGCGAAACGGTCTTCCCGGGCGACTTTTCCGAGCAGTCCGGCACGGCCGTGGGCACGGCGCTGGCGCGCAAAAAACAGCGGCCCGACGCGCTGTTCGCCGCCAACGACATGATGGCGATCGGCGCCCAAATCGCGCTGCAGCAGGCGGGCCTGAGCGTGCCGGCCGACATCGCGCTGGCCGGCTTCGACGATATTCCCGTCGCCCGCTACGTCAGCCCCGCGCTGACGACGGTGCGGGTGCCGATCGCCGAGCTGGGAGCACAGGCATTGCAACGGCTGACGGAACTCGTCGCCGACAAGGATATCGGGCAGGACAGGATTGCCGCGCACACGCTGGACGCAGAGCTGGTGGTGCGCGCATCGAGCGGCGGCGCCAAGCGATAAACAGCGAGACAACACCGCGGTAACGAGCAGGATCACAACAACATCGGAGACCGACATGAAAAGCACCAGGCAACACAGTCCGGCATTGCGCCTTTCCGTGATGGCGGCGGCGCTGGCCTCGGCATTGCTGACCGCCGCACCCGCGTTCGCGCAGCTGTCCACGGCCACCCTGCGCGGGCAGGTGACGGCGGCCGGCACCGCCACCGCGGCGGGCACGCCCGTTACCGCCGTCAACCAGGCCAACGGCTATACCTACCGGACCTCGACGCGGGGCGACGGCAGCTACGTGCTGACGGGCCTCGCACCCGGCTCGTACCAGATCCGCGTCGGCGAGCAGAGCACGGAAACCGTCACGCTGTCCGTCGGCCAGACCAGCACGCTGGACCTGAACACGGCGCAGGCCAGCGGCGATGCGCCGCAGCGGGTGGTGATCACGGGGGCGGCGTCGCGCCGCGACGTGACGACCTCCGAAGTGGGCACATCGGTGTCGCGCGAGCAGATCGAGCGGCTGCCGCAGGTCACCCGCAACTTCCTGTCGTTCGCCGACCTGGCGCCGGGCGTGCGCTTCGACGTCGACCAGTCCGGCAACGTCACGTTGCGCAGCGGCGCGCAGAACCAGGACAACGTCAACGTGTTCATCGACGGCGTCAGCCAGAAGAACAATATCCTGCGCGGCGGCGTGTCCGGCCTCGATTCGAGCCGCGGCAATCCGTTCCCGCAGTCGGCCATCGCCGAGTACAAGGTGATCTCGCAGAACTACAAGGCCGAATTCGACCAGGTGTCCAGCGCTGCGATCACCGCGGTGACGAAGTCCGGCACCAACGAGCTGCATGGCGACGCATTCTGGGACCACACGGGCACCAATATCCAGGCGATGGATCCGTTCCAGAAGAAGGCCGAGGCGCAGGGTGTCGGCCGGCCGTCGTCGAAGCAGGACCAGTTCGGCATGACGATCGGCGGCCCGTTGAAGAAGGACGTGGCACACTTCTTCCTCGCCTACGAAGGCAAGAAGATCGACGATCCGCGCCAGGTGCTGGCGCAGAACGCCAACCTGCTGCCGAACACGGGCATCGTGCCGTCGCTGCTGGCGCAGCAGGGGGCCACCACGTCGAAGTTCGACGAAGACCTGTTCCTCGCCAAGGTCGATGCGCGCATTTCGGATGCTCATGCGCTGGAAGCGACATTGCGGGTGCGGCGCGAAACGGATCTCGTGCCGGAAGACAAGCTGCTTTCGCTGCCGGGTAACGAGGTGGCGCGCGACAACGACGAAGACCGGTTCGACGTCAAGCACACGTGGACGACGGACAATTTCGTCAACGAGGCCCGCGTCGGCTACGAGAAATACACGTGGAATCCCCACTCGTCGGCCACCGAACCGTACATCAAATACCTGGTCTCGCCGACCAACACGCCGAACAATGTCGTCAGCGTGCTGATTGGCGGCGGCTCGCCGAACGCCCAGTTCCGCGAGCAGAAAGGCCTGCTGTTCCAGGACGACCTGACCTACACGGGCTTCGACCGCCACACGCTCAAGGGTGGCTTCAAGATCAAGCGCATGGAATACGACTTGTCCGGCACGGCGCGGGCGGTGGATATGTACGAGCAGCTGATCGACAACGTCACCGGCATTCCGACGACCACACGCACGGAGCTGGCCATCGCGCCGATGGGCGTGAACTTCAAGAACAAGCAGTACGGCATCTACCTGCAGGACGACTGGCAGGCCATGCCGAAGCTGGAACTGAACCTGGGCCTGCGCTACGACTACGAAGACAATATGCTCAACGACGGCTACGCCACGCCGGCCGACCGGCTGGCGATCTTCGACCGCCAGGACCCGCGCGCCGGCGCACCGGCCGGGCAGACGTATGCGCAGTCGCTGGCCAAGGGCGGCGTCACCATCGGCGATTATGTCAGCACGGGCAGCAGCCGCAAGGCGTTCAAGGATGCGTGGCAACCGCGCGTGGGCTTCTCGTACGATCTGCAGGGCGACCGCAGCTCCGTCATCTTCGGCGGCTGGGGCCGCGCCTACGACCGCGCCGTGGCCAACTACGCGCTGGACGAGCTGCAGAAGAATGCCCAGGTCAACGGCGAGATCTGGATGATCCGCAACGACCACAAGGCACCGTACACCGACCAGTTCAGCTTCGGCCTGCGCCAGGCGCTGGGCATGTGGAACGGCGAGGTGGGTTACACGAATTCGCGCAGCCGCAACCAGTTCAACTGGTTCGGCGGCAACCGCGATCCGCAGGGCGGCTGGGGCACCCAGAGCCCGATCGATCCGCTGTGGGGTTCCGTCGATCCGTACAGCACGCTGGTGCTTGGCGATTTCATCAGCCAGGCGAAGACGGAGACCGTCTACTTCAAGGTGGACAAGCCGTACACGCGAGCATCGCGCTGGACGCTGTCGGCCACCTACACGTATTCCGACGCGCAGACGACCAACAAGGAATGGACCAACGATATCTTCAACTGGACCTACGGCCGCTATCCGGGCCAGTGGAATCCGACGACGGTGGTGGAGAAACACCGGCTGGTCGTTGCCGCCACGTCCGGCGACCTGCTGCCGTGGGGCCTGCTGCTGTCGGGCAAGGCGACCTACGGCTCGGGCCTGCCGTATCGCGTGACGGACTGCCATACGGGCTTCAACAACTGCGTGTCGGTGAAGGGCGACGGCGACAACTTCAAGCAGGTCGACGTGGGCCTGGCCAAGGACCTGCAGTTCCGCTTCGGCGCACTGACGTTGCGGGCCGACGTGATCAACCTGTTCAACAGCGTGAACTACGGCGGCTACGACGGCTGGATCGGCGGCCCCGGTGCGGCGAATAGCTACGGCGGCGACAACCCGAATGTCGGGCTGGCCAATTCGATGGGCGGGCCGATGCGGACCCTGAAGGTGTCGGCGCGGTATGCGTTTTGATGACGTTGTGTATGACATCCATGGACCCAGAGGCAAAGGCTGGGGTCAGACCCGGCGGGGCGGAGCAGGGGTTTCGTGGAACCTGCTCCACGCCTGCGAAGCGGTGATCGCTTGCAAGCGATCACTCCTCCCTGACCCCGGCCTTTGCCTCTGGGGTTAGCAGGCCCGAGCATCCTTTCAACAACTCTACACACCATGCGCCGCCACCTCACCGCCCTCACGCTCGCCATAGCGAGCCTCCTGTCCACGCCCGCATGGGCCGACAACCCGCTGCCGCCGATGTTCGACGACCTGCAGCAGCGCACCTTCCAGTATTTCTGGGAGACGGCGAATCCCGCCAACGGCCTCGTGCCGGACCGCCACCCGACGCCATCGTTCTCCAGCGTGGCCGCCGTCGGCTTCGGCCTGACCGCCTATCCGATCGGCGCGGAGAAGGGCTACATCACCCGCGCCCAGGCGCGCGAACGCACGCTGGCCACGCTGCGCTTCTTCCGCAATGCGCCGCAGGGCGATGCGAAGACGGGCATGGCCGGCTATAAAGGCTTCTTCTACCACTTCCTCGACATGAAGACGGGCCAGCGCTACGAGAACGTGGAACTGTCCACCATCGATACGGCGCTGTTCATTGCCGGTGCGTTGTTCGCGCAGTCGTACTTCGACCGCGAGGAACCGGAAGAGATCGAGATCCGCCGCCTCGCCGCGGAGATCTACGCGCGGGTGGACTGGAAGTGGGCGGCGAACGGGCAGTCCGCCGTGGCGCTGGGCTGGCGGCCGGAAGCGGGCTTCATCAAGTACGACTGGACCGGCTACAACGAAGCGATGCTGCTGTACGTGCTGGCGCTGGGCGCGCCGCAGCCGGAACGCGCGCTGGGGCCGGAAGCCTGGAAGGCCTGGACCAGCACCTATGCGCGCAGCTGGGCCGCGCCGTTCGACCGGCCGCACCTGACCTTCCCGTCGCTGTTCGTGCACCAGTACAGCCATGTGTGGATCGATTTCCGCGGCATCCGCGACGAATACATGAGAGGCAAGGATCTCGACTATTTCGAGAACAGCCGCCGCGCCACGTATGCGCAGCGCGACTATGCGGTGCAGAACCCGTTGAAATGCAAGGGCTACGGTGCCGACGTGTGGGGCCTGACCGCCAGCGACGGCCCCGGCGACGTGCTGCTGGAGCACAACGGCCGCAAGCTGCAGTTCCGTTCCTATGCGGCGCGCGGCATGGGCGTCGACCACTACGACGACTGCACCATCGTGCCAACCGCGGCGGCGGGGGCGCTGCCGTTCGCACCGGAGATCACGATTCCCGCCGTGGTGAAGATGAAGGAGCGCTACGGCGATTTCATCTACGGCCGCTATGGCTTCCTCGATGCGTTCAATCCCGGCTTCCAGTACAACATCAAGCTGCAGCATGGCCGTGTCGTGCCGGGCAAGGGCTGGGTGGCCGGCGACTATCTCGGCATCGACCAGGGGCCGATCCTGGCGATGGCGGAAAACTACCGCAACGATTTCGTCTGGCGCGTGATGCGCACCAATCCGGCCATCCGCACGGGCCTGATCCGGGCCGGCTTCACCGGTGGGTGGCTGGGCAAGTGACCATGGAACGCCGTACCGCACTGCGCTACCTGTCCGCCGGCGCACTTGCAGCAGGGCTGGGCGCCTGCGGCCGCACGCCGGACGATGGCCGCGTCGTGCTGCGCTTCTGGGCCATGGGCCGTGAAGGCGAAGTGGTGCAGCAACTGATCCCCGCGTTCGAACGGCTGCACCCCGGCGTGAAGGTCGACGTGCAGCAGCTGCCGTGGACGGCCGCCCATGAAAAGCTGCTGACGGCATATGCCGGCGAGTCGATGCCGGACCTGTTCCAGCTGGGGAATACCTGGGTGACGGAGCTGCAGGCGTTGCAGGCCATCGAACCGCTCGATGCCTATGTGGCCGCGTCGCCGACGCTGGACCCGCGGGATTATTTCGGCGGCATCTGGAACACCAATGTGGTGGGCGGCCGGCTGTTCGGCGTGCCCTGGTATGTCGATACGCGGGTGATGTTCTACAACCCCGAACTCCTCGCGCGGGCGGGGTACAGGGAACTGCCAGCCACGTGGGAAGGCTGGATGCAGGCGATGCGCGCGGTGAAAAAACTCGTCGGGCCGGACAAGTACGTGGTGCTGCTGCCGCACGAGGAATTCGCGCCGCTGCTGGTGCTGGCGCTGCAGCAGCCGGAGGAACTGCTGCGCGACGGCGGCCGTTACGGCAACTTCCGCAGCGCCGGCTTTCACAAGGCCTTGCAACTGTACGCCGACATGTATGCGGAAAAGCTGGCGCCGATCGAGCGCGTGTCGAATGTCTATCACGAGTTCGGCATCGAATATGTGTCGTTCTATATTTCCGGCCCGTGGAACCTGGGCGAGTTCCGCCGCCGCGTGCCGCCGGCGAAGCAGCATCTATGGGCCACCGCGCTGATGCCGGGGCCGCAGGGGCCGGCCGCATCGCTGGCCGGCGGTTCCAGCCTGGCCGTTGCCAGCAGCTCGCGCCACAAGCAGGAGGCGTGGCAACTGGTGGAGTTCCTGTCGCAGGTCGATACGGCGGCGCAGTTCAACCGGCTGACGGGCAACCTGCCGCCCCGCCGCAGCAACTGGCACGATCCGGCGCTGGCCGGGGACCCCCAGGCGCGCCCGTTCCGCATCCAGCTGGAGAACGTGCGGCCGGAACCGAAGGTGCCGGAGTGGGAGAATATCCTGGCCGAGCTGCGCGTGATGGGCGAGCGGGTGGCGCATGGCGAGATCGGCGTGGCCGCCGCCGCCGCGGAACTGGATGCCAAGACCGACCGCATCCTCGAGAAGCGGCGCTGGCTGCTGGCGCGGGAGGCGCGCGCATGAACGGCGCGTTGCCATCGGCGCAGCGGGCCGCCTGGTGCTTCGTCGCGCCGGCACTGCTGGCGATCGGCGTGTTCTTCTTCCTGCCGGTGGCCGCGGCGCTGGTGATGAGCCTGACGGACTTCGATATCTACGCGCTGGCGGACCTGCGCAACCTGCGTTTCGTCGGCCTGCGCAACTATGCCGAACTGCTGCAGACGCCCCTGTTCTGGCGCGCGCTGGGCAACACGTTTTATTTCGTGATCGTCGGCGTGCCGCTGTCGATCGCCGCATCGCTGGGCGCCGCGCTGCTGCTCGACGCCCGCGTCACGTGGCTGAAAGGGCTGTTCCGCACGGCGTACTTCGCGCCGGTGGTCACGTCGCTGGTGGCCGTCGCCGTGATCTGGCGCTACATCCTGCACACGCGCTACGGCATGCTCAATTACGCGCTGTCGTGGTTCGGCATCGATCCCCTCGACTGGCTGGGCGATCCGCACTGGAGCATGCCGGCCATCATCCTGTTCGCCGTGTGGAAGAACTTCGGCTACAACATGATCATCCTGCTGGCCGGCCTGCAAAGCATCCCCCGCGACCTGTACGAAGCGGCCGACATCGACGGCGCCGGCGGCTGGGCGCAGTTCCGCTTCGTCACGTGGCCGATGCTGGGGCCGACGCTGCTGATGGTCAGCATCCTGTCGATGTCCGGTTACTTCCAGCTGTTCGCCGAACCGTATGTGATGACGCAGGGCGGCCCCGTGCAGAGCACCGTCAGCGTGCTGTATTTCATGTACGAGCAGGGCTTCAAGTGGTGGAACCTGGGCGTTGCGTCGGCGGTTGCTTTCGTATTATTCGCGATCATGTTCGCCATCACGCTGCTGCAGCTGCGCGTGGCCAGGGGGATCGACGCATGAAGAAGATCGTGCTGAACCTGCTGCTGGTGCTGGCTGGCCTGCTCGCCGTGTTCCCGCTGGTGTGGATGGTCGCCGTCTCGCTGATGCAGCCGGGCGAGGCCAGCGCGTTTCCGCCGCCGCTGCTGCCCGCGCTGGCGTCGCTGGACAATTACCGCGCGCTGTTCGCCGCGGCCGGCATCGGCCGCTACGTGGTCAACAGCCTGCTGCTGTCGACGGCGGCCACCGTGCTGTCGCTGCTGTTCAACGTCACGGCCGGCTATGCGTTCGCCAAGCTGCGCTTCGCCGGCCGGGAGCGGATTTTCCGTACGCTGCTGGGCGCGCTGGTGATCCCCGCCCAGGTGGCGATGCTGCCGCTGTTCCTGCTGTTGAAGCAGCTACACCTGGTGAACACCTATGCGGCCGTGCTGGTGCCGGCGCTGGCTTCCGTGTTCGGCATCTTCCTCGTGCGCCAGTACGCGCTGACGATTCCCGATGCGCTGCTGGAAGCGGCGCGGATGGACGGCGCGGGCGAGTGGCGCATCTTCCGCTCGATCGTGCTGCCGCTGCTGACGCCCATCCTCGTCACGCTGGCGATCTTCACCTTCCTCGGCACGTGGAACGATTTCATGTGGCCGCTGATCGTGCTGACCGACCAGGAGTTGTACACGCTGCCCGTTGCGCTGGCCTCGCTGTCGCGCGAACACGTGCAGGACAGCGAACTGATGATGGCCGGCGCCGTGCTGACGATCGTGCCCGTGCTGCTGCTGTTCCTGGGGCTGCAGCGCTACTACATCCAGGGCTTGCTGGTGGGGAGTGTCAAGGGATGAAGGGGCTGTTGGCCATATTGTCCCTGTTGCCCGCGCTGGCGTGGGCGCAGGTGCTCGACGGATTCGAGACGCTGGCGCCGTGGCATGCCGAAGCATCCGATGGCGTCGTGGCGACAGCCAGCCTGGTCCCGGGCTTCGACGGCCAGGCGCTGCGGCTCGACTTCGATTTCGCCGGCAACGGCGGTTACGCGTTCGTGCGCCGCACGCTGCCGCTGGACCTGCCGGACAATTACGAGATTGCGTTCATGCTGCGCGCCGATGCGCCATCGAACCACTTCGAGTTCAAGCTGACGGATGCCGCCGGCGCCAATGTCTGGTGGTACCGCCTGCCCGATTACGACTTCCCCAATGGCTGGAAGCAGGTACGTTTCAAGCGGCGCCAGGTGGCGTTCGCATGGGGCCCGACACCGGACCGCACGCTGCGCCATGCCGACAGGATCGAGTTCGTGGTCAGCGCCGGCAGCGGCGGCAAGGGTTCGATCTATCTGGACGACCTGCGGCTGACGGTGCTGCCGCCGGTGCCGGCAAGCTGGCCGGAACCGACGGTCGACGGCCGGCGCGGCACGGCCTGGCAATCCGCCCCGGGCGGCAAGCGGCAGCAGGTGACCATCGACCTGGGCGCGGTGCGCGAGTTCGGCGGCCTCGCGCTGCGCTGGCTGCCGGGCCGCCACGCCAGCCGCTACGACGTGGCACTGTCCTCGGATGGCCTGGCGTGGCAGGCCGTGCGCAGCGTCCGCGACGGCAACGGCGGCAGCGATCCGCTGTTGCTGACGGAAGCGGAAGCCCGCTATGTCCGGCTGCTGCTGCAGGACGGGCCGTCGGAAAGCTATGCGCTGGCCGGCGTCGACGTAAAGGATCTGGCCTTCGGTGCGACGCCGAATGCGTTCATCGATGCGCTGTCGGCAGAATCGCCGAAAGGCCACTACCCGCGAGGCTTTACAAAGGAACAGCCTTACTGGACGCTGGTCGGCGTGGACGGCGGCGCGCGCCACAGCGCACTGCTGGCGGAAGATGGCGCGATCGAAACGGCGCGGGGCGGCTTTTCGCTGGAGCCGTTCGTGCTTGCCGACGGCAAGCTGGCCGGCTGGGCCGACGTCGCAGTGAGCCAGTCGCTGCAGGACGGTTACCTGCCCGTGCCGTCGGTACAGTGGCAGGCGCCCGGCTGGACGCTGACGACGACTGCTGCCGCTGCCGGTACGCGCGAGCAGTCGCAACTGCTGGCCCGTTACGAGCTGCGCAACCTGAAGGACGTGCCGCAGGCGCTGGAACTGGTGCTGGCCGCGCGGCCGTTCCAGGTCAATGCGCCGCGCCAGTTCCTCAACACGCCCGGTGGTTTCAGTCCGATCCGCGACCTGGCATGGGATGGTGCGGCGTTGTCCGTCAACGGCCAGCACAAGGTGATTCCGTTGACAGCGCCCGATGCGGTGCGGCTGTCCACCTTCGATGCGGGGCTGCTGCCGTACGAAGGCGGTAGCGCGGTGACGGCCGTCCATGACGACACCGGCTTCGCATCCGGCACGCTGCGCTGGAAGGTGCAGCTGCCGCCGCACGGCAAGGCGGTCATCGGGCTGGCGGCGCCGCTGACGGGCGCCTTCATGGCGCCGGCCGGTGGTGTCCCGTGGCTCGACAGGATGCAGGCGCAGGTGGCCGGCGAATGGCGCGCGCGGCTGAACCACGTCGAACTGTCCGTGCCGGCGGCCGGGCAGCAGATGGCGAACACGCTGCGCTCGTCGCTGGCGCACCTGCTGATGACGCGCGATGGCGCCGCGCTGCAGCCCGGCAGCCGCTCCTACCAGCGCTCGTGGATCCGCGACGGCGCGATGATGTCCGAAGCGTTGCTGCGCATGGGCCAGCCGCAGATCGCGGCGGACTACCTGCGCTGGTATGCGCCGTACCAGTTCGCCAATGGCAAGGTACCGTGCTGCGTCGACCAGCGGGGCGCCGATCCCGTGCCGGAGAACGACAGCCACGGGCAGCTGATTTTCCTCGCCGCTGAGCTGTACCGCTACACGCGCGACAAGGCTGCGTTGCAGGCCGTGTGGCCGAACGTGCAGGCGGCCGCGCAGTATATGGAGACGCTGCGCCAGTCCGAACGCACGGCGGCGCAGCAAGGCACGGCGCTGTACGGCCTGATGCCCGCGTCGATCAGCCACGAAGGGTATGCGGCGAAGCCGATGCACTCGTACTGGGACGATTTCTGGGCGCTGCGCGGCTACAAGGACGCCGTCTACGTGGCCGAAGCGCTGGGCAGGCGTGCCGACGCGCGCAGGCTGGCGCGCCAGCGCGACGCGTTCCGACGCGACCTGTATGCCTCGCTGGCCATCGCCACGCGGCAGCACGGTATCGACTACCTGCCCGGTGCGGCGGAACTGGGCGACTTCGATCCCACGTCCACGACGATCGGCCTGACGCCCGGCGGCGAACAGCAGCACCTGCCGGCCGGACTGCTGGCGGGGACCTATGAAAAATACTGGGAGTTCTTCACGGCCCGGCGCGATGGCAAGAAGGCATGGGAGGACTACACGCCCTACGAGCTGCGCAACGTCAGCGCCTTCGTGCGGCTGGGCTGGCGCGGCAGGGCCGAGGAACTGCTGGCTTACTTTTATGCGGACCAGCGCCCGCGCGCGTGGAACCAATGGGCCGAAGTGGTCGGCCGCGATCCGCGCGAGCCCCGCTTCCTGGGCGATATGCCGCACGGCTGGATCTCGTCGGACTACCTGCGCGCCGCGCTGGACTCGTTTGCCTACGAACGCGAGCCGGAGCATGCGCTGCTGCTGGCAGAGGGCATTCCGCTGGCCTGGCTGGATGGCGCCGGCATCGCGATCCGCCAGCTGCGCACCCCTTACGGCCCGCTCGGCTACCGCCTGCGGCGGTCCGATGGCCGGCTGACGCTGCAGGTCGATGCGGGCCTGGCGGTGCCGCCGGGCGGCATCGTGCTGCGCTGGCCGTACCCCGAAAAACCAGGCGCCGCCACGCTGAACGGCAAGCCCGTTCCCATCATCGACGGGCAGGTGACGATCCGCACCGTGCCCGCCACGCTCACCATTCAATCGACACCGAGGTAACCGCCATGAACCAACCGATCCAGTTTTCGCCGGACTTCCTGTGGGGCAGCGCCACCTCCGCTTACCAGATCGAAGGCTCGCCGCTGGCCGACGGCGCGGGCCACAGCATCTGGACGCGCTTTGCCGCCACGCCTGGCAAGATCGCCAACGGCGACACAGGCGACGTCGCCTGCGACCACTATTACCGGTGGAAGGAAGACGTGGCGCTGATGCGCCAGCTGGGCCTGAAGGCCTACCGCTTTTCCGTATCGTGGAGCCGCATCCTGCCGCAGGGCACGGGCGCCGTCAACGAGGCGGGCATCGCGTTCTACGAGCGGCTGATCGACGAGCTGCTGGCCAATGGCATCGAGCCGATGCTGACGCTGTACCACTGGGACCTGCCGGCCGCGCTGGACGACCGGGGCGGCTGGCTCAATCCGGACATCGCCGCCTGGTTCGCCGACTACGCGCGCGTGCTGTTCGAGCGCTTCGACGGGCGCGTGCGGTTCTGGACGACGCTGAACGAACCGTGGGTGGTGACGGACGGCGGCTACCTGCACGGCCCGCTGGCGCCCGGTCACCGGAACCTGTACGAGGCGCCCATCGCCAGCCACAACCTGCTGCGCGCGCATGGCGCCGCCGTCAAGGTGTATCGCGAGGTGGGCAAGCACCAGATCGGCCTGGTCGTCAACATCGAGCCGAAGTATCCCGCGTCGAACGAGCCGGCCGACGTCGCCGCCACGCGCCGCGCCGATGCGTACATGAACCGCCAGTACCTCGATCCCGTGTTCCACGGCCGCTACCCGGCCGAGCTGAAGGACATCTTCGGCGATGCCTGGCCCGACTGGCCGCAGCAGGATTTCGACCTGATCGGCCAGAAGCTCGACTACATCGGCATCAACTACTACACCCGCAGCGTGTGCCGCCACGAAGCGACGAACTGGCCGCTGCAGGTGGCCGCGGTAAGGCAGACGCAGGCGACCTATATGGAGACGGGATGGGAAGTGTTCCCGCAGGGCCTGACGGACACGCTGGTCAATTTCAAACGGCTGTACGGCGACATCCCCGTGTACGTGATGGAGAACGGATCCACGTTCTACGATCCGCCGCAAGCCGAGGGCGGCCAGGTGCACGATCCGCTGCGCGTCGACTGTCTGAAGAAGAACATGCGCGCCATCCACGATGCGATCGAGCAGGGCGTCGACCTGCGTGGCTACATGGTATGGTCGCTGCTTGACAATCTGGAATGGTCGCTCGGCTTCGCCAAACGCTTCGGTATCGTGCACGTGAATTTCGAGACCCAGCAGCGCACGCCGAAAGACAGCGCGCTGCTGTACGCGCAGATCGTCGCCAGCAACGGCGCCTGCCTGAACGACCAGGAGTAAGGAGAAAGCATGGCACCGACCAATCTGAACATCACCCCCGTCGAGCCGGCGCAATTGAAGCCGCTGGCCCGCCTGCTGTCGAACGGCCGCCTGACCACGCTGATCACCGAGTCCGGCACGGGCTTCACGCGTGCCGGCGACGTGGCGCTGACGCGCTGGAACGGCGATCGCGTGGAAGACGCGGAAGGCTGGTTCTTCTACCTGCGCGACGCGGAGACGCACGAGCTGTGGTCGCTGGGCGCCCAGCCCTGCGCGGCACCGCACGACCCGGACGTGCAGCGGGCCGCCGGTGCCGGCAGCGCCAGCCTGTGGCTGGAAGTGTCGGCCCACGGCATCCTGGCGCACATGGAAGTGGTGGTCCACCCGGACCATGACGTGGAGCTGCGCAGCGTGCTGGTGTCGAACCTGTCCGGCCGCTCGCGGCTGATCGAGCTGACCAGCTACCTGGAAGTGGTGCTGAACCGCCAGGCCGACGAAGCTTCGCATCCGGCGTTCTCGAAGCTGTTCGTGCAGACGGCGTACGACGCCGCCACCGGCGCACTGCTGGCGCACCGCCGCCCGCGCGGCGCCAACGAAGCCGGGCAGTGGATGGTCAACGCCGCCAGCGGCGGCACGGATCCCCAGTTCGACACGGACCGCACGCGCTTCGTGGGACGGGGCCGCGATCTGTCGCACCCGCAGGGCATCGGGCATGCGCTCACAGGCACTGCCGGCAATGTGCTGGACCCGGCGCTGGCGCTGCGCCGCACGCTGGCGCTGGGCGTCGGCGAACAGGTGCGCCTGGTGTTCATGTTGGGCACGGCGGACACGCGCGATGCCGCGCTGGCGCTGGCCGCCGCGCTGCCGGACGTGAACCTGCCGGCCATCCTTTCCGATGCGCAGTTGCGCGAGGCCGTGCTGCAGCAGCGCGTCGGCCTGCCGCCCGCGCAGGCGGACTATTATCACCAACTGGCCGCGGCGGTGCTGTATGGCCAGTCCGCGGTGCGGGCCAATGCTGCCGCTAATCCTGCAAATCCCGCAGCGAACCCGGATACGTATGGCCTGCCGCAGGACGAGCTGGCCATCGTGCACACGGCCGGGCAGGGCGACCTGATGCTGCAGGCGCTGCTGTCGGCGCGCCGCTACTGGCAGGCCAAGGGCATGGACCTGACGATGCTGGTCGTCGACGAACACGATAACCCGACGGCCATCGAGCATGGCCTGATCGTGCGCCAGGCGGCCGATTTCGCGCCCGGCCACCTGGCGCAGTTCGAGCGCACCGCCGACCTGGTCGTACGGGGCAAGCTGCCTGCGCTGGGCCGGCCCGATGGTTACCAGGCGCTGCCGCCGCTGCGCCACGTCGCGGCAGGCGGCGATGATGCCGTGCCGGCCCGCGAAGAGCTGGCGTTCTTCAACGGCTACGGCGGCTTCAATGCATTGGGCGACGAGTACGTGATCCGGCTGGACTTCGATCCCGCCACGCACCAGCTACGCCGCCCGCCGCTGGCATGGACGAACGCGATCTCGAACGAAGCGTTCGGCTGCCTCGTCAGCGATAACGGCGCCGGTTATACGTGGAGCCGCAACAGCCGCGTGCACCGCCTGAGCCCGTGGTACAACGACCCGATCTCGGATCCCCATGGCGAAGCGCTGTACATCCGCGACGAAGACACCGGCGACTACTGGTCGCCCGTGCCCGGCCCCGTGCCGGCCGCGGCGAACTACGAAGTGGGCCACGGCTTCGGCTACACGCGCTTCTCGCACGCCAGCCACGGCCTGGCGCAGGAAACCATCGTGTTCGTGCCGCGCCACGATCCGGTAAAAATCGTGTGCGTGACGGTCACCAACGACAGCGGCCGCCACCGCAAGCTGGCGCTGTTCTCGCACCAGCGCCTGGTATTGGGCGGCACGCCGGCCGATAGCAGCCGCCACGTGGTAACGGAGTACGACAGCGCTGCCGCCACGCTGCTTGCCACGAATGCGCAGGCGGGCGAGTTCGCCGACGGCGTCACGTTTGCCGCCACGCTGGCGGAAGGCGCGCAGGCCACGCACTACAGCGCGAACCGCGCCACCTTCATCGGCCGCCATGGCAGTCCGGCGCGCCCGGCCGCACTGGCGCAGCCGGCGCTGGATCAGGCCAGCGGCGCGGGCCTGGACCCGTGCGCCGCCTTCCAGGCCACGTACGACCTGGCGCCAGGCGCATCGCTGACGTGCGTGTTCCTGCTGGGCGAAACCAACGCGCGCGACACGGCGCTGGCGCTGGTGCAGCGCTATCGCCAGGCCGGCGCGGTGCAGCAGGCGCTGGACGGCATCGTCGATTTCTGGCGCGAGACGCTGGGCGCCGTGCGCGTCGATACGCCGGTCAAGGCGGTGGACCTGATGCTCAATGGCTGGCTCACTTACCAGAACCTGTCGTGCCGGATCTGGGGGCGCTCGGCGTTCTACCAGTCCGGCGGCGCGTTCGGCTTCCGCGACCAGTTGCAGGATGCCTCGGCGATGATCTACGCCCGGCCCGACCTGACGCGCCAGCAGATCCGCATCCACGCGGCGCACCAGTTCGTCGAAGGCGACGTGCTGCACTGGTGGCATGTGGCGCCGCTGGAGCAGGGCCTGCGCACGCGGTTTTCCGACGACCTGTGCTGGCTGCCCTATATCACCGCGTTTTATGTGAACACCACGGGCGACTGGAGCGTGCTCGATGAAGTGGAACCGTTCCTCACGGCGCCGCTGCTGGAAGAGGACGAGGACGAGGTGTACCTGAAGCCGTCGCTGTCGGGCGAAAGCGCCGACGTGTACGAACACTGCTGCCGCGCGCTGGACCGCTCGCTGACCAAAGGCGCGCACGGCCTGCCGCTGATGGGCACCGGCGACTGGAACGACGGCATGAACCGCGTCGGCCGCGAAGGGAAAGGCGAAAGCGTGTGGATGGGCTTTTTCCTCACCCGCATCCTGCGCGATTTCCTGCCCATCTGCGAACGGCGCGGCGACACCGCGCGCATCCAGGCCTACACCGACTATCTCGACCACCTGGCCGTCGCGCTGAACGACGGCGGCTGGGATGGCGAGTGGTACCGCCGCGCCTACTACGACAATGGCGCGCCGCTCGGCTCGAAGGACAGCGACGAGTGCCAGATCGACGCGCTGGCACAGGCGTGGGCGGTGATTTCGGAAGCAGCGCCGCCGGACCGCGTGACCCAGGCGCTTGACGCGATGGAGGCGCAGCTGGTGGCGGAGGGAGACGGCATCATCCGGCTGCTGACGCCGCCGTTCGTCGACACGCCGCACGATCCCGGCTACATCAAGGGTTATGTCGCGGGCGTGCGCGAAAACGGTGGCCAGTACACGCATGCCGCCTGCTGGGCCGTGCGTGCGCTGGCCGAAAACGGCCGGCGCGAGCGTGCCGCGCGGCTGCTGGCAATGCTGTCGCCCGTCAGCCATGCGCTGGACCCGGCCGCGGTGGCCGTCTACCAGGTCGAACCGTACGTGATCGCCGCCGACATCTACGGCGCCGCGCCGCACGTGGGCCGCGGCGGCTGGACGTGGTACACGGGATCGTCCGGCTGGATGTTCCGCGTGGGCCTGGAGTCGGTGCTGGGCTTTACCATCGACAGCGGCGATACGCTGGTGATCGATCCCCGCATCCCCGACGACTGGCCGGAATTCCACGTGCATTACAACCTGCCGGGTGGCGGCTCGTACGACGTCACGGTGCGCAATCCGCATGGCAGTGCGGCGCGCGTCGTCGACGTGACGGTCGATGGCATGCCGCTGCAGGCCGTCGATGGCACGGCGCGCATTCCACTGGTGCGCGATGGCGGGCCGCACGGCGTCGACGTCGTGCTGGGAGCCTGATGTGGCGGGCTTGCAGATACGGGGCGTGAAAAAGCGCTTCGGCGACACGGCGATCCTGCACGGTATCGACCTCGATATCGCCGACGGCGAATTCGTCGTGTTCGTCGGGCCGTCCGGCTGCGGCAAGTCCACCTTGCTGCGCACGATCTGCGGGCTGGAAGAACCGGACGACGGCACCGTTGCGATCGGCGGGCGCGACATGACGAACGCACCGCCGGCGCAGCGGGGCATCGCGATGGTGTTCCAGAGTTATGCGCTGTACCCGCACATGACGGTATTTGAAAACATGGCGTTCGCGCTGAAGCTGGCCGGCACGCCGAAGGCCGCGATCCGCGAGAAGGTCGATGCTGCCGCGGCCAGCCTGCGCATCGAGGCGCTGCTCGATCGGAAGCCGAAGGAACTGTCCGGCGGCCAGCGCCAGCGGGTGGCGATCGGCCGCGCGATCGTGCGGCATCCCGAAGTGTTCCTGTTCGACGAACCGCTGTCGAACCTGGACGCGGCACTGCGCGTGCAGATGCGCATCGAGCTGAAGAACCTGCACCGTACGCTGAACAGCACGATGATCTACGTGACGCACGACCAGGTGGAAGCGATGACGCTGGCCGACCGCATCGTCGTGTTGCGCGCCGGCCGCATCGAGCAGATCGGTGCGCCGCTGGCGCTGTACAATCGGCCGGACAATCTGTTCGTGGCCGGTTTCATGGGGTCGCCGGCGATGAATTTCGTCGGCGGTGTCGTTGGCGAGGGCGGCGAGGTGGCTGCGGCCGGGGTCCGGCTCGCGCCGCGCGATGCCGCCGGGCTCGCGGCGGGCAGCAATGTGACGCTGGGCCTGCGTGCCGAGCACGTGCGGCTGGCCGCTGCCGGCGACGGCATCGCAGCGACCGTCCAGGCAACGGAGCTGCTGGGCGACTTCAGCTATGTCT
>JGI20283J15916_100034_pt1 | contig 42175 bp, 38 predicted proteins | sample Plalitdecfosmids_FD_15916 | JGI IMG/M metagenome (IMG submission 15916) | reverse complement strand
TGGCGATATCGTCCGGCTCCTGACGAACACCATCGATATGGCGCCACAGAACCGACAGGTCGATGTTGTTGTCGACCGTGAAGGTCGCACGGGTGTTCCAGGTGAATTCTGGCTGGATCGAACCAGAGCCCCCTGCAACCGCGCTAGCAGCGCCACCGCAGTTGATCGAGTAATAGCCGATGCACTCACGATTGATGAGCCCGGGCGCTGCCTGGAAGGTGGAGGAGTTCGCCCAGCTACCCTGGAACGCCAACGCCATCTTAACGCCCTCGATCAGCGGCGTACGATAGGTCACGTTGAGATCGATACCGTCGGTCTTGACCGTCCCGAGATTCGAGATTGCCGCGACCAGACCACGGGTGGTCGCCGGATCGCCATCCAGACCGCCCGTCACCGGGTTACGCGAGATCGCAAGGCAAGCCGGGCTAGTTGCGCTTGCAGCACCCAGATTGTCGAAGCACGCCGAGATGAGATCGCCAGGAGCATACTGGGAGATCGCGCCCTTGATCTTGATGTTGAAGTAATCGACCGTGATCGACAGCCCGCGAATGAAGCTGGTTGGCTGGATCACGACACCAAGTGTGTAGCTGTCCGACTTCTCAGGACGAAGCGCGATGTTGCCACCGGAGGTGATGTTCGCCTGCCCTGCCGTCGGGTTGGTGATCAGCCCGATGGTCGACGCCGGCGCGCCCTGCGCAAGGCAGACCGCACGGAGGTTCGCGTTGTTGACCGGCGCCGCACCCGCGCAACGATCGGTCGACAGATTGGTGAGGCCCGTATTCACCGGCGAGAAAAGTTCGCTGATGTTCGGAGCCCGCACGGCCCGCTGATACGTCCCGCGCAGTTTCAGACCGGTTGCCGGCTCCCAGCTACCACCGCCCTTGTAGGTGGTGGTGTTGAACGTCGGCGACGAGTCGGCAAGGATCTTGTAGTGCGAATAGCGGACGCCTGCTTCGAGAGTGAGGCTCTGGAAGAAGGGCTTGTCCTGGATCAGGGGAGCAATCAACTCGCCGAAGCCTTCGCTTACCTCATAGCCACCGTCGATGTTCGGCGCGGCGCCGCCGGCACCACCGAGTTCGCCGGCGGTCTGCGCCAGCGTGTCCGAGCGCTGCGACGCACGATATTTGCGGTATTCGCCGCCAGCCGCAAAGCCAATTGCATCGCTCGCGAATGGCGAGGCAAAGCCGAAATCGCCGTTCAGAACCGCACGGGCCTGCGCCAGCGACGTCCGGACGGTCGTCGTGCTTTCGCCCGTGATGTAGTTGGTCATCGCCGGGGTAATCGAACCGTCTGCCCCGAAAATGTTGAGCGGAACGCAGCCGCTACCGGCGGTGATCGCCGCGCCCTGTGGCGCATTGCCCAGGCAGGACGTGGTGTTGGTTGCATATACTGCCGAGCGGACTCGCGACGTCAGGACATAGCCCTGAAGCGTTTGAGTATTCTCGGATTCGCCATAACCGCCCGAGACATCAAGCTTGATGCCTTCCGTCAGGCCGACCTTCACACCAGCGCGATAATCGAAAATCGTCGTCTGGTAGTTCGAGATGCGCGGACCGACTTCGGTCGTACGCCGCGACAGGTTGGTCGTGATCGTGCGGAAGTTCGGATCGGTCGGGCTGGTCGCTGCGGCAGCAGCCGTGCACTGCGCTGCCGTGATTCCCGCGGCCGTGCAGAACTGCGAACGCGCTGCTGCTGGGAGGTAGGGGTTCGACAGCGGGACAACCACCGACGAGTTGAAGACGCCCGACGGCGCGATGATCGTGTCGACGGTGTTCTTCGAGAACAAGCCACGGGTATAGACTTCGACCGTGTCCGACACGGCGTAATGGCCTGCGCCATACATGTTGAAACGCTCGAACGGCGTCTGGAAGATATTGTACGGGTTAAAGTTGAACGGCGTTACCGCCGTCGACAGTGCGCCCGTGGTCGGGTTGATCTGACGGCGACCGCCGAGCGTGAACACGGATGGAGTGGTCGTACCCGAGCCGCTCGATGCGCCCGAGAACGAATCGTAGTTCTGGATCGAGTAAGGCCGGTCACCCTGATAGACCGGATCCGATTGCTGATAGCCGACCGAGAAGACCGCGTTGCCACGACCATCGTCGAAATTCGCGCCGATCGTGATATCGCCGCGGAAATACGCGCCATCGCCACGCTCGGTGATCTGGTTGGACACCGATGCGTCGATCCCGGAGAAATCCGAGCGGGTAATGAAGTTGACGACGCCGGACACTGCATCAGCGCCGTAAGTCGTCGCCGCGCCGCCGGTCAGCATGTCGACGCGCTCAACCAATGCGAGCGGAATGTTGTTCAAATCGACGCGACCCAACAGGCCCGACGGAGCGATACGATTGCCGTCGATCAGGACGACGTTACGGAACGACCCAAGACCGCGAAGATCGACATACGATGCGCCGCCATTGCCGTTGTTGACGGCCGAACCGATGCTCGGCGTTGCGCCCGGCAGCGTGCGAAGAACGTCTTCGGCCGTGTTCGACTGGCGGAGCCTGATTTCTTCCTGGCCAACGACCTGAACAGGTGCCGACGCGATCAACGCAGGGTTCTTGATCAGCGAGCCCGTGACGACGATGTCGCCTTGGCTGTTATCATTGACAGGCGCTGCTTCGGACGTCGTCATGCCGACTTCGCCCTGGGCGTTCGCGCCCGGCGTGGTCGCCTGGGTTGCGGTCGCGCCGCCAGCGCGGATTCCCGAATTGTCACCCTGGACTTGCGCGAACACTGGCGTGGCAAGCGTCGCCGCTCCCATGAGCAGCGTGGTCGCAAGCAGATGTGCACGAGCAGCAGATGTCATATTAGCCCCTTATTTGCCGGCGTATCGCCGTGCATTTGCCCCCGGAAAAGAACCGGCTCTGGGAGGGGTGTATCGATCGCCATTGGCGCACTGCAACGAATATCGTCGATTCGGCCCTTTTGGGTTCCGTTTGCGACAGTAGAGTGACATAAGCGCAACATAGTGTCCCCCGCCGGTGTCGACCGATAGATTCTTTCCTTTATTCGTCTTGAGGTAGTCCAATGCGTGATTTGCGTGCCTATTGCGTTCCGTTTGCACTCCTCGCTCTGGCGGGCCTCTCCTGCGGTGCACCGGCAACCGCCGCCCCCGATCGGACCTCGTCGCGAACATTGGATGCGCTTGCCGAATGCCAGCAGGTTGCGACCGATGCTGCTCGGCTGTCGTGCTTCGACGCAGCCGCTCGCGAGATAGCGAGCGCGCGCAAGTCCGGCAGTTTGCTGGCGTTGGACCGCGCGGCTGTCGTCGAGCGTAAACAGCAGCGGTTCGGGCTCGCAGATGCGGCAAAAAACCCCCTTGGCGGCGGCGAAGCCGACCGGCTCACGAGGGTTACCGAGGTGAAGACGACGATCACCGGTGTAAGGTCGTCAAGTTATGCGCGTTACTTAATCCAGCTGGCCAACAATACGGCGTGGGAGACGATCGAGCCTCTGACGCTCGCACCGCGCCCCGGCACCGCGGTCATCATCAAGCAGTCTGGCTTCGGCGGGTTCAAAGCGTTGATCGACGGCGAACGACCGGTTTTGGTGAAGCGTCAGCGCTAGGGACTGTGGCAACATAAGCCAGAGTGCGTCTCTTGGATTTCACTGCCCGAGCTAGCAGGTACGTACCGGCGATCACGGACGATTTCGGCCCGCCACGGATGCCTGGCGGTCGCGGCGCGAGGTCTTTGAACGGCGTAGTTACGACACCGGCTTGCCGCAGGTCGGCCAAGCGCTAAGCAGGGACAACCGCTGTTCTGCCGGAGCCCCCGATGCGTCTTACCGTCACCGCCGCCCTTCTCCTCGCGACCGCCGCACCTGCGTCCGCGCAGACGCTTCACCAATATGGCGGGCTCGCGCTGTCTTCTGCCGGCGATCGCACCGCGGCCATCGAGAGCAGCGGCGCGCACGGTGTCATAACCCTCCGCAACGTCGCCGACGGGCGCGTGCTGCGGACGATCGATCCCTGCGCGACGTGCAGCTATGCGGGGCTGACCTTTGCGCCCAATGGCGACCTCGTGTTCCTGGTCCGCGACACCGCGGCGGGCAACGTCCGGCTGACCTATGCCGACGCCAAGGCGACGCGCACCGTCGCGACCATAGCCGGTATCGCGCAGACGCCGCGCGTGTCGCCCGACGGCAAGCGGATCGCGCTGCTGGTGACGCTCGGCGCCGCCAAAGAATCGGGCGCGACGCAGGCCGGCGTACGGATGATCGGCGAGATCGGCGAGAAGAGCGACGAGCAACGCCTCGCCGTGTTCGACATCGCCAAGGCGACGACGACGGTGACGCCGCTCTCGCCCGCGGGTCGCTATGTCTATGAATATGACTGGACGCCCGACGGTCGGGGATTCGTCGCGACGACCGCGCTCGGCAATGGCGACAACAACTGGTGGGTGGCGACGCTCGACGCGATCGACGCGCAGACCGGCGCGGTCCGCTCGATCGCCAAGCCGACGACGCAGATCAACCAGCCGCGCGTGTCTCCCGATGGCCGCACCGTCGCCTATGTGGGTGGCCTGATGAGCGATTTCGGATCGATCGGCGGCGACGTCTTCACGGTCGGACTGGAGGGCGGCACCCCGCGCAACGTCACCGCCGGCGCCAAGTCGACGGTGACGACGATCGCCTGGACCCGCGGTGGCCTGCGCACGGTGACGCTGGCCGGCGACCAGATGCAGTTCGGCACGCTCACCCCCGGCCAGTCGGTCGTGCCGGGGTTTGCCAAGCCGGCAAGCTCGAGCGCAGGCGATGGCCGCGCGGTGTTCTCCACGGACGGGCGGATTGCTGCCGCCGTGGTCCAGGATTACGAGCACGCACCGGCGATCTACGCAGGTCCGCTCAACCCCCAGGGACAGGGCGTGAAACAGATCACGCACGACAACGACTCGATGCCCGCGCTCGCCGCCGCACGGAGCATCAGCTGGAAGAACGAGGGCTTCGACGTCCAGGGCTGGCTGCTCGCGCCCCGCCCCACCTCGGGCATCGCGCCGGCTGGCAAGACGCCGATGATCACGATCGTCCACGGCGGCCCATCGGCGGCCTCGACGCCTAGCTATCTCTATCCGACCTCGCTCAACGCCGCTTTGGTCAAGGCGGGTTATTACGTCTTCCTGCCCAATCCGCGCGGCAGTTACGGCCAGGGCGAGGCATTCACCGCCGCGAACAAGCGCGACTTCGGCGGTGGCGATCTGCGCGACGTGCTGGCCGGCGTCGATGCGGTCGAGCGCGTCGCGCCGGTCGACGACAAGCGCCTCGGCCTCGGCGGATGCAGCTATGGCGGGTTCATGGCGATGTGGGCCAACACGCAGACCAACCGCTTCAAGGGCATCGTCGCCGGGGCCGGCCTGTCGAACTGGGTCAGCTATTACGGCACCAACGGCATCGACCAGTGGCTGCTGCCGTTTTTCGGCACGTCGATGTACGACGACATGAAGGCGTATGAGGACGTCTCCGCGATCTATCACGCGAAGACCGCGCGGACGCCGACGTTCATCTATGTCGGCGAGCGCGATATCGAGGTGCCGCCGACCCAGTCGATCGAATGGTGGCACGCGCTGAAGGATCGCAACGTCCCCGTCAGCCTGGTGATCTATCCCGACGCGGGCCACTGCGTGACGGGCCCCGAACAGTCCGCGGACGTCCGGCAGCGGTCGATCGCGTGGTTCGACAAATACGTGAAGAACGTAAAGTAGCGTCTGGGCGGCCGGGGGGCTTCGGGCTAGGCAGGCACATGCCGCAGAACCGTTATTACCAGGGTCCCCCGTCCGACCATTTCGATGGTTTCCGGTTCTTCAATCCAGGGCAGGCGCCGACCGATCGCGGCCTGAAAGACGTGCTGCGGTGGAAGCTGGCGCGCGGTGTCGCGAAATGGCCGCGCTCGGTACCGGTCACGCCGGTCAAGCCCGACGTGCGCGTCGACGGAATCCGCATCACGATGATCGGGCACGCCTCGATGCTGATCCAGGTGGCCGGGCTCAACATTCTGACCGACCCGGTCTGGTCGGAGCGCGCGAGTCCCGTCTCGTTCGCCGGGCCAAAGCGAGTCGCGGCGCCGGGTATCGCCTTCGACGACCTGCCGCCGATCGACGTCGTCCTCATCAGCCATTGCCATTACGACCAGTTCGACGTCGCCACTTTGCGCAGGCTCCAGGTGTCTCATACGCCCCTGTTCGTCCTCCCACTTGGCAACGACACCATCCTGCGCGCCACGGTGCCCGACGCCCGGTGCGTCGTCGGCGACTGGTGGGATCGCCTGCCGATCGGCGAGGGCATCACCACCACGATCACGCCCGCCTATCACTCGGCAAACCGCTGGCCGAGCGACGTCCGGATGGCTTTATGGGCCGGGCACTGGCTCGACACGCCCGCCGGTGCGATCTGGTTTGCGGGCGATACCGCGTACGGCAATGGCGCGATCTTCGGCCAGATCCGCGAGCGTCTCGGCGCGCCTGACGTCGCGCTGATCCCGATCGGCGCCTACGCCCCGCGCTGGTTCATGGCCGGGCAGCATGTCGATCCCGCCGAGGCGGTGCGTATCTTCGGCGAGGTCGACGCGAAACAGGCGCTCGGCATCCACTGGGGCACGTTCCAGCTGACCGACGAAGCGCGCGACGCGCCGCAAGTCGCGCTGGGCGAGGCGCTCGACGCAGCGACGATACCCCGCGAGAAGTTTGTCGCGGCACCACCCGGCGAGGTCTTCGATTTCGGCTGATCGACGGGAGCCGAACCGAGAAACCGAGAAATTCGCCGCTCATGTGAGCCCATCGAACGGTCCAAACGTTATCCACCGATGACAGTACGAACTTTACGGATGCAGCTCGCTTCGGGTTGCATGCCGGTCCTGGCTCTGGCGCTCGGTGGATTTGCTCCCGCGCCGAAGCCCATCTTCCCAACAAAGGCCATCGCGGAAGGCCAGCCCCGCACCGCGTCGAAGTCGGCACCAAAGGCAGTTGGCAAGGCCACTCCGACCAAGGCCGCTTGGACTGCGGCAAACATCGCGACCTTCGATCAAATCCTTGCCGACCGTGCGCGCCACGGCCTCGATCGGGTCGAGTTCCTTCCCGCACCCGCCGACGGCGCTCCGCCCGTCGACGATGCCGCGCGAACCAAGGCCGCACTCGACTATGCCGGCGCACTCGCACAGGGCCGCGTCGACCCCGCCTCGCTGCATCAGGTCTACACGCTGCCCCGCCCCAAGGTCGACCTTACCACCGGGCTGTCGCGCGCGCTGGCCAAGGGCGATCTCGTCGCCTGGTTCGACGGTCTCCCCCCGCAGGATGCCGAGTATAAACAGCTCTCCGACGCGTATCTCGCGTTCAGCGCCAAGGCGTCGACCGCAACGCCGGTGCAGACGATACCCTCCGGCGTCATCCGCGTCGGCAACCGCGACCCGCGTGTCGCCACGATCGTCGAGCAGCTCGCGGAGAGCGGATATCTTCCCTCGTCGACCGACCCGCTCGCCGTGGCCGCAACGCTAACCGCGCCGACAGCGACCACGCCGACGCCCGCGGCACCAATGATCTACACGCAGGTAATGGCCGAGGCGCTGAAAGGGCTCCAGACCGACTACGGCATCGCCGCGGACGGCGTGGTCGGCCCCGAGACGTTGAAGGTACTGAACCTTGGTGCGGGCGATCGTGCGCGCGCGCTCGCGGTCGGGCTCGAACGGCGGCGATGGCTGGCGCGAACGCCGCCGCCCACGCGGATCGACGTCAACACCGCCGCCGCACAGCTTCGCTACTACCGCGACGGCACGATGATCGATCAGCGCAAGGTGATCGTCGGCGAACCCGGTCGAGAGACGCCGGCGCTGTCGTCGCCGATCTATCGTCTGGTTGCCAATCCCACCTGGACCGTGCCGAAATCGATCCAGAACGGCGAGATGGCCAATGTCGGCGAGGAGTATCTCACCGCGCACAACATGGTCGTCCGCGATGGGTGGATCGTCCAGCAGCCGGGGCCGAGCAACGCGCTAGGCATGGTCAAGTTCGACATGGCGAACGATCAGGCGATCTACCTGCATGACACCTCCGCGCCGGGCTTGTTCGATCGCAGCCAGCGTCACCTGAGCCATGGTTGCGTCCGTGTAGAGGATGCGTTGGGGTTCGCACGCATACTCGCAGAGGATGAAGGCGTCGGCGAGGCGTGGCAGACGGCGCAGGATTCGGGCGAGACGAGCTTTGTCCCCCTGCCCCGCCGCATCCCTGTCCGCCTGCTCTACCACAACGTCTATGTCGACGACGCCGGCAAGGTCGCGTTTCGGACCGATCCTTACGGCTGGAACGATCCGATCGCGGAGCAACTCGGCTTCGCCAAGGCGTCCGCCAAACGCGCCGAGGCGCAGGCGATCGATATCGGGCCCTAAGGGGCTTTCGGCGTTGCGGGCATCGCGAACGTCTTCGACAACCCGTGGTACAGCTTCTCGCGGCAGACCCATTGGCTGGCCGCATCGGCGATGAACGCGGTCGCGAACATCGGCAGCATCAGCCCGCGGCTGGCGGTCGTCTCCGACAGGATGATGACCGCGGTCAGCGGCGCGCGGACGACGCCCGCAAAATACGCGACCATCCCCAGGATCACGATCGCGCTCGCGGGTTCGCCGGGAAACACTTCGCGGAGCAAATTGCCGACACCCGCCCCGACCGCAAGCGACGGCGCGAAGATCCCGCCAGGCAACCCCGCGATCGCGGTCGCGGCGGTCGCGACGAACTTGGCGGGTCCGAACCACAAGGGTGCATCGACACCGACGATCATCGCGCGCGCCGCGGAATAGCCCGTCCCCCAGGTCAGGCCGGTGAACACGCCCAGCACCGCGACGACGGCGCCACACGCCCCTGCGAACTTGACCGGATTGGCGCGGGTCCAGGTCGTCATGCGGTTGCGGCTCTGCGCCATCGCCAGCAGCGTGCGGGAAAACAGACCGCCCGCCATCCCGCCGGCGATCCCGGCGACCGGTGCTACCAGCAGCGCCGACAGCAACGGCATATGCGCGCCGATCGCGCCGAAATAGATGTAGTCGCCCTGCACCGACTGCGCGACCATCCCGGCGATGACGATCGCGGCGAGGACCAGCAGCGTCACGCGCTGCTCATACGCCGACGCCAGTTCCTCGATCGCGAACAACAGCCCGGCGAGCGGTGTGTTGAACGCGGCTGCGACACCCGCCGCGCCACCGGCGATCAGCACGCCGCCCCGCAACGGCACGCGGACCAGCCGGTGCGTCGCGCCCATCACCGCCGCCGCAAGCTGCACGGTCGGCCCCTCGCGCCCGACCGAAGCGCCACCCAGTACCGCACCGATCGTCAGCACGGCCTTGGCGGCGACGGTGCGCGGCGAGATCAGCGTCCGCGTCGCCTCGTTCGGATCGGCCTGTGCCGCGATCACCTGCGGAATACCCGATCCCCGCGCGAACGGCGCGTACCGCCGGGTCAGCCAGACCAGCGCCATGAACGTCAGCGGCGTCGTCAACAGCGGCAGCCAGTGCCAGCTCTGCGCGTACCCGGCGAACACCCCCGCCGCCCAGTCCGCCGCTTCGGCGAACAGCGTCGCGACCACGCCGATCAGGATCGCGCCCGTCAGAATCGCCGCACGAGTGCGGAACTGCACGGACCGCGGTCCGCGTGCACGCAGCAACGCACGGTACCGCGACGGCGTCCAGCGTTTCGCCGGCATAAGATGATCGAAGAGCCCAGGCATGATGTCGATCTAGTTCATGCCGGCCGCCACGTCACCCGCCTGCGACCCCGCGGCGCGCAGGCCTTGGCGGCCCGGTAAGCGATTGACATCGTCCCGATATCTAACAACGATAGCGCTATCACAAAGATATAATGAGGATGCTTCGTGGACATTACACGACGGGACGGACTGGGCATGCTGGCGGGGCTCGCGGCTGCCGGTGCTGCGGCGAATGCTCAGGCGCGATCGATCCTGCGCCCGACGGGCGCCGACGGAAGCCTGCAATCGCTGGCAGCAGCCAAGGGGATGCGCCTCGGCTCCTGTTTCGCGTGGAGCGAACCCGGCGCGGACCGCGGCTCGTTCGCCAACCCGGCCTATGCGAGACTGCTCAAGCGCGACTGCGGGCTGCTGGTCCCCGAGAACGAGATGAAGTGGCAGGCGCTCCGCCCCAGCGCCACGACCTTCGACTTCACGCGGTTCGACGCGATGATGGCATGGGCCAACTCCAACGCGCTGCCCGTCCGCGGCCACAACCTCCTCTGGCACCAGCCGAAATGGATGCCGAAATGGGAGGAAAGCCACGATTTCGGCGCGACGCCCGCGCGTGCGGCGGAACAGTTGCTCGTCCGGCACATCACCACGGTATGCCAGCGCTATGGCACGCGTATCCGCAGCTACGACGTCGTCAACGAGGCGGTCACTCCCGCCGACGGCACGCTGTACACGACCGCCCTGTCTCGCGCCCTCGGCAGCCCCGAGGCGACGCTCGACCTTGCCTTCCACACGGCGCGCACCGCAGCCCCGCACGCGCAACTCGTCTATAACGACTATATGAGCTGGGAGCCGGGCAACGCACAGCACCGCGCCGGCGTCCTCAAGCTGCTGGAAGGGTTCAAGGCGCGCGGCGTTCCGGTCGACGCGCTCGGCGTCCAGTCGCACCTCGTCACGCAAGGCACCGACACCCGCGCCACGATCGCCGCGCTCGAAGGCGAATGGCGTCGTTTCATCGATGCCGTCACCGCGATGGGCTATGCCATCGTCATCACCGAACTCGACGTCCGCGACAACAATCTCCCTGCCGAAGTCGCCGCACGCGACCAGGGGGTCGCCGACTTCACGCGCGGCTATCTAGACCTGATGTTCGCCTACCCGGCGCTGAAGGACGTGCTGTTGTGGGGCATGACCGACCGCTACAGCTGGATCGAGGGTTTCGAGCCGCGCAAGGACAAGGCTCGCCGCCGCCCCTGCCCGTACGACGCCGCGTTCGTCGCCAAGCCGATGCACGCAGCAATCGCCGCGGCCTTCACCGCGGCAGCGCCCCGCAGCTAGCGATTCCCACGACATTCGACGCCGCCTCTAGCGCGCCGCAGCGGCCATTTCGGCGTTGCGGCGTTCGGAGGCGGCCAGCGTCTCGGTGAGTAGCGCGACCAGGGCGTCGTCGTGGTCCAGTACGTTCAGGCCCTCGCGAGTCGATCCACCGGGGCTGGCGACCCGGTCGGCGAGTATGGCGGGCGATACGTCCGCCTCGGCCGCCATGATCGCAGAACCCTCCAGCGTGGCGATAGCGAGACGCGCCGCCTGGTCCACCGGCAGCCCGAGCGCTGCACCCGCCTTGGCGAGCGCATCGGCAAATCGAAACACGAACCCGGGGCCGGATCCGGCAAGCGCGGTCACCGCATCGAAATGCGCTTCGTCGGCGATCCATTCGTAATGGCCGAGCGGCGCTGCGAACGCTTCCGCCGCCGCGATCGCCTCTTCCGACGCCCCAGCGGTGTAGAGCGACGTCACGCCCTTGCCGATCGCCACCGGAAGGTTGGGCATCGCGCGGACGATCGTGTCAGCCGCGAACCGCTGGGAGAGCGCCGCGTGGTCGACACCGGCGAGGATCGACAGGAGCAGCTGCGGCTTGCCTCGCATGGGCGCCAGCAAAGCCTGCGCCGCATCGATCTGCTGCGGCTTCAGCGCGAGCATCACGGTTGCGGGGGCCTCTTCGTCGGGAAGCGCCGTCAGCGAACGGACGCCTTGAGGCGCGCCCTGCCCGCTCCGCGTAATCACCGTAACGTTCGCCGGATCGAGCCCCGCGGCGATCCACCGCCGCAGCATCGCGCCGCCCATGTTGCCGCAACCGACCAGCCACAGCGGACCTGCCGGAAAGCTCATGCCTCGCCGTGCGTTTCGATCAGTGCCGCGGCGATCGCTTCCTTGGGGCTCTTCCCGCCCCACAGCACGAACTGGAACACCGGATAGAAGCGCTCGCACTCCTCGATCGCCGATTCGACCAGCAGTTCCGCCGCGTCGAGCGACATCGTGCCGTCGTCACCGCCGTCGACCATCGCCGCGTGCCGGAACAGCAGGATGCCGCTCGACGACCAGAGTTCGAAGTGGCCAATCCAGAGCTGTTCGTTGACCAGCCCGATCGTCTCGTACACCGCCTGGCGCCGCTCGTCGGGTACCTTGATGTCCGGAAAAGCGAGGAATTGCAGGACGCTATCGTCTTCGCGCCACAGCGCGCGCAGTTCGTAGGTCGCCCAGCTTCCCTTGACGGTCGCGACGATCTCGTCGTCGTGACGCTCATGCTCCCAGCCATGCGCAGCATAATAGCTCTCGAGCATGTCGATCGGGGCGGCGTCTTCGTGGTCGTGGTCGGCGTGTTCAAGCATCATAGGGTCCTGGCGGTCCTTATCGCACGACAAAGGGTGCCGAGGCAAAAACGCCCCGACAACCCCATCGGCCCCAATTCTGCGGAAAACTGTGGAAAAGTCAGTCGACTGACGCCCCGAGCGGTGCATTTACCGTCGACTGCGCCGCGAACTTGGCTTCGAGCGCGTCAAGCCGAGCCTTCAATGCGTCGTTCTCGTCGCGTGCGGCCGATGCCATGGCCTTCACGGCGTCGAACTCTTCGCGGCTCACGAAATCCAGCCCGCCGAGCCATTCGCGCGCGCGTTCCCGCGCACCGGAACCGGCTTCGCGACCGACGCCCGCAAGCGTACCGGCAGCACCGTTCAAGACCTTGACGATATCGTCGAACACGCGGTTTTCGGACTGCATTGCTTCAAAATCCCAAAGACTGTCGCAGTGACTGTTACAATGACTGCTGCGTCACAGCATTTGGGACGTATGCGGCGCGGGTGCAAGGGTTTCGGCATCCGGGTTCAACTGCCCGATGCTGAACGCGAGCACGCCGGCAAAGCTGATCCACACCATGTACGGCACCATCAGCCACGCCGCGGCGGGGCGGATGCGCGCGAATACGAAGGTCGCGGCGATCGACAGCGCCAGCATCGCGACGATCACGAGTACCGACAGCCCGATTTTGTGCGCACCGAAGAACATCGGCGTCCAGGCTAGGTTGAGCAGGAACTGGCCGACGAACAGGGCTACGGCGAGTCCGCGCAACCGAGCGCCGCGCGCGTTGAGGATCATCGCGAGCGCAAGCCCGATCAGGATGTAGAGCGCGGTCCACACGACGGGGAATACCCAGCCCGGCGGGTTCAGCGCAGGCTTCGCGAGCGCCATGTACCAGGCATTCTCGCTGCCGACGCTGACGGATCGGCCGGACAGGAAGCCCAGCAACAGGATCAGGGGCACGGTCACGACCGCCCAGCGGAGGAACGACATCCTCAACTGGCCCTTCGAAGCGATACCGCCCACACAAATCCTTCCGCCTCTACGCGCGCTCGTCCTGGCGCGCATTTTGCGATCGGTAAACCGAGTTTGGTAGAGAATCGTTCCGCTAGTGGTTCATTCCGGCACGGTGCCTCCCCACGCCGTCATCCTGACGAAAGTCAGGATCCAGGATACCGAGCGCGCCCAGTGTGGCTCTGGGTCCTGACGTTTGTCAGGATGACAGAGGCGTTTCGGGACCGTTTAGCACGTCCGAGGCCGGCTGATCCGCCGTCGCACTCTCGCCATGCAAAGCAGCAATCAGGAACTCCACGTTACCCTCAGGCCCCGTGATCGGGCTCTCGACCACGCCGACCACGCTCCACCCCTGACCCGTCAACCACGCTGCGACCTCGCCGCAGACGCGCTGGTGGATCGCGGTATCGCGGACGACACCGCCCTTCCCCACTTCGCCGCGCCCCGCCTCGAACTGTGGCTTCACCAGCGCCATCAAGCGCGCGTCCGGCTTGGCGAAGGACATCGGCCGCTCCAGCACCTTCGCCAAACCGATGAAGCTCGCATCGCATACGATCAGGTCGATAGGCTCCGGGATATGCCCAGGCGTGAGGATCCGCGCGCTGGTCTGTTCGTGGACCATGACGCGCTCGTCCTGCCGCAGCGACCAGGCAAGCTGGTTGGTGCCACTATCGACCGCGTAGACCTTCGCCGCGCCATTCTTGAGCATGACGTCGGTAAAGCCGCCGGTCGACGAGCCAACGTCGATCGCGACCGCGCCGGCCACGTCCCAGCCGAAATGCGCGAGGCCGTGTGCCAGCTTGATCCCGCCGCGCGAAACCCAGGGGTGATCGCGACCGCGCACATCGAGTTGCACGTCGTCCGCGAGCGTCTGTCCTGGCTTGTCGACCTTCTTCGTCCCCGCGAACACGAGGCCCGCCATGATCAGCGCCTGCGCGCGCGTCCGCGACTCGACCAGCCCCCTGTCGACCAGCATCTGGTCTGCACGTACCTTCACCATCCGCCCGCTATCGCCGCCCGATCCGATTGCCGCAAGCTGCCTTCCTTTCGCCGCAATGCCATTGCCTACCGAACGGGTAGGATTATCTTGTGCGTATGGGATCGTGACCAAATGGCGTGCCCTAGAGCGTCTTTCGGCCACGCTCCCGACCTCGAAGAACGAGGTTTTGGAGAAGGAGAAGCGCTGTGGGTAGTTTCGCACCGTATGATTCCGTCCAGCCGACGATCCTGACCGTGCCCGGCCTTGGTGGATCGGGTCCTTCGCACTGGCAGACGTTATGGGAAGAGGCGCGGCCCGACACGGTGCGCGTCGAACTCGGCATGTGGAACACGCCGCACCGCAACGCCTGGGTGACGCGTCTCGACGAAGCGATCCGGCAGGCACAAGCCCCGGTGATCCTCGCCGCGCACAGCCTCGGGTGCCTCGCCGTTGCATGGTGGGCCGAACTCAGTCCACAGCCTTATGGCTGGCCGGTAGCGGGCGCGCTTCTCGTGGCGCCGGCGGACGTAGATCGCGGCGGCGCACAGGCCGAACTGAAGGGCTTCTCGCCGACTCCGCGCACGCCGCTGCCATTCCCGTCGATCGTGGTGGCGAGCAGCGACGACCCCTGGGTTACGCCGGAACGCGCACACAGCATGGCGGCGGACTGGGGTAGCCACTTCGTCGATGCCGGGCCGCAAGGGCATTTGAATGCCGCAAGTGGCATCGGCTGGTGGCGTGAAGGGCAGGACTTGCTGGAACGCGTCATCGCGGCGAGTGGCGATGGCAGGGGACAGGCTCTGCCGCCAAGCAAAGCGCAGTCGATCCTTGCGGTAAGCGCTACAGACGCCGCGCAGACGCACTATTTGGGCAGGTGATCTAGCCTACCGGACGATACCACCCCGGCGAAGGCCGGGGCCCAATTGGTGAGGCCTCAGTAACGAAGCGCCGCGCTCCGTTACCAACGCTCCCAATTGGGCCCCGGCCTTCGCCGGGGTGGTGGCTGCTACCGAAGTTCGCTTACGAAATCCGCGAACCGTTCTCATCGAACAGTTCCGGATTGGCCGCCTGCTCAGCCTTCGCAGCAGCCAGCCCACCCCGCATCCGCCGCCACATCGCGATATTCAACGACACCATCACGATCACCGCCAGAACGATGATCACGAAGCCTTTGGTCGGCCCGGTCATGCGCGCGCTTCGGCGACCCCGCCCGAATTGTGGCGGAGCGCCTTGAGCACGGTATCCACCAGCGCAGTCGCGTCGAGCCCGGCTTCGGCATACTGGACTTCGGGCTTGTCCTGGTCCTGGTACACGTCGGGCAGACGCAGCGTACGCAGCTTGAGCCCGCCGTCGATCAGCCCCTCATCCGAAGCCATCGTCAGCACGTGCGCGCCGAAGCCACCGACCGAGTTCTCCTCGATCGTCACCGCGACTTCGTGCGTCGTGAGCAGCTTGCGGATCAGGTCGACGTCGAGCGGCTTGGCGAAACGGAGATCGGCGACCGTGGTGCTCAGCCCCTTGGCTTCGAGAACCTCGGCGGCCTTGAGCGCCTCCTCGAGACGCGTGCCGAGCGACAGGATCGCGATCTTCTTGCCCTCGCGGACGACACGCCCCTTGCCGATCTCCAGCAGTTGCGGGGTCTCGGGCAGCGCAACGCCGGTGCCGTTGCCGCGCGGATAGCGCACCGCGATCGGGCCGGTGTCGTACTGCGCCGCAGTGTGCGTCATGTGGACGAGTTCGGCCTCGTCCGCCGCCGCCATCACGACGAAGTTCGGCAGCGTCGCGAGGTACGTGACGTCGAACGACCCGGCATGAGTCGCACCATCCGCACCGACCAGCCCCGCGCGGTCGATCGCGAAGCGGACCGGCAGGTTCTGGATGGCCACGTCATGCACGACCTGATCGTACGCGCGCTGGAGGAACGTCGAGTAGATCGCGCAGAACGGTCGCATCCCCTGAGCGGCGAGCCCAGCCGCGAAGGTGACGCCGTGCTGCTCGGCGATGCCGACATCGAAGAACCGGTCGGGATACGCCTTGGCGAACGCGTCGAGCCCGGTGCCCGACGGCATCGCCGCGGTGATCGCGCAGATCCGCGGGTCCTTCGCGGCCTCGGCGACGAGCTGCGCGCCGAACACGTTCTGGTATTGCGGCGGGCCCGGCGGCGCCTTGGTCTGGACGCCGGAGATCACGTCGAACTTCTGGACGCCGTGATACTTGTCCGCCGCAGCCTCGGCGGGGGCATAGCCCTTGCCCTTCTTGGTGACGACGTGGACGAGGATCGGGCCCTCTTCGGCATCGCGGACATTCTCGAGCACCGGGATCAGGTGTTCGAGGTTATGCCCGTCGATCGGGCCGACATAATAGAAGCCGAGTTCCTCGAACAGCGTGCCGCCCATCGTCATGCCGCGCGCGAACTCGTCGGTCTTGCGCATGCCGCTGGCGATCGGCCGTGGCAGCCGCTTGGCGAGTTTCCGCGCGAGGTCGCGGAAGCCCAGGAACTCGCGGCTCGACACGATGCGGCTGAGATATGCCGACAGTCCACCGACCGGCGGCGCGATCGACATGTCGTTGTCGTTGAGGATCACGACCAGGCGGTTGCCCGCCTGCGCCGCGTTGTTCATCGCCTCGTACGCCATGCCCGCGGACATCGCACCGTCGCCGATCACCGCGATGCCCTTGCCGGGCGTCCCCGCGATCTTGTTGGCGATCGCAAAGCCCAGCGCTGCCGAGATCGAGGTCGACGAATGCGCCGCGCCGAACGGATCGTATTCGCTCTCGCTACGCTTGGTGAAACCGCTGAGCCCCCCGCCCTGGCGCAGCGTGCGAATCCGATCGCGGCGTCCGGTGAGGATCTTGTGCGGATAGCATTGGTGACCAACGTCCCACACCAGACGGTCGCGCGGGGTATCGAAGACATAGTGGATCGCGGTGGTCAGCTCGACCACGCCGAGGCCCGAGCCGAGATGCCCGCCGGTGGTGCCGACCGCGGAAATCGTCTCGGTACGCAGTTCATCGGCGAGTTGGCGGAGCTGGTCCGGGCGCAGCTTGCGGAGGTCGTCGGGCGTCGAAACGGTGTCGAGCAGCGGTGTCGAGGGAAGGTCGGCCATCGTAACCGCTTAATGCAGCGCGCGTATCGTGTCGATTGTTACCGTGTCTTGACGTAGCATTCGCGCTGGAGTCGCTCGGAAAGTGCACAATTATGAACTTTACGCACCGTGTTGCCGTGGCAGCAGATATTCCAGCGATCTCGGCGCTGATGGCACGCGCGATCGGCGCTTTGCAGGGGGACTTCCTCACGCCGGCGCAGGTCGAGGCGAGCCGCGCGGTGATGGGGCTCGATACGCAGTTGATCGCGGACGGGACGTATTTGCTGGTCGAGGCGGACGGTCGGCTGGCCGGGTGTGGCGGGTGGAGTCGGCGGGCGACGCTCTATGGCGGCGATCACAGCACGGCGTTGCGCGATGCGGCGTTGCTCGATCCGGTGCATGACGCGGCGCGCATCCGCGCGATGTACACCGACCCGTACTTTACGCGGCGGGGTGTCGGGCGGCTGGTGTTGTCGGTTTGCGAGGCCACGGCGCGAGAGGCCGGGTTTGCGCGGGCGGAGATGATGGCGACGCTGGCTGGTGAGCCGTTGTACCGGGCCTGCGGGTACGTGCCGATCGAGTGGATCGAGACGCCGGGCGAGGTCCCGGTGCCGATGATCCGGATGGGGAAGGCGCTGGGGTAGAAGCTGATCCTCCCCCGCCAGGGGGAGGTGGCACCGAAGGTGACGGAGGGGGAGGACACGGAGCAGAGGTTGCCCTCTCCTCCCCCTCCGTCTGGCAAGCGCCAGCCACCTCCCCCTGGCGGGGGAGGATTGCGCGATGGCGAGGCTACTTCGCCTCGCAGTCCGCACATCGCCCGCGGACTTCGATCACCGGGCGCACTGGCGAGAAGCCGGCAGCTTCCGCCGCATTCCGGACGCCCTTGGTTATGACGTCGTTATCAAGATGCGTGGTCTGGCCGCACGAGTCGCAGACCAGGAAGATGCAGTCGTGCAGGCAATCGGGATGCGCGTTGGCGACATAGGCGTTCGCGCTCTCGACTCGCCGCGCTAGGTTCGCGCCGACGAACAGATCGAGGATGCGGTACACGCTGTTCGCGGCGACCCGGCGACCTTCGGACTTCGAAACGGCCTCGGCGATATCGTACGCCGACGCCGGCTTCTCGAAGCTGGCGAGCGCAGCGAACACGCTGGCGCGCATCGTCGTCCATTGCTCGCCAGCCTTTTCGAGCGTCGTCTGTGCTGCGACGGTGAGATCGGCGCCCTGCGGTTCGGTGTGGTTGTGAGCGTGCGCCATGCTGGGTGAAGTAGGATGCCGGAAGAGTTCCAGCAACCCGCTCAGCTTTCCGCGCGGCGGTTGAGATCGTGGCCGAACGCGAGCAGGCCGACGCCGACGATCGTCCACAACGTCTCGCCGCCACCGCTGTCGTGCGGCAGCGTCATCGCGCCCGCCATGATGCCGAGCCCGAGCGCGCCCATCGCGGCAGGCATCATATAGCCGTGGTTGAGCACGCCGCGGCCAAGCGCAAGCGCGCCCAGGCCGATCGCGATCGTCAGGCCCACTTCGTGGAAGATCGGGTCGAGCAGGAACCCACCGGCCGTCGACATCAGCGCGACGAGCACCGAGGTCGCCAGGCAATGCACCATGCACAGGCCCGACAGGCCGATCGCGTAGCGATCGAGACCGGCGAAGCGGTGGGTATGCGTGGCCGAGGGCGTCATCGTCCGACGGATATAGATGGGCGGCTGAAAGGATACAACATTACATTGTAGATTTTCTTGGGGGATTGGCGTCGGTTCCAAGGATAGCTTCGGGACCTGCGAGGCCCGGAGGTTAGCAACGCCACGCCCTCCTCCTTGTTTCCCCGCGAAGGCGGGGACCCAGTCTGGACTCCCGCCTTCGCGGGAGAACAAGGAAGTAGCGTGCTGCGGTCGCCAGTCCGGCCTCTGCCGAACCACCCCCAGCAACATGAAGCAACGGCGCACCACGAACCGATGGCGCCCCGCGTCGCAAACCACTATCTCCTCACCATGCTTCAACCCAGCGCCGCCTTCCTCAGCAAAGCCCGTCCTCGTTCCGTCGCCCTGTGGCTGTTCACGGTCGCCGGCCTGATCGTCGCGATGGTCGTCATCGGCGGGATCACGCGGCTGACCGAGTCGGGGCTGTCGATCACGCAGTGGAAGCCGATCAGCGGGGTCATCCCGCCGCTCAACGACGCGCAGTGGCAGGCCGAGTTCGACGCCTACAAGCGCATCCCCGAATACGCCGCGTTCAACGCCGACATGACGGTCGGCGGGTTCAAGGCGATCTTCTTCTGGGAATACCTCCACCGGTTATGGGGCCGCGTGATCGGTCTCGTGTTCGCGGTGCCGCTGATCTGGTTCGCGGTGCGCAAGCGCATTCCTGTCGGCTATGGCTGGCGACTGTCGGCGCTGCTCGCACTCGGTGCGTTCCAGGGCGCGATCGGCTGGTGGATGGTCGCCTCCGGCCTGTCGGTCCGAACCGACGTGAGCCACATCCGACTCGCAGTCCACCTGCTGACCGCACTGACGATCCTCGCCGGGATCGTGTGGACCGCGCTCGACCTCATGGCGCTGCACCGCAATCCGCTTGCCGCCCCTGCCCGCCTCGCACCCATAGCGATCGTCGCGCTGGCGCTGCTGTTCGTACAGCTCGTCTATGGTGCGTTCACTGCCGGGCTTGATGCCGGCTATGCCTTCGCAAGCTGGCCGCTGATGGGCGATGGGCTGTTCCCCGCGGACGTGCCGATGGTGAACCCCGCCTGGAGCAACGCGGTGGACAACGCGATCGTCGTCCAGTTCATCCACCGTTGGTTCGCCTTCGCCGCCGCCGCCGGGCTCATCTGGCTGGCGATCGAGGCGACCAAGACGGGCAGCAGCGCTGGCTTCTTCGTTGTCGGGCTCGTCACGCTCCAGATCATGCTCGGCATCGCCACGCTGATGACCGGCGTGCAGATCGACGTCGCGGTCGCGCACCAGGGCAACGCCGCACTCCTTCTGATAGCCGCAATGTTCGCCGCGCACGCAGTCGGCACCGCACCCCGCCTGAAGCAGCGGGTATAATAGTACCCGTCAGCAAACCGGCGGAAAGCTTGACTTGAAGCCCCCCTTTCAGCATTAGGCCGGCATTCGCGCTGCGGGGCCTCCCCTTGGTGCGCTTGCATTCAATCTGGAAGGTCTAACGCCCATGAAGGCGCTCATGAAGACCACCAAGTCGGCAAAGCCGGCAGAGGTGGACAAGCAGTGGCATATCGTCGACGCGGAAGGTCTCGTCGTCGGTCGTGCTGCATCGATCATCGCCAACGTCCTGCGCGGCAAGCACAAGGTGTCGTTCACCCCGCATGTCGATTGCGGTGACAACGTCGTCGTGATCAACGCCGACAAGATCCGCTTCACCGGCAACAAGGCCGCGAAGAAGATCTATTACAAGCACACCGGTTACGCAGGCGGCATCAAGGGCATCACTGCCGCCAAGGTCCTCGACGGCCGCTTCCCCGAGCGCGTTCTCGAAAAGGCTGTCGAGCGCATGATCCCGCGCGGCCCGCTGGGTCGTGAGCAGATGCGCAACCTGCGTATCTTCAAGGGCACCGAGCATCCGCACGAGGCACAGAACCCTGCCGTGCTCGACATCGGCAGCATGAACCGCAAGAACAAGGTGGGCGCATAATGTCCGACAACCGCCAGTCGCTCGCCGATCTCGCGAGCCTGACCAACCAGCCGGCGCCGGCTGCCCCCGCCGAGCAGGCTCTGCCGACCAGCGAAGGCGATATCGCAGCACCGGTCTCGAACGAGCCCGTCCGCGAGCCGATGCCGCTGCGCGAGCAGATCCTCGACAAGCAGGGCCGCGCCTATGCGACCGGCCGTCGCAAGGACGCCGTCGCGCGCGTCTGGGTCAAGCCCGGCACCGGCAAGATCACGATCAACGGTCGTGACCAGGAAGTGTATTTCGCACGTCCGACGCTGCGTCTCGTCATCAACCAGGTGTTTGGGATCACCGAACGCGAAGGTCAGTACGACGTCGTCTGCACCGTCAAGGGCGGTGGTCTTTCGGGCCAGGCCGGCGCGGTCAAGCATGGCATCAGCCAGGCACTGACCCGCTTCGAGCCGGTGCTGCGCGCATCGGTGAAGGCAGCAGGCTTCCTGACCCGCGACAGCCGCGTCGTCGAGCGCAAGAAGTACGGCAAGGCGAAGGCTCGTCGTAGCTTCCAGTTCTCGAAGCGCTAATCTCGCTTTCAGTATCTGCGTATCAGAAGGGCGGTCCGGCAACGGGCCGCCCCCTTTTTGGTTTTGGGGTAGGGAATGCCCACTCGACGCTACAGCGTGGTTCTCCTGCGAACGCAGGAGTCCAGGATTATAGAACGCGCCGATCATGACCCTGGGCTCCTGCGTGCGCAGGAGAACCAAGCTCGCGGGTAGCGACGCTATGCGAGCGCGGCGATGATCTCGTCGAGCGACGCGTTGCGGATCCCTCGGCGGTCGAACGCGTCGAGCATTATCGTCCACCAGTCATGGAAACGCTTGAGATCTGCGGCGTCGCGTACGTAGGGCGTGTGCCCCGGTGCCAAGGACGGCGAGTGGAACGAGAGGTTGAGCAACCTGAGCCCCTCCCCGTCCGCGATGGCGACTGCCTCAAGGGCATCCGCGATCGGCATATCCTCGGGGGTGAGCGCGATCCTGGACAGAAGGCTTGCACGGGCGAAGAGGCCCCGGCCCCTCGGGATTCGTCCAAGCGCGCGATAGAGTTGCGCCCCGCCGCGGCGCGCATGGCCGGTGAAAACGGTGGTCAACGGCAGTTCGACGATGCCGCCTTCCCGATAGGCACCAGCATCCGCGACGGTAAAGTCCGGGCCGCCATCGGTGCTATAATCGTAACCGGGACGCACCGAGCTATCGATCCGGTAGCCGAGCCCGGCGAGCAGCGCGAAACTGTTGGGACCGATACCGTAGCGGCCGGCGCGATAGGCGCGCGGGGCGCGGCCGAATGCGGTCGTGATGGCCCGGGTCAGCGTTTCGAGCTTGGCGGTTTCCGATGCGCGCGGCAGGTTGCCGGCGTAACTCGATCCGGGTGGCGCGCTGTCCGGGAACGGCGGATTGACCCAGGCATGGAGCTGCGTGCCGATCTCGGAACGCCCGTCCTCGACGACCCGCGACAGAATCGCGACGGCTGCCGGATCGGTAGCGACCGGGTAATCGACCATGCAGGCCAGCGCGACGCCCCGTTCCGCGAACCGGCGATGCGCCTCTGGAAACGCCGCCATCGCCGTCGTCGCGCGATTGCGGCGATCCAGCGGGGCGTTCCAGTCGAATTCCTCTTCGACGTCCGCGAAGACGGTGAAGCGCGTGCCGAATTCCTCGGGCCATACCACGCGTTGTGCGTCGGTCGGGCGCGGGGGGCGATAGGTCACCGCTGTTCGTCGGCGGTCCGCTCCGCATCGACAGTATCCGCCGCCGGGAGCTGAAGGGTCAGGCGGTCGGCGCCGATCGTCAGGACGCCGCCCAATTCGACCGCGAGGTTCTGGGCAAGTCGCAACGCGAACCCGGTCCCGAGCAAGGGCGCACCATCGCCGTCGCTCTCATGTTCGGCATCGATGCTCAGCAGGACATCGGTGGCATGCGCGGCGAGCGCTGCGGGTCGGTCGAACTCGATCGTCACCGTCTCGGCGACCGGCCGCACGACCACGCCGAGCTGCTCGCCTTTCCGCCCGGCCGAAACCAGCGCGGCGAGCAACCGGCCGATCAACCGCTCGACCGCACGGTCGTCGCCGCGAATGTCGCAGTCGCCCGCCGGCATCGCCACGCCCAGGCTCGTCCCCCGCAGCGTCGCGAGCGGCTGGAGATCGCGGGCGACCCGGTCGAGCAACGCATGAACCGGCACCGTCGTCGGGCGCAGGTCAAGCGCACGCCCTTCGATCCGCGCGGCAGTGTCGAGATCGTCGATCGCCGCGAGCAGGTCGCCCGCTTGCGTGCGGATCGTGGTCGCACGATCGCGGTAGGTCGGCGAGACCGGACCGAGCAACTGGGTCTCGATCAGCTCCGCGAACCCGGCGATCGCGTTAGTCGGCGTGCGCAGTTCGTGAACGAGCTGGCGGAGCGAATCGGACACCGGCGACGAGGCGCGAACAGGCTCGGCCGTCTCGTCGCGACGAGGGCGACGCCCCATTCCGCGGAAACCGATGAATCGGCCCGACGCGTGCTCGAACGCAGGCACGCCCGACAGCCGCCATGATCCGAACGCATCGGACAGGCCGCCGACTTCGAGCCGCGCATCGCTGAACCGCGAGCGTCGGCGGAACGCGCCTGCCGCGACTCCGTCGAGATGCGCCTCGCCCTGCTGCGCGGCATAGGCGAGCGACACGCCGACCAGTGCCGAGCGCGCGACGCCGTCGACCATTCGGATGATCCCTTGCGCATCGGTCTCGAAGCGGAACCCCTCGATTTCGGCAGCCGCCGGCGTTGGCGTCGCGGCGTCGACCGTGCGGTCGCGATTGAACGCCTCAATCCGCGCGACGAGGTCGGAAATCTCGAACCGGTCGGCCGGCGCTGGTCCAGCCGGCTCGACCACGGTCGGCTCGGTCTCGGCTAGCTTGGCGTGGCGGAACGCCTCGGCGACGAACGGCAGCCCGCGTGCGACCGCGCCGAGCGCCATAAACGGGGTTTCGCTAAGCGGCGTGGTGTAGAGGGACAGCTCGGGAATGTCGGTGGGAGCCGGTTCCGGACGCTTCGCGACCGGTTCATCGCGGACTGGCGCTTGTTCGATCGGCACCGGTTCGGGCGCTATGGGCTCGGGCGCTATGGGCTCGGGCGCGGCTGGTTCCACCTCGGCTATCTCGATCTCGACCGGTGCTTCGGGTTGCGGCAACACGAAGTCGGTCGGACCGAAGCTCTGCAACCCACGCTGGACCTCGGCGGGCAGATCACGTCGATGACGCAGGACGGATCGGCTGGGCGGCGTCAGTCGCGGGAGAAGCGCAAGCCAATCGTCCGGCTCCAGCGTGGCAGTCCGCAACACCGGTGCGGCGATCGCCAGAACGTCCTCCGCGAAGAACCCGACGAGCCGCGCATCGGGCTTGGCAAACGCCAGCGCCCGCGCACTCGCAGCCCGGACCTCGACCGGCACCGCCTGGCGTAACAGCCGCAACCGCGCGATCGCCGGCTCGTCGACGACCGCACGACCGCGTCCCATCAGGTCGACCAACTGCCGCCATGCCGATTGCGCACCGAAATCGGTGGCCATGTCGGCGGCAAGGATCGTCTTCAGGCTATCGTCGAACCGCACATCGTTCCCCGGCTTCAGCGGGCTTAGCACGCTCTCCGTACCGATTCCTTAACGCGCACGGCGATGCGAAGGAACAATCCATTTTGGTAGGCAAAGGCCTTCGTCGCATTGTGGGACAATTGCGTTTCGTCGCAACAATCTTATCGCTATGAAGAATGAATCGCTTGGTTTGCGATGCCCATCAGGAGTTGCGTGAAATGAGTTTTGACCGGATCGATCGGCAGATCCTGTCGCTGTTGCAGGCCGACGGTCGGATGACCAATGTCGACCTGGCCGACCAGGTGGGGCTTACTGCGCCGCCGTGCCTCCGCCGTGTCCGCGCACTCGAGGAAGCGGGTGCCATTCGTGGCTATCACGCCGATCTCGATGCCAGCCGCCTGGGCTTCCCGATCACCGTCTTCGCGATGGTGTCGCTGCGCAGCCAGGCCGAGCACGACCTCGCCGCGTTCGAGCATCACATCGCCGACATTCCCGAAATCCGCGAATGCCACATGCTCAACGGCGAGATCGACTTCATCCTGAAGATCGTTGCCGCCGACCTGAAGAGTTTCCAGGAAATCCTGACGACGCACCTGACGCCCGCGCCGAACGTGGCCAGCGTGAAGACGTCGCTGACGATCCGGACGGCTAAGGCGCTGTCAGGCATCCCGGTGGTGGTGGACTAGCATCTAGCCTTCGCCCCTCCCTGGAAGGGAGGGGTTGGGGGTGGGTCGGGTTCCGCTGGGTTCAGACCTTCGAGACACCAGCCGGCCTACCCACCCCCTGCCCCTCCCTTTCAGGGAGGGGAGCTCGGCATGCACGCGGCTAACGATACCCCAAACAAAAACGGGGCGGCATTGCTGCCACCCCGCTTCCATGTTCAAGACGCCTTAGCTTACGCAGCCGGTGCGCCGAGCCAGGTCGTCCACAGGCCAGCAACGTCCGCCTTCGGCGAAGCCTTGACCGCCGAGAACGCCGTCGTGGCGCCAGCCTTGTCGCCCGACCGCGCGAGCGCGATGCCCATATGCAGGTTGACGTCGTCGGCATCGACGCCGCCCTTGGTCAGCGCCAGGCGATACAGCTCGATCGACTTGGCGTAGTTGTTCTGCCCCAGATAGGCATCGGCCGTACCCGCGGCGAGCTTGCCGTTGGGAGCGGCCGCCGCGCGCTTCTCGAGACCCGACAACGGGCCATCGTTGGCGATGTTCTTGCTCGCATCCGCCAGCAGGCCCTTGGCCATCGTGTTCGACGCCGGGATCTTGCCCGACGCAAGACCTTCCTTGATCACCGCCTGCGCTTCGCTCGGCAAGCCGCGACGGTTCACGCTGTCGGCATACTGGAGATAGTCGGTCTGATCGGCGAGCGAATTGGTCGCACGCATCAGGCGGAACACGTCGACCTTCTGCGCTTCGTCGAGTGGGATCAGCGCGTTGGCCTGGATGCCAGACAGGATCAGCACGTCGCGCCAGTTCTTTGCCGACGGGTATGCCGTGATCCACTTCTTCAGCCACGCCATCGTATCGGCGTTGCGCTTGGCGGCGTAGGACTTGGCGATCGCATACCGGTAATATTCTTCCGGCGCCTTCTGGCCCGATGCCGTCATCTGCGCGATGCTGGCCTCCAGGTCGGCGGTCGCACCGGCGACATCGCCGCTGTCCATCTTCGCCTTGATGACCTGCAGCGGCAGGTTCGGATCGGTGTAGCCGAGCTCCTTCGCCTTGGCGAAATACTGAAGCGCGATCGGGTACTGCTTGCCGTTGAACGCGAGTGCACCGCGGCGATAGGCGTAGCGACCACGATCGGCAGCTGGCGTCGCCGGGTTGGCGATCAGCGCGTCGAGCGGCTTTGCCAGCGTCGTCTCGTTCATCGGCGCGTTCGGGTTGGCGGTCTGAGCGGCAACCAGCTTCTCGTTCTCGAGCTGATAGCGCAGCGCGGCGCCGATATACTTCTCGTAGTCGGTCTTGGCGGCGGCATCGACCTGGTCGATCGCGGTCTGCGCGCCGGCATAATCCTTGGCGGTCAGCGCGGTCTGCGCGGCAATACCGGGCTTCTGGACTTCGGGGCTCAGCTTCATGGCCGGCGCCTCTTCGGCCTTCTTGTCCTTGGCGAACGCAGGCGTCGACAGCGCGAGGCCGCTCGTGCCGGTGGCAAACGCCGCAATCAGTGCAAGCTTGGAAATGGTCTTCATGCGGAAACTCTCCCTCTGCGTCGGCCCGCTTACGTAAGTGGCGCGCCGCGACGCTATATGGTCCGTGGTGCATACGTTCAAGCAAGCGGTCCGGATCCCCTGCCTGCAAATTAGCGGGTGAACGTCGATTGAACGCGCTCCCCGCCAACGCTAGATCGCGACGATGATCGCTGTCCTATCGCCCGCCAAGACGCTCGATTACGAGAGCGCACTACCCAAGCTTAATCCTACTGCGCCGCGCTTTGCCGACGAGGCAAAGACGCTGGCGCATGCCGCCGCGCACCTGACGCAGAAGAAGCTGTCGGAACTGATGCATATCTCGCCCGCGCTGGCGAAGTTGAACGCGGACCGGTATCGCGATTTCGACACGTTGCCCGAGCGGCCGGCGATGTTCGCGTTCGCGGGCGACGTCTATACCGGGCTCGAGGCAAAGACACTCGACGAGGCCGCGGTGGATTACGCACAGGATCACGTGCGGATGTTGTCGGGGCTGTACGGCTTGCTCCGCCCGCTCGATCTGATGCGTCCTTACCGGCTGGAAATGGGCACGCGCTGGGCGCCGCGGAAGACGAAGCTGACCGACTGGTGGGGCGACCGGATCGCCAAGCTGCTCGCGGAAGACGTCGAGGCGGAGGGGTCGGGGACGATCCTGAACCTCGCGAGCCAGGAATATTGGGCGGCGGCAGACGGCAAGCTGCCCAAGTCGATCCGCGTCGTTGCGATCGATTTCCGCGAGGGCGAGGCGCAGAAGTTCGTCAGCTTCCACGCGAAGAAGGCCCGCGGGATGGTCGCGCGGTGGCTGGTCGAGCACCGCGTCGACGACATCGAGGGGATCAAGGGGTTCGACAGCGATGGCTATGCGTATGACGCGGCGGGCAGCAGCGACGCGCAGTTCCGGTTCGTGCGCAAGTGAGCAGCGCGGTCGTCATCGGTGTGTCGGGTGGTATCGGCAAGGCGCTGGAGGAAGCGCTGATCGAGGAGGGTGCGTTCGACAAGGTCTACGGGTTCGCGCGGTCGGAGAGCGGCGATCGGCATCTCGATCTGGAGGACGAGGCGAGCATTGCGGCGGCGGCTTCACGGGTCGGCTCGCCGACACTGGTGATCGTCGCGACCGGTTTGCTTCACGACGGCGAGCAGGGCCCCGAGAAGGCGATGCGCGAGATCGATCCGGCGTGGATGGCGCGCAACTTCGCGATCAACGCGATCGGGCCGGCGCTGGTGGCGAAGCACTTCCTGCCAACGATGCCGAAGGCGGGGCGGATCGTGTTCGCCGTGCTCTCGGCGCGCGTGGGGAGCATCGGCGATAACAAGCTCGGCGGGTGGTACGGCTATCGTGCGTCGAAGGCGGCGCTGAACCAGTTGGTGAAGACGATCTCGATCGAGGACAAACGGCGCAACTCGAGCGGGATCGTCGTGGGCCTGCATCCGGGGACGGTCGACACCGGCCTGTCGAAGCCATTCCAGGGCAACGTGACGCCCGGCAACCTGTTCAAGCCGGACCGCGCGGCGGTGCAGTTGCTCGACGTCATCGACGGCCTGCGCGCGCCGGACAGCGGCAAGCTCTTCGCCTGGGACGGGGTCGAAGTCACGCCCTGACTTCTGCTCCCCTCCATGAAAGGGAGGGGTTGGGGGTGGGTCGGCCGGTTGCAGGCCACGACCGCTAGCCAATGTGGAAACCGCCCCCCCCTGCCCCTCCCTTCCAGGGAGGGGTAAGAAGCAGTCCCGCGCATGACGCCGATTTCACCTCGTTGCCACACTCCGTTCAGGTCCTCCGGCGCAGTCTCTCCGCATCGTCCACCAAGGTCGAAACGAGAGGATACCCGCATGAAGAAGTCCCTCCCCCTCGCAATCCTCGCCGGCAGCGCGCTGCTCTCCGGCGGCGCAGCGGTTGCCGCCACTCAGGCGCAGACCAGCGTCAAGCCGAAGACCGTCGCGACGCACACCACGATGACCAAGACGACCACGCCCACGGGCAACACCAAGGTCGCCAAGCGTACCACCACGGTCGCCAAGGGTCGCATGGTCACCGCCAAGCTCGCGAACGGCAAGTCCGTCACCTACAATTGCTCGCTCGCCGGCAACAAGACCAAGACCGCCTGCAAATAACCCTCAAATTAACGATGAAACCCTTCTCTCGCGCGTGCGTACGCGTGCGCGGGGGTAGTAAGGTGCCCCCCCCTCGGCTAAGGTGTGTCATCATACCGCAACAAGCCGAAAGCGTTCAGATTTGACCGACGAGACCATACTCGCCGAACCCCAGGGCGGCGAGCCCGCCGGCATCGCCACGATCTCGATCGTCGACGAGATGAAGTCGAGCTATCTCGACTATGCGATGAGCGTCATCGTCGCGCGCGCGCTGCCCGACGTCCGCGACGGCCTGAAACCCGTCCATCGCCGCATCCTGTACGGCGCGCACGAAAGCGGCTTCGTCGCCGGCAAGCCCTACCGCAAGTCCGCGCGCATCGTCGGTGACGTGATGGGTAAATACCATCCGCACGGCGACAGCTCGATCTACGACGCCTTGGCCCGCATGACCCAGGACTGGTCGATGCGCGTGCCGCTGATCGACGGCCAGGGCAACTTCGGCTCGATGGACCCCGATCCGCCCGCGGCAATGCGCTACACCGAGGCGCGCCTCGGCAAGGTCGCGAACGCGCTGCTCGGCGATCTCGACAAGGATACGGTCGATTTCACGCCCAACTATGACGGCTCCGAGCGCGAGCCTTCGGTGTTGCCGGCGCGCTTCCCGAACCTGCTGGTCAACGGCGCGGGCGGCATCGCGGTCGGCATGGCGACCAACATCCCGCCGCACAATCTCGGCGAAGTCATCGCCGCGTGCCTCGCCTACATGGACAATGGCGCGATCACGACCGAGGAACTGTTCGAGATCGTCCCCGGTCCCGACTTCCCGACCGGCGCGATCATCCTCGGCCGCGCGGGTGCAAAGTCCGCCTACGAGACCGGCCGCGGTTCGATCATCGTCCGCTCGCGCCATATCGTCGAGGAGGGCAAGGGCGACCGTCGCTCGATCGTCCTCACCGAGATCCCGTTCCAAACCGGCAAGAACGGCCTGGTCGAGAAGATCGCCGAAGCCGCCAAGGACAAAAGGATCGAAGGCGTCAGCGACATCCGCGACGAATCGAGCCGCATGGGCGTCCGCATCGTCATCGACCTGAAGCGCGACGCGACCGTCGACGTGGTGCTCAACCAGCTCTGGCGGCACACGCCCGCGCAGTCGAGCTTCCCCGCCAACATGCTGGCGATCCGCGGCGGGCGTCCCGAGCTGCTGAACCTGCGGGACATCATCGGCGCGTTCATCACCTTCCGCGAGCAGGTCATCACCCGCCGCTCGAAGTTCGAACTCGCCAAGGCACGCGAGCGCGCGCATCTGTTGCTCGGCCTCGTCATCGCGGTCACCAACCTCGACGAAGTCGTCAAGATCATCCGCGGGTCGTCCAGCCCCGCCGAAGCACGTGGCAAGCTGCTCGCGCGCGAATGGCCGGTCGAGGAGATCGCGCCGTACATCGCGCTGGTCGAGGCGGTCGAGGACAAGCAGGCCGACGGCATCTATAAGCTGTCCGAGCCGCAGGTTCGCGCGATCCTCGATCTCCGCCTGCACCGCCTCACGCTGCTCGGCCGCGACGAGATCGGCGACGAGCTGAAGGCGCTGGCCGCGACGATTGGCGAGCTGCTCCACATCCTCGGCGACCGTGCGAAGCTGTACGAAGTGATGCGTGGCGAGCTGATCGCGATCCGCGACGAATTCGCCACGCCGCGCCGTTCCGAGATCGCCGCCGCCGCCAACGGCATCGACGACGAGGACCTGATCGAGCGCGAGGACATGGTCGTCACCGTGACCATGCAGGGCTATATCAAGCGTACCAGCCTCGACACGTTCCGCGCGCAGGCGCGTGGCGGCAAGGGGCGCGCGGGCATGTCGACGAAGGACGAGGACGTCGTCACCGAGCTGTTCGTCACCTCGACGCACACCCCGGTGCTGTTCTTCTCGAACCTCGGCAAGGTCTATCGCTACAAGGTCTGGCGTCTGCCCGAGGGTGGCCCTGCCACGCGTGGTCGGCCGATGATCAACCTGCTGCCGCTGGCGCCGGGCGAGACGATCTCGACCGTGCTCCCGCTCCCGGAGGATCTCAGCGAGTGGAGCCGCCTGCACGTGATGTTCGCGACGCAGCGCGGGCTCGTGCGCCGCAACGCGATGGACGCGTTCACCAACGTGCCGTCGAACGGCAAGATCGCGATGCGGTTCGAAGAAGGCTCGGAGGACAAGCTGATCGGCGTCGCCTTGCTCAGCGAGCATGACGACGTGCTGCTCGCGACCAAGCTCGGCAAGGCGATCCGCTTCGCCGGCGACGACGTCCGCGAGTTCCAGAGCCGGACGTCGACTGGCGTGCGCGGCGTGACGCTGAAGGGCGACGACGAGGTGATCTCGCTGTCGGTCCTGCACCGCGTCGGCGCGACGCCCGAGGAGCGCGAGACGTACCTCAAGTTCGCACCGTGGAAAGGCGAGCGCGAGGGCGATCACGGCATGGGGTCGGACCGCTACAACGACCTCAAGGACCGCGAGCAGTTCATCCTGACCGTCTGCGAAAACGGCTATGGCAAGCTGTCGAGCGCCTATGACTATCGCCGCACCGGGCGCGGTGGCCAGGGCATCACCAACATCGACAACATCGCGCGCAACGGCCCGGTGGTGGCGAGCTTCGCCGCGGCGAAGGGCCATCAGCTGATGCTGGTGACCAATCAGGCGAAACTGATCCGCACGACGCTCGCGTCGCTCCGCGTGATCAGCCGCAACTCGGCCGGCGTGAAGCTGTTCGACGTGGCGAAGGGCGAGCATGTCGTCTCCGCCGCACGGATCGAGGAAACCGAGGAAGACGCCGAGATCAACCTGGCCGACGCCGTGCCAGAGGTTGCTCCGGATACTGGCGCGACGATCGGCGAGGACGACGCCGCGGGTCCGGAGGACGGCGAATGAGCCGCGATCCTATAGCGTATAAGGTGCTGACGGGGGAGCAGTTGGCGACCCTGGAAAGCGGAATCTTCGCGGGCGCGCCGGTGGATGTGGCCGATGGCTATATCCACCTCTCGACGGCGGAACAGCTGACGGAGACGGTCGACAAGCACTTCGCCGGCCAGTCGGACCTGCACGTCGCGGCGATCGATCTCGAAGCGCTCGGCGACGACGTGAAGTGGGAAGAGTCGCGCGGGGGACAGCTGTTCCCGCACATTTATGGCGGGCCGCTGCTGCTCGAGGTCGTACTGTCCTACGGCCCCCTGGAACGCGACGAAGCCGGCAAGGTAAAACTCCCCGTCGCGGGCTGACCCTTACCTAAAGCGTGTTCTCCCGCGAAGGCGGCAGCCCAGTCTCGACTCCCGCCTTCGCGGGAGAACAAGATAGCAGGGAACGTCGGTCGATTAGACCATGTCGGTTCCGACCATGCTGCAACCACCCCGGCGAAGGCCGGGGCCCAGTTGGGGAACGTTGCTAATGGAGCGCCGTCCTCAGTTACATCGACCTTTCCAACTGGACCCCGGCCTACGCCGGGGCGGATAGTCTACTCGAGTACGCTGACCCCAGTCGCAAACTCACCCAGCCGCAAACGCAGCCCTTACAAACCGGGCACAAGCCTCAGGCGCAGTAATCGGGATCATGTGCCCGCCCTCGATCGTGTCGATCTTCGCCCCCGGAATCACCGCCGCAGTCCGGTGACCATTCCAGGCCGGATCAAGAATAGCATCCTGCCGCCCGAACAATATCCGCACGGGCAAACCGATCTCCGCATACCGCCCAACCATAGCCGTCACATCGTCGTTCGCCCCGGCCAGATCCGCCGCCGCCGCCGCGATCGCGATCGGCCGTGCCGACAGCGCACCACCGCCCCGCGTTATGAAATCCTCCGGCACAGCTTCGGGCGCGAACACGCCTTCCAGCGTCTTCTTTGCGGTCAACCGGCTGAGCGGCGTCCCCAGCACCTGCGCGAACGCCAGACGCGCACCCGACGGAATCCGGGCGAGCCCGCGGAAGCTTTCGGGCACCTGCTCCAACGGCTGCGTCAGCGGCGCGATCAACGCGAGCGCACGCACCCGATGCGGATGGTCAAGCCCGACCGCGAGGCTCAGCGCGCCGCCCAGCGAATGCCCCACCAGCAACGGTCGATCCAGCCCGAGCTTCTGGATGAAGTCGGCGATGATCGCGCCCTGCCCGATGATCCCCGGCATCGCCCCCGTCGCGGTCGAATAGCCCGACCCCGGCCGATCGACGACGATCACGCGGTAGTCGTCCTTCAGCAGGTCGACGAGCGCATAGCTGAAATTGCGCAACTGCCCGGCGAGCCCGTGGACCATGACGATCGCCGGCCCGCTGCCGACATCGATATAATGTAGTCGAGCGCCCGCGACGTCGAGAAAGCGCCCTTCCGCCGGCACCAGGTCCTCGGCAAGCCGCGCGACGCGGCTCGAATAGAGCGACAGCCCGATCCCCGATACCGCCGCCAGCAGCGCCCCGCCGATCAATCGCTTGCCCGTCCGCTTCATAGCCATCTCCTTCAAATCCTTAGTGCGCTGAACGCCCGGCCTTGTCCAAAGTCGCAGCCGCCCGCGCAGGGAACCCGTTACGGCCACCGAACGTCCGGTCCGCGAAGGAGATGCGCCGGTGGATCCACAGGCTCGAACGATACTCGACACGATACAGACGCTCGCCCCGGATGCTGATCCGCACGCCGACGACGCGCAGTGGCTGGCCGACTTCCGCTATCAGACCGCATTGCTGAAAACCTTCTCCGGCGATCCGGAACCGGTCCATGCGATCACGCACCTCATGCTGCCGTCCGAGTCCGGACCGCTGACCGTCCGGCTCTATCGCCCGAAGCCCGGCCCATTGCCGCTGCTGCTACACATCCACGGCGGCGGCGCGATCGCCGGGTCGATCAATGGCCACGATCCGGCCTTGCGCGCGCTGGCGAACCGGTCCGGCTGGCTGGTCGCCCCGCCTGCCTATCGCCTCGCGCCCGAACACCGCTTCCCCGCGCAACTCGACGATAGCTGGACGGCGCTGCTCGGCCTCGTCGCACAAGCAGACGCGCTGGATATCGACGCGTCGCGCGTCGTCGTCTCCGGGGACAGTATAGGCGGTACGCTCGCCACCGCGCTCTCCTCCCGCGCAGCGTCTGAAGGCGAACCAGACCTAAAAGGCCAGATCCTGCTCTACCCCAACACCGACCTGCGCCGCGATGCCACCTACCCCACGCGAGCGAGCGAAGACGGCAACATCATCGACGCGAAGTCTCTAGAGCGACAGATCGACCTGTACCTAGCGTCGGACGCAGACCGCACCGACCCCCGCGCGTCGCCGATCCTGGCAGATGACCTCGCCACCCTGCCCCCGACGCTGCTCGTAACCTGCGAGAACGACCCGCTACGCGACGAGGGCGAAGCCTATGGCCAGCGCCTGCGCGACGCGGGCGTCGCGGTCGACCACGATCGGTTCGACGGCATGATCCACGCCTTCCTGCAAATGGGCGGAAGGCTGGACGCGACCGACCGGCTGCTCGATCGCATCGTTCGCTGGCTCGACGCCCGATGATAAGAAAAATGGTGCACCCAGAGCGATTCGAACGCCCGACCCTCAGATTCGTAGTCTGATGCTCTATCCAGCTGAGCTATGGGTGCATCGCCGTACCGTGACCGGTTCGACAAGCCCGCCGTGAAGCGGAAAATCCTGGTGCACCCAGAGCGATTCGAACGCCCGACCCTCAGATTCGTAGTCTGATGCTCTATCCAGCTGAGCTATGGGTGCACTGGAGGGGCGCTGATAGCAGGCATTTTCGGGGGCGCAAGGGTTTGCCGCGATAAAGTTGTGTCGGGCGGCGCGGACGCATAGAGCGGCGGGCATGAAACTCGCCGCTCCGCTCCGCTCGCTGTCGCTACTTGCCCTGCTCGCGGCGTCCGCGTGCAGCAAGGATACCACCGCCTATCCGTCGCTCGGCCTGCGCCCGGTCGAGAAGATCGGATTCGCCGAGCCCGAGGTGAAGACCGCGGTGGCCGCGCCCGATCCCGCGCTCGATGCGGATATCCGGACGATCTCGGACAAGCTCGATGCGATCGCCACCGGCTTCACGCGCGACGCGGCCAAGACCGAAGCGCTCGCCCGAACGGCCCGCGGCGCCGCGGTCGGCAGCGACGCGTGGCTCGCCGCGCAGACCGCGCTGGCCGGACTCGACGACTGGCGCGCACAATCGTCCGCGCTGGTGACGGACATCGAACAACGCGCCACCGATCGCGCTGCCAAGCTGCAAGCCGACTATCCCGCGCTGGCCGCGATCCGCGACAAGGCACAGGCGGAAAACGATCGCCAGGGCGCGACCATCACGCGCATCCAGGCGAGTCTCCCCGCAGCCTGAGCCCTACCCGTCAATCCTCCCCCGCCAGGGGGAGGATCAGAAGGCTAGAACCCCTTCAGCAACGGCAGGATCGTCGAATAATCGTCGGTCCACGCGGTGAAGCCCTTGCGCGGCACCAGCGGCGCCCACGCCGGATCACCCGACTGCAACGCGGCGATCGCGCGCGGGTCACGCGACAACGCCACCCAGTCAGACGCCGACGCGCGATCGATCAGCAAGCTCGACGGACGGTATTTCAACTCGACCGCAGTCCACCCGCCCTCGCGCGCCGCCGCCGCGATCACCGGCTCGAGATCGATGAACCGGTTCGAGATATGCACCAGCAACAGGCCGCGCGGTGACAGTACCCGACCATAGGTCACGAACGCCTCGCGCGTCATCAGGTGCATCGGCACCGAGTCCGAAGAGAACGCATCGAGCGCGAGCAGGTCGAGACTATCCGCCGCATCATGCGACAGCGCGATCCGCGCATCACCCATCCGGATTTCGAACTTGGGCAGGCACCGCGACAGATAGGTGAACTGCCCGGTATCCCGGGCGATCCGCACCACAGCCGGGTCGATCTCGTAGAACCGCCAGCGCTGCCCCGGCCGCGCGTAGCAGGACAGCGTCCCCGTCCCGAGCCCAACCACGCCGATCCGCGCCTGCGGGCCGTACAAGGCAGACGCGGCTTGCATCGCCTGCCCGACGCCGGATCCTGCCGCGTAATAGGTCGTCGGCGTCCGCTCGCGCTCAGGCGAACCGCGCAACTGGATGCCGTGCACCGTCGTCCCATGATCGAGTTCGCGCGTGCCGCCGTTCGGCCCCGGCTCGTCTCGCACGGTATAGACGCCGAAATAACTCCGCACCCGCGCGCCCGGATCGAGCGAGAACTCGAGCGACCGATACCCGCCGAACAGTACCAGCGCCCCCGCCAGCACGACCATGTACGGCCGCCGCGCGCCGATCGCGACGAATCCGATCGCGGCTATCACCAGGAACACGAGGCCCTGGCGCCCCTCGCCGAACACGCCATCGGGATTGCCGATCCGCAATGCGGTAAGGATGACCAACGCGACGACGATCGCGAGCAGCGCGACATGTTTCACCGACCCCTTGCCCATCCACAGCGCCCGAAATCGTCCGAACAGATAAATCTGCGGCACCAGCGCGCCCGCTGCGAGGATCAGCAGCGGATACTCATACGTCCAGTCGAACACCACCGGCGCGACCAGCGCAGCGAACACGCCGCCAAGTGCGCCACCCGCCGACATCGCAAGGTAGAAGCCGGTCAGACGATCGGGCGCCGGCCGCTTGCGGTACAGCGTGGTGTGTAGCGCGACCGAGATCATGAACAGCAACATCAGCGCGATCCCTGCGCTGAAGAACGGCCGCTCGTTGACCCCGCCCATGATGATCCCGCCGAACAGCAAAATCGTGATCGGCGCGATCCGCGTGAGCAGGTCGGCGAGCCAGCGATCGTTCGCGAACGCCACGCTGAAGCTCAGCAGGTACAGCCCGAGCGGGATCACCCACAGCAGCGGCATCGCGACGATATCGGTGGTGATGTACGTCGACGTCGCCAGCATCATCCCCGACGGCACAAGCGCGAGCGCGATCCAGTGCGCGATCCGTCTCGCACCCGCCGGTGCGCTGGTCGCCGCAACGTGATCGACCGCCGCGGTCTTGGGCAGGCGCGTGGCGCAGGCGAGCACCAGCACGATCAGCAGCAGATACCCGCCGCTCCACAACAGGCTCTGGCCGTGCACCGCCATCAGCGGCTCGACCAGCAACGGGTACGCGATCAGCCCCGCGAAACTGCCGAGGTTCGACGCGGCATACAGCGCATACGGATCGCCGCCCCCGCTCGCCGCGCTGAACCAGCGCTGGATCAGCGGCGCCTGCGCGGAGACCGCAAAGAACAACGGCCCGATCGACAACCCAAGCAGCCACGGCACCCAAAGCGCGGGCAGCGCGTCCGCCGGCAGGTCCATCGCGATCAACCCGATCGGCAACCACAGTGCCGCGACGATCAGCACGCCCAGATGGATCGCCGCCTGCGCCCCCGGCCGCACCCGGCCGAGCCAATGCGCGTACGCATAGCCCGCGAGCAGCAACGCCTGGTACACGAGCATCGCCGAGTTCCACACCGCCGGCGCGCCACCCAACCGCGGCAACGCCATCCGCGCCACCATCGGCTGGACGAGGAACAGCAGGAACGACCCGGTCAGGATCGTCGCGACGAACATCGTCCGGCACCAACGCGCCATCAATCGGGTCTCAGACATGGGCGGGGCGGTCGATCCGGTAGAGGATGTGGCGACGGCGCGGGTCGTCGTCGGCGAACTTCGGATGATCGAAATCACCATCGATCACACGGGTCATGCGGAGCCGTTCCATGAGTGCGCGGCTCGGCTGGTTCGCGGGCACCGTCATCGCCCAGATCGTCATCAGGCTCAGTTCCCGCCAGCCCCGATCGAGCGCGGTCTCCGCTGCCTCGCGCGCGTACCCACGCCCCCATTCGGTCTGCAGCAAACTCCAGCCGATCTCGGGTTCACCTTCGATCGGCGTACCGATGGGGCCAGGCTTAATCCCGCACGAGCCGATGAACGCGCCGGTATCGCGCCGTTCGAGCACCCAGAAGCAGGAGCCGTAGTCGGCATGAATCTTCTGTTGGCGGGCGACAACGTCAGCGGACTCAGCCAGCGAGGGCGACGCGCCGAGATACGCCATCACCGCCGGATCGGCACACATCGCATGATGCGCGGCGACATCGTCCTCCCGCCAGCCACGCAAGATCAACCGCCTGGTCTCGATCATCCGCCGAGCAATTTGGCCGCATGCGCCGCGTGGTAGGTCAGCACGCCCGAGCAACCGGCGCGCTTGAACGACATCAGCGTCTCCAGCACCATGACGTCGCGCTCCGCCGCGCCAGCCGCGACGGCGTGCTCGATCATCGCGTATTCGCCCGACACCTGGTACGCGAACACGGGGACTTCGAACGCCTGTCGCACGCGGACGATGATGTCGAGATACGGCAGGCCGGGCTTGACCATCACCGTGTCGGCACCCTCGGCAAGGTCCATGGCGACCTCGCGCAGCGCTTCCTCGGCGTTAGCGTTGTCCATCTGGTACGTCTTCTTGTCGCCCTTGAGCAGCCCGCGCGAGCCGACCGCATCACGGAACGGGCCGTAGAATGCGCTGGCGTATTTGGCGGCGTAGGACATGATCTGGACGTTGTGGTGCGACTCCGCCTCGAGCGCGCTGCGGATCATGCCGATCCGGCCGTCCATCATGTCCGAGGGCGCGATGATGTCGGCACCCGCATTGGCCTGGTTCAGCGCCTGCGCGACCAGCATCTCGGCGGTCGTGTCGTTGACGACATAGCCGGCCGCGTCGACCAGCCCGTCATGGCCGTGGCTGGTGTAGGGATCGAGCGCGACGTCGGTCAGCACGCCGATTTCGGGCACTGCGTCCTTCAGCGCGCGGATCGCTTGGCACATCAGGTTGTCGGGGTTGAGCGCCTCGCGCCCGTCGTCCGTACGGCGTTCCGGCTGCGTGTACGGGAACAGCGCGATGCACGGGATGCCGAGGTCGCGCGCCTCGCGACCTCGCGCGACGATCCCGTCGACCGACCAGCGCGACACGCCCGGCAGGCTGGCGATCGGTTGCTCGACACCCTCCCCCTCGGCGACGAACAGCGGCCAGATCAGGTCGGCGGGAGTCAGCACGGTCTCGGCATGGAGGCGGCGGCTCCAGGCGGAGGCGCGGGTGCGACGGAGGCGAAGCGCGGGATAGCTTGCGGTCATGCGGCGGGCTTTGCGGGATGCGCGGCGACGGATCAAGTTTTACGGGCGAAGCGTTACGGGTGCGAAACCGCATGCCGTGCGTTGGGGGCCTTATGTCGAACGATACGATCACGTCCGCGGCGCTCGTCGTCAACGCCAAGTCGCGCAAAGGGCAGAAGCTGTTCAAGCGCGCCTGCGCGGCCATGTCGGGGTTGCCGTACGAGGTCGACGCGCATGCGGTCGAGGACCCCAAGGACCTCGAGGCGACGGTGCTAAGGGCGCTCGCGAAGAAGCCGGACTTGCTGATCCTCGGCGGCGGCGACGGTACGGTCAGCGGCTTGGTCGACCTGATGGTCGGCCACGACGTGATTCTCGGCGTCCTGCCGCTCGGCACCGCCAACAGTTTCGCCCGTACGCTCGGCATTCCGCTGAATATCGAGGGCGCGGTCGAGGTGATCCGTACCGGCAAGCCGCGCCGGATCGATCTTGGCATGATCGACGGCGACTATTTCGCGAACTGCGCGGCGATGGGCATCAGCCCAAAAATCGCCGAGACGGTCCCGCACGGGTTGAAGAAGGTCTTCGGCAAGGTCGGCTATCTGGCGTGGGCGACGTATCAGTACATGCGCTTCCGCCCGTTCACGCTGATCGTCGGCGAAGGCCCGACCGCGGTGAAGATACGCGTCGTCGAGGTGCGGATATCCAACGGGCCGTATCACGGCGGCACCGAACTGGTGGATGCAGCGGCGGTCGATTCTGGCGAGATCGTGGTGCAGGCGGTGATGGGGCACGTGAAGCGGCGACTGGTGCAGAACTGGTATGCCAGCGTGTTCCGGCTGGAATCGCGCCACGAGAAGGTGCGCGATTTTCGCGGGAAGAGCCTGAAGATCAACACGATCCCGCCGCTGCCGATCTCGATCGATGGGGAGGTTCTGGCGAAGACCCCGGTGACCGCCAAGGTCGCGGCGGGGATCATTCGGGTGATGGCGCCGGCCTGAAGCGCGCTCGACTAGCGGCACCGCCCCTTGTTCTCCCGCGAAGGCGGGAGCCCAGTCTGGGTCCCGCCTTCGCGGGGAAACAATTTAGTAGAGGGGTCATCGGTATTCCGCACCACCCCGGCGAAGGCCGGGGCCCAATTGGAAAGGTCGGAGTAACTGATCGCAGTCCTACGTTAGCAACGTTCCCCAATTGGGCCCTGGCCTCCGCCGGGGTGGAATTAGGTGGCCTTACTTGACCCGACGAACGGTCAGTATCTTCACCGGCGCGACGATCATCTGCCCCTTCATCACCCCGACCCCGGCCGTCGGCGACGTCGGCGCGGTGAGGATGCGCTTCACCACGTCCATCCCCTCCACGACATGCCCGAACGCCGCGAACCCGGCCTTGTCCCCGGTCCCCGCGGGGTTCGCATCGAGCGACAACACCGGCCCGACCGTAATGAAGAAATCCGCCGTCGCGGTCCCCGGCGCGAACCGTGCGAGCGAGATCGTGCCGTCGACGTGCGACAGACCGGTGGTCGTGGTCGGCTCATGCGGCACCGGTTTCAGGATACGCTTCGGATCTCCCTGCGGCCCACCCTGGATCAGCCCCGCCTCCGCGCCGAGCTTCATCGCCCGGTAGAAGGTCACCCCGTCGAGCCGCTTCTGGTCGACATAGCGCAGGAAGTTCGCCGTCGTCAGCGGCGCGCGATCCTTCTCCAAGGCAAAAGTGATCGGCCCCTCGCTCGTCGTCATCACGATCGAGACGGTCGCAGCAGCGGCCGCCGGCGCGGCCGGTACGGGCGGCACGGACGGCGCGTCCTGGGCAGAAGCGGACAGGGCGCCAAGGGTGGCGAACGCAAGCAGCATGGTGCGAAAGATCATGCCTCCGGACTACCGCGCCCCGCGCCCACTGTCAGCCGCCCTTGGACAGATCGCGCGACGGAAATTGCCCGCGCCAAACTTTTGCTAGGGTTTGCACGCCCGCGCGCAATGCGTATCCGTCAGGCGATGACCGATCTCGCCATTCTCTACGAGCACCCGCTCTGGTTCGAACCGCTGTTCGCCGCGCTCGACCGCCGCGGCGTCGACTTCTCGCGCGCCACGCCCGACGGGTTCTGGAACCCCGCGGACCAGAGCGCCCCCGCCCCCGTCGTCTTCAACCGCATCGCGATGTCGAGCTTCCTGCGAAGCGGCGAGCATCCGATCTTCGACACGATGGCGATGCTCGATCACTGGCGCCGGACCGGTGCGCGCGTGATCAACGGCACCGACGTGCTCGCGGTCGACGCGTCCAAGGCCCGCCAATTGTCGCTGATCGCCTCGCTCGGCCTCGCAATCCCCGAGACTCGCGTCGTCCACCGCGCCGCCGACGTCGTCCCCGCCGCGCAGACGCTCCGCTTCCCGCTGGTCGTGAAGGCCAACATCGGCGGTTCCGGTGCTGGCATCATCCGCTTCGACAGCCTCGAAGAATTGCGCACCGCAGCCACTGACGGAGGCCTGCCGAGCAGCGTCGACGGTGTCTTGCTGGTGCAGGAATACGTCCCGGTCCGCGACGGCGCGATTACCCGGATCGAGACGCTCGACCGCAAGTTCCTCTACGCGATCGACGTCGCCGGTGGTGGCGCGTTCGATCTCTGCCCCGCAGACGCGTGCGTCGTCCCCGGCTCGGGCATCAAGATGGCCGCGGTCGAGCCTTCGCAGACCTTGAAGGACGCCGCCGAAGCGATCGCCCGCGCGGTCGATCTCGACGTCGGCGGCGTAGAGGTGATGATCGACGACCGCGACGGCGTCGCACGGTTCTACGACATCAACGCGCTGTCGAACTTCGTCGCCAAGCCCCTCGACGTGCTCGGCTGGGATCCGCACGACCGCCTCGTCGATTACCTGATCGAGCAGATTGGGAAGGCCCGCTGATGCGTTATGGTTACTGGACTCCTGTCTTCGGCGGCTGGCTTCGCAACGTCCCCGACGAGGGGATGGAGGCGAGTTGGGCCTACACCAAGGCGCTGACGCAGAATGCCGAGCGCTGGGGCTATGACCTGACGCTGATCGCCGAGCTGAACCTCAACGACATCAAGGGCATCGAACAGCCCGCACTCGACGCGTGGTCGACTGCGGCGGCGCTCGCGGCGGTGACCGACAGCATCGAGCTGATGGTCGCGGTCCGCCCGAACTTCCACCACCCCGCGCTGTTTG
>JGI20283J15916_100066_pt1 | contig 42313 bp, 39 predicted proteins | sample Plalitdecfosmids_FD_15916 | JGI IMG/M metagenome (IMG submission 15916) | reverse complement strand
GGCTGACGTACTGGGTAAAAAAGCTCACGTTTTTTGGCTCAGTATGGTTTTTTGTGCCGGCGGCTTTGCTAGGGCCGCTGCTACTTCGCTGGCGCGGCTACCGCCGCTATGCCCTCGAGCTGCTGCTGTCGATGGCGGGGGGCGCGGCCCTCAACGAGCTGCTAAAAGCCTGGTTTCACCGCGACCGGCCCACCACGGCGCTCATTTACCAATACGGCCTCAGCTTTCCGAGCGGCCACGCCATGATGAGCATGGCTTTTTACGGCTGCCTGGCCTGGCTGGCCGTGCAGCACCGGGGCCGCTGGAGCTGGGCTATTATGCTGGTAATATGGGCATTACTGATTGGATGCACGCGGGTTTACCTGCACGTGCACTACCCCACCGATGTGGTGGCGGGCTTTGCCGGGGGCGTGGCGTGGCTGGTGCTGCTGCGCACGGGCCTGCTGCTGTTTTGGCAAAGTCGGCGCCAGCTCGATGCGCCCGCGCCCACGTTGCCAAGCCACTAACCACCCTGGCGCTGCGCTGCCGGGCTAGGGGGCTAGCAGTACTTTTTGGTTGGGGGCTAGCGGCCGGCCATCGGCACCCAGGGCTTGCAAAAAATACAGGCCGGGGGCTAGTGTGCCTACCTCCAATTGGGTTTGCTGCCGAAAGCGCAGCTGGCGCACTGCGCGCCCGGTGGCATCGAGCAGCCGCAGTTGCACCTCAGCTTGTGGGTCGGCAAATTGTACCCACAGCGTGTGGCGGGCGGGCTGCGGCCAGGCCAGCAGGCTAGCGGCCGCCGGGCCCCCGGCCACGGCCACTACCGGCGAGTACGTGGCCGTGCCATCGGTATCGAGTTGCCGCAGGCGGTAGTAAGTCAAGGTAGTAGGCGGCGTGGTATCCTCAAAAGAATAGCTGGCCGGCTGCTGGCTGGCCAGCTGGCCAGGTACGAAGCCCAGGGTTTCGAAGCCCGCTTTAGGCTGGGTGCTGCGCTGTACCTCAAACCCGCGGTTACTTATTTCCGAAGCCGTTTGCCAAGTTAACGCGACCCGGCTAGCCCCGGCCCGCCGGGCGGTGAAGGCCGTGAGCACCACTGGCAGCGGCGTGGGCGGCACGGTGGCTAGCTCCACCGCAAAGGCGGTGGGCTGGTTCAATAGTACTTCCAGCTGCCGCCGCTCGGCATCATAGGCATAGCTAGCCACGCCCTCGCCCGATACTGAGAGGGGCGCCCCGCCCAGGGCTAGCGTGAGGGTAGTAGCCCGGCTCACCGAGCCGTCGTAGTGGGTGGCGCTGGCTTTCTGCCAGCTCACGGTGGCGCGGCGGGTAGTGCGCACCAGCGGCAGCGTATCGGCGTAAATCACAGTGCCTTGCTCCAGAAAAAGCTGGGCAAAGGCGCCCGTGCTGTCGGCCGAGTAGAAGGTCAGCTGGCCATCGGCGCGCACTACCTGGGGCAGCAGCCCGCTGGCATCGGCTTGCAGCAATGTATCGGCCTGGGCAAAGGCCACGTCAATATAAGCCCCCGTGCTGGCTAGCGCGGCGGTGCCAGCCCCGCTAGTGGTGCGAAAGCGCGGCGCCCGGCCGGTGTGCGGGTACAGGGCCGCCAGAAACTGTGCCTGGGCCAGGCCGCTTTTCTGCACCAGCAGCGTAGTGTGGTTCTCGGCGGTGTTGTAAGTGGTTTCGTGGATGTTGGTGGCCGTGGTGTAGGCCGTGGCGCCGCCCGTAGCCGTGACGTGGGCCAGCAGGCTAGCCCCGCCCTTTTGCCAGGTGCCCTCGTGCCGGGCCAGGCTATCGGCAAAGGTGCCGGTGCTACCCGCGCCGCCGGCCAGCCCGGCGCCGTGCAGCTGCCAGGTGTAGGTGCGGGGCGCGGCATCCCGGGCATCATCGGCCAGCAGGTAGTATGCGTTGCGCACAAACAGCGCCTTGCGTACCAGGCTAGCCCCCTGATAGGCAGTTTGTACCTCGCCGTAACTGAGCTGGGGCGTGTGCAGCGTATGCTGCACGGTGCCGCCAATCGAATTAGTGACGCCCGCCGAGCCACTGGCCGGCCCGGCCCCATCGACCAGTACCAGGTTGTGGCTGGTTGCCTTGCCTACTTCATCCCGGCGGTTATAGCTGAGGTAGCCGGGGTCGAGGGCCAGCAACTGGCCGTGGGCATACAGCAAAAAACTGCCCGCATCGCCCTGGCTGTGGCCACCCCCGCTGGCCTGGGCGGGCCCGCTGCGGCCCGCCAGGTGCAGGTACGAAGCCAGCGAATCGGAGCCCGAGCGGAAGACGAGGTTGCCGCTGGCGGGCAGCGCCGTAAGGGTGGGCACGGTGGCGGGGCTAGGGGCGAGGGCGGCGGCCAGGTAGGCGGCACGCATATCCACGGTGGCGTCGCGCAGCTGGGCTGTCAGCGAGTTCATGTTCGTGCCGGTGAGGCCGCTCAGCGCCAGGGGGCGCACAAACTGCGGCTGGCCGGTGAGGGCCAGCTCGGGCATGGCCATGTCCACGTACGAGTCGGCCAGGGCGGGCAGGCGGCCGTCGGGCAGCATAATGGCCGTCAGCCACTCGTAGAGGCGCGTGTACTTGGGGTCGTAATACGGGTTATGAATCGAGCGGGTGCTGGTGCCGAAGGTATACGCCTGCCGCGCATCGGGCAGAAAGTTGCCCAGCGCCCGAAAAAACGGCAAGCAGTTGAGCAGCGCGTATTTGCAGTAGTATGGCCCCTCGGCGTAGCCCGCCACCTGGGTCGAGTCGGACTGCCGCTGGGCGTCGCGCCACAGGATATTATCAATCTGGTAGAGGCCAGCCCCGGCCCAGGCCGCCGGCTGCCGGGTGCGGTCGGTACTAGTGGCCTCGTTCAGCACCACAGCGGCCATGCCCAGGGCGGCGGCCGTCATCAGGGCGTGGTTATTTTTAATGGAGGTGTAGAAGCTGAGATTCAGTAGCGGCACCGGGGTGGTGGCCTGCTGGTACAGGTTGCCGGCAAACTCCTGCAAGCGGGCCTGGCTGGCGGCCAGGTCGGCGGGCGTTTCGCCCGCACCGCGCAGCAGGTCGTAGGCTATCAGGTAGTCAATCAGCTCTTTCGAGCGCCATTGCCATTCGGTATAGGGAGTCGCTCCCTTCCGCATATCAATAAAAACTTCCACGTCGGCGTTCAGGCTTTCGAGCAAGGTGCGGCTGGCATCTACCAGCGCCGCCCGCTCGGCGGCGGGCAGGGGGCCTAGCCCCGTGCCGGTTGGCTGCCGGGCCAGTAGTACTGCAAACGCCGCGTTTTTGGCAAACGTGGCCCGGGTCCGGCGCCCGGCACTTGAGGTATTATCGCCCGGCGCCGGGCGCAGCACCTCGGCGTACAGCCCAGCGTAGAGCCCTTGGTTGGTAGGAGCCCCCAGGCTTTCGCGAACCCGCTCCAACTCATTGCCCCTGAGTAAAGTGCGGGGATACGAAAGGTTGGCGCCGGCGGGTGCCCAACTGCCCGTTTGGGCGTGAAGGCTGCCCGCCAGCAGCCAGTAACTCAGCAGTAGCCAAACAAAAACGAGCCCCTTCATCAGGCGGCTCGGCGGCAGGGGAGGGTAAGAACTGGTGGGGCGCCGCCGACTGCTAAAAAGAAGTGCCGGGGTAAAAAAGCGATAGCAAACTGACATTGGCTAGCAATAAGGCTGGCTGCCCAAAGCCGGCGGCCACGAGGGCCGCCGGTGGGCTCACCACTAAATTAATTGGATAAAATAACCTAAATACCTAATAAGTATAACGTAGCTTAATCACAAAAAATAACGCACTCGGGATAAGGGTAGGTAAGGGGATAAGTCGGATAGGATAGGGGCTAAATGGACGTAATAACTTAGGGCTAATTGGGTAGTAGTAATTGTACTTAACAAAAGTAATTGCCCTAGTGCGAAATAGAATAAAAAAGGGCTAAATACTTGAAAACTTACAAGTACTTAGCCCTATTGTGCTTTTAGGAAGAAAATTTCTGGCTTTTACCGTTGGCTAGAGGCGATTTGATTTTGCACTTTAATAATAAAAAATTTAGCAGTGACTGATTCTGGGTTAGAGCGCAGGGCGGCTACAGCTTCACGGCTACGCGCAGGGCTAGCAGGCCTTTTACGCCCTGCAATTCTTCCAGCTCCAGCTCCTCTACGCCGGGCTCCAGTAGCTTGCGGTCTTGCAGGTAGTCGATGTATTCGAGGTATTCGGCCGCGTCGCGGGGCTGGGCATACACGAGGGCTAGCTGGCCGGGCTGGGTGAGGCGCTCGCCGGTACCGAGCACGGTAGCCTTGTCGATGCGCTTCTTTATTATCTCGTAGCGAATATTATAGGCGCCGTCCACGTCAAACTGCCGCTCGTCCTGCCGGAAGCGGATGCTCAGCGACTGCGAGTGAATGAGGATGAGCTGGGTGGTGTCGAGCGGTACGGATAGCTCAGCCTTGAGGGCGTGGGTGCGGCGGGTTATTTCCACCATTACCAGCAACTGCCACAGCCGCAGGTTCTTAAGGAAAACCAAATCGAACGGCTTATCCTGCACCAGGCTGCCGCCCACGTAGATGTTGTGCTCTACGCCATCGGTTTTGAGGCGCTGGAAGTAATGCGGAAACATCAGTTGGGCCTTGGCCTCTTCCTCATCGAGGTAATCGCTGATGGTGTCGTTGATGCGCGTTACGCTCTCCTCAAAGTCGCGGCGGCGGTGGTAGAGAATGCCCAGGCGCGGGTCTATCTGCTGCCAGTAGGCGGCGATGGTGGGGCGCAGCTCGGCATTGTTCTGGGCCAGATACTCAAACAGCGGCTCGACCTCGGTGCGCAGCGAGTCGTAGATATTGACCTCGTCGCCGCTGATAATGCCTTGGCGCAGGCGGCGCAGGTTCTTGGTAACGTAGAACTTAAGCTCGTCCAGAATGGGTAGCTGCTGCAAGTCCGACGCTTTTTTGAGTACCCGGTTGGCTAGGGTCAGGTGCTCGATAAGGTCGCCCTGCACGGCCTCGTTGCGGGCCACGCTGCTGCCCCTAATGTCGCAGGAGCCGTGCAGCGGATACACGTCCTCAAATACGATGGGCTCCATCTCGGCCTGGCGGTTGCCGTCTTCCTGCTTGGCCAGCAGGCGCCGGGCGGCGTCGTTGAAGCGCCACTCCATGGTGGGGTGAATGGCCGTGAATTTCTCCTTGATAACCGACTGAATGCGGGTTTCCAGGTCTTCGGCGTTGCGCTTCACGGCCACCGCAAACAGCGGCACAAACTGGTTAACCAGCTCCAGGTCAAACTCATCGAGGGTATTGGCTTCGGGCGACCCTAGCTCGAGCAAACCCACCGTATCGGGGCCGTAGGGCAGCACCGCCAGAATGGCCGACTGAATGCCCAGGCGCAGCATCTGCTGGCGCAGGCCCTCCGGAATGTCGGGCTCGGTGGCCACATCTTCCAACACCAGCGGCCGACGCTCGGCCAGCAGGCGCTCGTAGAGCTGCCGAAACTCGGCTTCCAGGTGCTGGCCTTGCAGCTGCTTGGTGAGGAAGCTGTGGTTGATTTTGCGGCCAAAGTCCACAAAGGCCTTCTTGCGCTCATCGTAGGCCGCGATGCCTAGCTGCAAGGCCGGCCGGGCAAACAGAACCCGCAACTTTTCCTGAATCTGCTCCAAGCGGTCGGAGGCTTGCAGCACATCGCGCTCCAGTAGGTCGTATTTCAGCTCTGAGAGGATTTCCTGGGTCGTGACATCAACCAGTTGCAGCACGTGAAAGCCCTCGAACATAAAGTGTTCGGGCGGCAGCAGCTGCCGCCATAAGTCGAGGCGGTGGCGGTTGCGCACCAGGTCCTGCACCTGCTCGGACGTCAGCACGGGCTTCTCGCCCACCACCCGCACCTCCACAAACGACGAGTCGAAACTCAGCCCGTAGTGCCGGTAGAGGCCAATACGATAGTCGGGCACCGTAAAAATAAAGGCGCCCTGGTCGGGCACCTCGGCCCCGTACTCGCGCACCAGAATGAGCAGGTAGGCCATGCGCGTCATCTGCATCTCCAGCGTGGCCATGTCCACGTTGAGCGGCTGCTTGATGGTGCGGTCGCGGCCCAGCAGCACCTCGGCAAAGCGCGGCGTGTAGTAAAAGCTCTGGCGCTGAAACGGCACCCCCGCCCCGCTGATGGCCGTGTTCATGGTAGCGGGCGGAAACACGGCCGTCATCAGCGTGTCAACCACCGCCGTGCAGTCGTCGAGCACCCGGATGTCGGCCAGTTCGCCCCGGCAGCACGGGGTTTCGCGCACCTGCTCCATGCCGGCGCGGGCCAGGTGCGCCACGCCGGGGTTGGGGTCCTGCTCGCGGGTCTGCCAGTAGGCAATGAGCGGCTCCAGACTCAGGCGGGTGGCAAAGGGAAAGCCCGGCGGCACGGCCTCGACCGGCGCGGGCGTGGTGCCGGGGGGCGGGGCCAGCGCCTCGGTGGCGGCGGGCGAAATAAGGGGAGCAGAAACGGGCATAGGGCGGCGGGTAGCGGGCGGGCCAGGGGCTGGCAGTTGGCCAGGATGTACGTAGGGCCGGGGCCGGGCGGCTTGCCAGCGGCCCGAAAAGACTAATCGTTCTTGGTAATGATAAGCGGCACCGGCACCTTCACGTCGTCCTTCCTATTCTTTTCGGTGGCGTCGAAAGGAGGAGGGGTCGTTTTGCCGGTAAGCTGCACTACCTTTTTCGTGTTCTCGTAGCAGGTAGTGCAGCCATTGGCCTCGTACCGGCCCTGGAGGACGATGTTATCGAGCCGGTACCTATAGGTGGTCCGGGGCTTAACCGAGCGGTCTTCCACCGTCAGTATATACCCATTCGCGCTGAGCTTGCCGCCCGCACTGCTGGGCCCAAAGGGATTGGTATTGCTGATAACGATGGTGCTGGCCGCCTGTAGGTTCCCCGCGCGCAGCTTGCGAAGCAACCCACTGTTAACCAGGGTTTGCCGGTTCTGCACAATGCTTATCGGGGCCGACGGTGGGCCCTCGGGCTGGGCCGGTATTGTGGGTAGCGTACCCGTAGCTGACCGGGCCGGGGCAGCTGGGGTGAAGCGCTGCAGGTATACCGTGTCCAGCTCCTGGCTGGTGAAGCTGGTAGGGTCCAGCACCAGAAACAGCGAATCCTCCTGCAAATCGTCGCAGGTATTGGCATTGTTGGCGCAGCAGCCAGCCAGCAGGGCTAGCAAGGGCGCGCAGGCCGCGCCGCGAAAAAGAAGGTTCATAATCAAAGTAACGCAAAACCCGGCCCCGGCAGTGCCCAGGGCACCGTGCCGAAGCCGGGCTGTAGCGGGCGGCTAGGCCGCCCGCGCACGCAAACTTACTGCTTGCTGCTGCCGGGCAGCGTGGGGTTGTTGACCTGGCCGCCGGTCATCATCAGCGGGCGCAGGCGCATGGAGGCCGTGTCGAGCTGTGGCCGAATCTGGGCCAGCGCCTCGCGCAGGGCCAGCACGTCGGCCAGGCGCGGGGCCTCGGTTTGCGAGTAGCCGCTGTACATAGCCACTTTCACGCTCGACGAGCCCTTGCCGGTGTAGGTACCCAGCAGCTCGCCCGTGGAGTTCATCATCTGCACTTCGGCCTGAATATCGGTTTTATACCACTCCAGCGGCGCGCCAAATATGCTGGGTATCAAAAAGGTGACCACCTGCGCGGCTTGCAGGCTGCGGCCGGTGCGCACGGTCTTTACCTTGGTTACCACCAGGCGGGCGTAGCCGTAGGTGGCCGTGTCGGTAGGCTCCACCACATTGCGCTGCATCTCGGCTTTAAACATGCGCAGCGGGTCTTCGGGCAGGGCGCCGTCGTTCATGGCCAGCGGGCCGGGGTCAGCGGTGATTTCCAGCGGGGGCAGCCGGTTGGTGATAGTAGCGGTGGGCACGGCCGAGAAAGTGCCCTTCACCGACTTACAGGCCCCGAGGCCGGCTAGCGCGAAGGTGGTCAGCCAAAGAACGCGGCTAGCAGGAGATATAAATTTCATAAAGAAGGACGAGCGCCGGGCAGAAATTGAAGTATGCCAAGACGTGGTTAGATATCTGGTAGGAAATCGGTGGAAAAGGGTAATTTGCGAGCTAAGTTAAAGATTCGGACCTGATTAACATTCCCGGTACTCGCTTTTTTAAGTAAAAAGTGCCCGTGAAATCCTGTTCGGCTAGCCCCCAAAATACTATTTTACCCAGTTTGGCTAGTGGCCGGCCGGCACCGCGGGCTCGGGGGCCAGCAGGTCAACCGGCGCCACGTAGTTGTCGATAAACTCGCCTTCCCAGCGGGCTACCACGGCCGAGGCCAGGCAGTTGCCGAGCACGTTGACGGCCGTGCGGGCCATGTCCATCAGCGCATCAATGCCCAGGATGATGAACACTGGCCAGGCCGGCAGGTTGAACGACGGCAGGGTGGCGAGCAGAATCACGAGCGAGGCGCGGGGCACGCCCGCCACGCCCTTGCTCGTGAGCATGAGCGTGAAAACGAGCAGCGCCTGGTCGCCAAACGAGAGTTCCACGCCCGCCGCCTGGGCCACAAACACGGCCGCCAGCGACAGGTATAGCGTAGTACCGTCGAGGTTAAACGAGTAGCCCGTGGGCATTACGAAGGCCACGATGCGGCGCGGCACCCCGATGCTTTCCATGGCTTCCATGGCGCGGGGCAGGGCGGCCTCGCTGCTGGTAGTGGCAAAGGCAATGCTCACCGGCTCGGCCACGGCCGCCACAAAGCGCCGCAGCGGAATGCGCATGAGCAGCGCCACCGGTACCAGAATGAGCAGCACAAAGGCGATGAGCGCGCCGTAGAGCGTCAGCAGCAGCTGAAACGCATTGAGCAGCGGCCCGAAGCCCAGCTTGGCCACGGTGTAGGCCATGGCCCCGCCTACCCCTAGTGGCGCGAAATACATCACCACATTGGTGAACTTGAACATCACTTCCGACAGGCTTTCGCAAATTTCCAGCATCACGCGCCGGGGCTTTTCCGGGGTGAGGGCCAGGCCGATGGCGAAGATGATGGCAAAGACCACCACTTGCAGCACCTGCCCTTCGGCCACCGATTTAGCAATGTTTTCGGGGAAAATGTGCAGGATAATATCGGCCACCGACTGCGGCGCGGCGGCCGCCAGCGTGTCGGCTTTCTCAGCAATAATGGTGTTCTTGATGCCCACGCCCGCCTTGGTCAGGTTGATGGCCACCAGCCCGATGAGCAGGGCGAACGTGGTCACCACCTCAAAATACACCAGTGCTTTGAGGCCCATACGCCCCACCTGCTTGAGGTTGGCGTGGCCCGCAATGCCCACCACCAGCGTGGCAAATACGAGCGGCGCAATAATGGTTTTGACGAGGCGCAAAAAGGCGTCGCTAAGTACCTTCAGGTTCAGCGACAGGGCCGGGGCGTCGTGGCCCAGCTCGATGCCGACCAGCATGCTCAGTACTATCCAGCCGGTGAGCGAGCGGCGCGGCGCCACAAAAAAGGCCAGCGCCCCGAGGGCCAGCCAGCGGGCGGCCGTGGCTAGGGTGCTGAGGCCCAGGCCTGCCGAGGTGGTGCCCGCCGCCGGCGTGGCCGCAGCCCCCGCGAGGCTAGCGGTGTGCAGCCCGGCCCAGTACGTGAGCGCGGCGGCGATTAAAATAAGCAAACCGGCCACCAGAGCCGAGCGAGAAAACTTCATGTACTAATAGGAAAGCAAACTGAAAACAGGCATCAAAGTACGGCACGCCGCGCCGAAACCCGGCTACCGGGCTAGGGTTGGGGGAGGCCGTCCAGGTTAATTTCGCCGCCGTTGCCACCTTTGCGCGTACTATCTGCCCACCCCGCCCTGCCATGACAAACTGGACCCTAGCCACCCACGAGCTGCCGCTGAGCTACCTCTGGAAACTCTCGCGCAACGCCTCCGCCACCAAAACCAACCTTGTGCTGCACGCCACCCAGGCCGGCGTCAGCGGCCAGGGCGAAGCCGCCCCCAACGTGCGCTACGGCGAAACGCCCGCCCTGCTGCAAGCCCAGTTCGAAGACCTGCTCGCCCACGGCCTCGCCCAGGCCGATACCCTGGCTGACCTCACGGCGCTGCTGGCGGCCCGGCCCGTGGCCCACGCCCTGCGCTTTGCCCTCGAAGCGGCCCTCACGCACTGCCTGGCGGCCCGTGCCGGGCAGCCGGTGTGGCAGTGGCTAGGGGTGCCCAAGCCCAGCGTGCGGGTATCCACGGCGTTTTCGCTGCCCATTATGGAACCGGGCGAAGTAGCGGGCTTTATTGCGCAGCACCACGCCGAGCGCTTTCGGCTGCTGAAAATCAAGGTAAATCAGGAGGGTGGCCTCGACCTGCTGCGCGCCGTGGCGGCGGCCGTGCCCGGCCGCGCGCTGCTCGTAGATGGCAACGAGGCGTGGCCCGATGCCGACAGCCTGCTGCAATTTCTGGAGCAGGTGGCCGCCGTGCCCGGCCTGCGCCTGCAACTACTCGAGCAGCCGCTGCCCGCCGCCGCCGCTGCCGACTACCGCTACCTGCGCCCGCGCGCCGGGGTGCCGCTGCTGGCCGATGAGTCGGTGACTGATGAGGCTGATTTCGAAGAAATCGCCAAGCAGTTTCACGGCGTAAACGTGAAGCTGATGAAGGCCGGCGGCTACCAGCGCGGCATCGAGCTGCTGCGCCAAACCCGTGCCCACGGCCTGCTACCCATGCTGGGCTGCATGGTCGAAACCTCGCTCGGTATCTGGTCGGCGCTACAGCTAAGCGCCCTGGCCGATGTGCACGACCTCGACGGCCTGCTCATCCTACGCCACGAGCCCTTCGGCCTGGTGCGCGAGGAAGGCGGCGATTTGTTGCTAACCGAAAAAGCCGCTACCCCCCATGAGGCAGCGGCTTAGAAAGCGGGCGCGGGGTCTAGCCCTGCCGAAAGCTTATTTCATGCCCTTCAGGCGCGTGTCCAGGTCCGTTAGCTGGCGGTCTACGGCCTCGGTGTCGGGGGCGTTGGGGTGGGTTTGCTGCAAGAGCGTCACCTTGCGGGTAAGTAACTCTACTTTCTGCATCAGCAACTGCTCGCGCTCGTTGGGCGCGTCGGCGGTGATGGTAGTGGGCGCCGTGCCCACTTGCACATACTTGGTGTACTTAGCATCGGCCGCCACCGAGTTGTCGCCGCGCGCCGCCGCCGCACTTTGCGGCGTGCTGAATACGATGCCACCTTCGGCATTAATGTAGTCGTTTTCGTGCAGGCTTGTAATTTTACCTCCCGGAAATTCTACAATGCCGCTCTTTACGTTGATTTTAGTGCCGTTGGGTAGGCGCACATTCTGCGCCAGGGGCGTAATTTGGGTGCCCAAACGCTGCACCACCTCTCCGTTGCGAAACACAAACTGAGCGTTGCGGTTGGGGCGGATGGGCGTGCCGCCCGATTGGGCCTGGCTGGTGAAGGAGGTTAGCGACAAGGCCGCCCCTAGCAGGGTAGTAGCGGCAAAAGAAGAAAAGCGCATAAGGTGAGTGGTGGTGAAGAGCGAGTAGATTCCTGGCAAAAGCCAACGCCTTCTACGCAGGTAAAAAAAAATAGTGAGAAAAGTGAGAAGAGTGTTGGTACATTTAATGTACATACACTAAATTTGTATCCGTAATCAACAGCAGCCGTGCGCCTCGAAGAAGAAATCAAGCAGTCTACCTTTCAAAGTGAGGGGCAAAAAGCCTACCTCAATATTATTTATACGGCCGGCTGGCTGTCGCTGCGGCAAGCGGCGGCTTTTCGGCCCTACGGCCTCACGCTGCCGCAGTTCAACGTGCTGCGCATCCTGCGTGGCCAGCACCCCAAGCCCGCTACGGTGGCCTTGCTCATCGACCGCATGCTCGATAAAACCAGCAACGCCTCGCGCATTGTGGACAAGCTGGAAGAAAAAAAGCTCGTGACCCGCACCGTGTGCCCCGCCAACCGCCGCGCCGTGGACATCTGCATTACCGAAGCCGGCCTGGCCCTGCTGGGTCAGATTGACGACAGTGGCCTCACCGATGTGCGCCGCAACGGCATGAACGCCCTCAGCGATGCGGAAGCAGCCCAGCTCAACGAGCTTCTCGACAAAATTCGGGCATAGAAATTGGCTAGCCCCGCTGGCTGGCTTTTATAAGCGCCTTTTCACCTTTTCTACCTACCTTTTTTCTTACCCCAACCCATGAAAAAGTTTTTGATGCCCGTGCTGCTCGGCGCTGCCCTGGTGGCTGCTGCTCCCGCTACTTTCGCTCACGTAGCCCCCACTGTAGCCGTAGCTAAGGCACCGGTTACCTACAAGCTGCAGCCGCAGCTGAGCACCCTGGGCTGGGAAGGCAAAGCCGTAACCCACGGCCACAACGGCACCATGCAGTTTGCCAGCGGCGACCTGCTTGTAAATGGCAACCAGGTAGTTGGCGGCACGGTAGTAGTGGACATGAAGACCATGAAGGCTACCGATATCACCGACAAGGACAACCAAGCCAAGTTTGTGGGCCACATGAGCAGCGACGATTTCTTCGGCGCTGAGAAATTCCCCACCGCTACCTTCAAAATCACCAGCGTGAAGCCCATTGCCGGCGCCGCTGCCAATGCCGACAACGCCACCATCACCGGCGACATGACCATCAAGGGCGTGACCCAGCAGGTGAGCTTCCCGGCCAAAGTAGGTGTGAAAAACGGCGTAGCCGCCGCCACCGGCAAAATGACCATCGACCGCACGAAGTTTGGTCTGAAATACGGCTCGAAAACCTTCTTCGACAGCATCGGCGACAAAGCCATCAACGATACGTTCGACTTGACCTTCAACGTAGTAGCCAAGCAAGGCTAATTGCTGACAACCAGCATGTGTACTGAAAAAGGCCCCGCATTGCGGGGCCTTTTTTGTGGCCTCAAGGCTAGCCTGAGTGCCTTGCCCCGCCCCCGAAGGCTGTGGCGCATGAGGCGAGGTGGGCCGGGGGTGGGCTTTGTGGGCGGTAAGCTTAGTTGCCGCTGCCGCCCGGCGTGGGCGTGGTGGCGGGTGTAGTGGCCGGGGTGGGTGCCGGGGCCGGCACGGGCGCGCTAGCCACCGTGCGCAGCTCCAGGCGCAGAGGGGCTACCGAGGGGTCGCGCAGGCTCAGCAGCCCGTACACTGTTTCGCCGGGGCGAATGGTGCGGTTGGTGAGGTCGTAGGTTTCGAGGTCGCGCCGGAAGTTTTTATTGGCTAGTGAGGCGCCCAGGATATTGCCGCCCGCAATAAAGGGTCCGACGTAAAAGGTCGTCTCGTCGGAGGTGGTGATGTAGCCGTTGGCGCTGGTCGTTTTAGTGAAGGTGGGGTTGAGCAGGATATAGAGCAGGTAAATCCAGACGCCCTGTTTCATGTCCTGCGCGGCAATGGGCGCCGCCACTGGCGAGATGGCCCGGTCGCCGCTGTAGAGCACGGCATCGCGCGAGAAATTGATGTCCGCCGCCGTCGTGTTTGTTACGCGCACGGCTACCACGTGGTAGCCTTTCTTCTGCTCCTTTTTAACGTATTTCTTATTGCGGCCGCGCTGGCGCAGCGCATCGTACTGGTAGCCAAACTGCACCGGCGTGCCCACCGCCGACGATTGGTAGGTGGCAATGCGCTCGGGCTGAATGGGTGTGTAAGAGGCGGCGCAGCCACTGCCTAGCAGCGTAGTAGTCGCCAGGCCGAGGGCTAGCGAGTGGGTAAGTATTTTTTGCATAGAAAAGGAAAGAGGTAAAAAAAAGCTTTCAAATATAGACGCAAAAAAAGCCGGCCCGCAATGCAGACCGGCTCTTTCCCAAAATATTACAACTTTTTAGAGGTGAATTACTTCATCGTAGGCGGCGGCGGCGGCTTCCATGATGGCCTCGCTCATGGTGGGGTGGGGGTGCACCGACTTAATGATTTCGTGGCCGGTGGTTTCGAGCTTGCGCGCTACTACTACTTCGGCAATCATCTCGGTTACGTTGGCGCCAATCATGTGGGCGCCCAGCCACTCGCCGTACTTCTTGTCGAAGATGACTTTTACGAAGCCATCCTTTACGCCGCCGGCCGCCGCTTTGCCCGAGGCCGAGAACGGGAATTTACCCACCCGGATTTCGTAGCCTTTGGCCTTGGCTTCAGCCTCGGTGAGGCCCACGCTGGCAATTTCGGGCTGGGCGTAGGTGCAGCCGGGGATGTTCTGGTAGTTGAGCGGCTCGGGGTGGTGGCCCGCGATTTTCTCCACGCAAATGATGCCTTCGGCCGAGGCCACGTGGGCTAGGGCCGGGCCGGGCACGATGTCGCCGATGGCGAAGATGCCGGGTACGTTGGTCTGGTAGAAATTATCGACCAGCACGCGGCCCTTCTCTACCTTAATACCCAGCTCTTCGAGGCCCAGGTTTTCGAGGTTGGTTTGCACGCCCACGGCGCTCAGTACCACGTCGCAGGCAATTTGCTGCTCGCCCTTGGCGGTTTTGATGAACACGTTGCAGCCGGGGCCGCTGGTGGTATCTACCTTGGTTACCTCGGCGCTGGTGAGGATATTGATGCCCAGCTTTTTGTAGGATTTCTCCATCTGGCGCGATACTTCCTCGTCCTCCACCGGCACGATGCGGGGCAGGTACTCCACGATGGTGACCTCGGTGCCCATGGCGCGGTAGAAGTAGGCAAACTCGACGCCGATGGCGCCCGAGCCCACTACTACCATGCTTTTGGGCAGGGTGTCGGGGGTCATGGCCTTGCGGTAGCCAATTATCTTTTTGTCATCAATGGGCAGGTTAGGCAGCTGGCGGGCGCGGGCGCCGGTAGCCAGAATAATGCTCTTGGCCTCCACGGTTTCCTTGGTGCCGTCGGCGCGGGTTACCTCCACTTTGCCGGGGGCTAGCAGCTTGCCGGTGCCCAGTACGGTTTCAATTTTGTTCTTCTTGAACAGGAAGTTGATGCCCTTGCTCATGCCGTCGGCCACGCCCCGGCTGCGCTTGATAACGGCCTCAAAGTCGAAGCCCGCCTCCTTCACCGTCAGGCCGTAATCCTGCGCGTGCTGAAGGTATTCGTACACCTGCGCAGTTTTGAGCAGGGCCTTGGTGGGGATGCAGCCCCAGTTGAGGCAAATACCGCCGAGGCTTTCGCGCTCAACCACGCCCACCTTCAGCCCGAGCTGCGAAGCGCGGATGGCGGCCACGTACCCACCGGGCCCTGAGCCAATTACTACCAGGTCAAATTGCAATGCCATGAGGTTAACTTAAACGGAGGAATTAAAATAGAGAAAGCCGCCAGCCGGGCCGGGGCCAGCAAAGATAACCCCGGCGCCGGGCTAGCCGTTCGGCCGGCTTTTTGCCGCCCGGGCTACCACCTTGGCCAAACTTTCCCGTAGAAGGCCCGACACCCTGGCAAACTGACCAGCCTACCAACTCACCTCTTTTCTTAATGAAGTCGTTCTCTACTCTTTACGTCCCCGCTACGTTGGCCTTACTAGCCCTGGCCAGCGGCTGCGCCACTACTACCGACACCGAGCGGCCCGGAACGGGCACTGCGGCCGTTACGCGCAGCGCGCCCACCTCGGCGGCGGGTGCGGAGCCGGCGGCCACCGATGTTACTTCGCTGCCTACGCCCGACCCCGCCGCTGCGGGCACGGCCGCAGCCGTGCCCGTCGAAACCCTCGACGCGCCCTCGACCGAAGCCGTGACGGCCGAGGCCGACCCCAGCGCCCTCTCGACGGCCGCCGCCGCTGCCGAGCGCGCCGCCGAGCGCAAGATGAGTACCGCCGACTACCGCTACCAGCTGGCCCGCGCCAACCTGGTGCTCAAAACCAAGCCCAAGGATGCCCGCGCCCTTTTCGAGCGGGCCCGGGCCCAATCCAACCTCAAAAATTACAAGGAGGCCAAGCCCGACTACCTGGCGGCCCTGCGCACCATGCGCGGCAACCCCGATGTGTACTACAACAAGGCCGTGAACGAGCTGATGCTGAAGGAGTACAAATCGGCCACCAACGATTTCAGCGGTACGCTGAAATTCCGGCCTGATGATAAGGAGGCGTATTTTGGCCGGGGCGTGGCCAAAATGCAGATGTACCAGTACAAGGCCGCCGTGTCGGATTTCAGCCGCGCCATCGCCCTCGACTCGCTCTACGCCGATGCTATCGAATACCGGGGCATCAGCTACGCCAGCTTCGACCGCATGAAGGAAGCCCGCCAGGACCTCGAAAAGGCCGCCAGGCTCAACCCCGAAGCCGAAAAAAGCCTGCGCCGCTACGGCAAAGGCAGCAGCATGGTGCGCGGCGGTAATAAATAGCATCTGGCCCCAAAAAGAACGCGGCTGGCTGTCCTCTCGGGATGGCCAGCCGCGTTCTTTTTGGGGTTAAAATCAAGCAATCAGTAGCGCTAAGTGGGCTAGGTGGTGGCGGCCGTGCCAGGCATAAAGCGCCAGGGTTTGCTCCAGCGTAGCCGTGTTTTGGTTGCCAGGGTGGTAAAAGGTGCGCTGCCACTGCGCCTCATCGAGGTGATGCAGCAGCGTGAGCCAGCGGCTGTGCAGATTCTCCAGCAAGGCTAGCGATACGGTGATGGGCGCGGCGGCCACATCGGGCAGCGCGGCCCAGGCGGCCTCGTCGTAGGGCCGAATGGTGGGGTTATCCTCCGTGAGGGCTAGCCGGAAGCGTGCGTAGGCGTTCAGGTGCGAGTCGGCCACGTGGTGGATAACCTGGCGGCCGGTCCAGCCGCCGGGGCGGTAGGGTAGCTGCAAGCGCTCGCCGCCCACTTGCCGGGCCACCGCCGCAAGCTGCGCTGGCAACTCAGCCAATTGCTGTAAATAAACGGCCCGCCCGGCCGGCGAGAGGGGCGCGGCGGGCAGCTGCGGCAGGCCGATAGGAAAGCGCAGCGCGTCGAAGTCAGAAGCAGACATAAGGCAGGTTTGAGGAGCAATAAAAAGTGGGTGCAGCGGCGCATCCTTGCGTCTCCGCGTCGGGCGAGCCAAGCAACGACAAGACGCAAAGATGCGCCGCTGCACCCACCGCTAGGCTAGCCCCTACGCTAGCTCCAGCCAGATGCCGAGCAGCACAGCTACCGCGCCCAGCACCAGCAGCAGCCCGTAGAGCGGCCCGGCAAAGCGCAGCCACTGGTCGTAGCGCACGCCGCAGGCCGCCAGCATGGCCATGAGCGCGCCGTTGGTGGGCGTGAGCAGGTCCGTCATGCCGGCGCCATATTGGTAGGCCAGCACCGTTACCTGCCGGGGCAGGCCAATAAGGTCGGAGAGCGGCACCAGCAGCGGCATGGTGAGCACCGCCTGGCCGCTTACGCTGGGCACCGGCAGGTGCAGGGCGGCGTGCACGCCCATCATGCCCAGCGCGGCCGCCGCCACCGGCAGGTGGGCTAGCGGCGTGGCTAGCCCCTGCACAATGGTATCGACGATGTGCCCCTGCTCGAGCACCACAAAAATGGCCCGCGCAAACCCGATGAGAATAGCCGAAAACGCGATGTCGCGAAAGCCCGCCACGAAGCCCTCGGCCGTGCCGGTGGGGCCTAGTCCGCCCACCAGCCCGGCGCCCACGCCCAGCACCAGAAACAGGGCGGCCATTTGCTCAAAATCCCACTCCAACATTACCACGCCGTAGGCAAAAAAGCTGAACGCCCCCAGCAGCAGCGCCAGCACCAGCCCGTGCCGCAGGGCCTCGGCCGCGGTGGGCGTGGCTAGGGTGTCGGAGGCGGTAGGGGCGGTGCGGTGGCGCATGGCGTGGCGCATGGTGCCCACTATCCAGATAGCCAGGGCAATAGCCAGAAACCACAGCCGGTAGCCCGCCGCCGACAGCAGCGGCAGCTGCGCCAGCTTCTGGCCGATACCTACCTGAAAAGGGTTAATTGGGCTAAAAGCCGCCCCCACAATGGCCGCGCCCAGGCTGGCCGCCACCGCCGTGAGCATGGGGTAGCCAAGGCGGCGCATCAATACCAGTAGTACCGGCACGAGGGCGATGACTTCCTCGCCCATGTTTTCGAGGGCGCCCATGGTGGCAAACAGCAGCGACACGAGCGGAATAATGGCCACCTCGCGCCCCTGCGCGTGGCGCAGCAGCCAGTCGACGCCGTAGCGCAGCGCGCCCGTTTGGTCGACCACCGTGAAGGCGCCGCCAGCCAGGAAAATCAGGAACACTACCGCGCCGGCATCGGCTAGCCCCTTGGGCACCGATACGGCCACTTGCAGCGGCGACACGGGGGTGCGCGGCACCTGCCGGTAGGAGCCCGCCACCACCACCTCGCGGCCGGTGGCGGCATCGGGCCGGCGGGTAAACTGGCCGGCGGGCAGCACGTAGCTCAGGGCCGCCGCCAGGATAATAAACAGGGTAAGCAGCACCAGCGGGTGCGGAAAGCGAAAAGAATTCATACCCACAAAGTTGGGGCGCCCCGCCCAACTGCGGGTACTAACCGGGGGCTAGCCTTTGTATCTTCGGGGTAGCCTTATGACGATTGCCACTTTCAAAAACCTGCACCAGCGCCTTCAGGCCGAGCACCTGGCCCGGCACGGCCACCCCCTGGCCGAGCGCACCGAAGACGGCTGCGAGCTGCGCCTGTTTGCCCTCGAAAACTTCTACGCCGAGGTGTGGCGCAGCCGGGGCGAAGAAGCCATCCTGTTCATCCACGTCTTCGACCGCCCCAGCGGCCTGGGCGAGTACCTGCCCCTTATTTCGCTGGGCAATTATCAGCGATAGGCTAGCCGGGCCAGAGCCAGACAGCCAGTTTACTGCTTGATTTACGGGCAGGGGCTAGCCCAGCGCGCTTAGTTGCTGTGCTCGACGGCCGTGAGCAGCCGGTCGATTTCGCTGGCCAGGCGCTCAATTTGTTCGAGGCCGGCGCGGGCCTCTTCCATTTGGCCGCGTTGGTGCTGGCGCACCAGCGACTGACCCGTGTCGAGGGTTTGGCGCAGCAGGCGCTCGATGCTGGCCACCTCGGGGCGCTGGCCGTACTGGGGCTTGAGCACGGTATTGAGCCACTGGCCCAGCGGGTTGTCCTGCAGCGCGAATAGGCTGGGCTCGGCCTCGCGCACGCCGTAGAGTACCGAGCGCAGGCGCGACTTAAACAATACCTGCTTCACGCGGGCCTGCTGAAAGTCGAGGGCGGTAAGCTCCATAAAAAGGGCAGGAGAAAGGTAAAGGAATATCGGGCAAGCTTGAGCCTGGGCCCGATACATGGTGTGCCAGCTTACAAAGCCTGGTTGCCCAGTGCGGTGGGCATTAAGATAGGCGCGGTGCTAGCAAATTAGCGGCCAAGTTGCCGACGAGCTTACGCCTAAAGCCATTATTTGCCAGCCTAAAGCCAGGCGTTACTCCAGCGCTTTGCGCGCATTCACCAGCTCGGTTACCTCGAAGGCGAAGACCGTGATGCCCGCCACCTGGCCCTGCTCGCTAAAGCGCTGGTACGTGAAGTTGAAGTACGCCGGTCGCATCTCGGGCGCGCCTTTCTGGGCTTGCAGCTCCACCAGCAGCTCGTTGCCAGTGAAGGTTTCGCCGGTCTGGTACACCCCGTCGAGAATAGCCGTGAATCCCTGGTCAGCCACCTCGGGCAGGGCCTCGGCCACGGTGAGGCCCACTAGCTGGCGGTCGGGGAAGAGCGACTGGTAGGCCGTGTTCACGAAATCGTAGCGGTGCGCGGTGCCCCGCAGGATGCAGATGAGGGCGGGTGCCTGCATAAACAGCCCCTGGTAGGTAGCGCGCTGGCTCTCAGCCAGCTGATAATTCTGGTAGGCCTGCTCCGAAAGCACGGCCTGCTGCTCATTGGCTTCCAGAATTTCCTGCACCATCATTTTCTGGTCGTGGATGTCGGTAGCCCCGCCCACCCAGAGGTTGATGTGGCCCTCGGCATCGCGGCGCGGGTGCGCGCGGCTCAGTATCCAGCGGTACTGGCCGTCGTGGCGGCGCAGGCGGTACTCTACCTGGTAGGGCGTGCCGGCGGCCACCGCGTGCGCCCACTGGGTGCGCACGCGCTCGCGGTCGTCGGGGTGCAGGCTGTCAATCCAGCGGCCATCCAGCTCATCGGCCAGCACGCGGCCCGTGAAGGCTAACCAGCGGGGGTTGAAGTAATCGCGCTGGCCATCGGGCAGGGCCGTCCAGATGAGCACCGGCAGGTTTTCGAGGATGAAGCGGGTGCGCTCCTGCTCGTCGGCCAGCTTTTGCTGCGCCTCGGCGGCGGCGCGGGCGGCGCGCAGCTGCTCGGTCACGTTTTGGGTGCGCTGCAAAATGTAGGCTAGCCCGCCTTCCTGGTTGAGAATAGGGTAGTGGGTGGCTTCCCAATAAAACTCTTCGAGGCCACCGCCCTGCTCCTCAGTGCGCGCCAGGTCGTAGCGAATAAGCGGCATGGTGTGCGGCTCGAGGTGGCGGCGCACGTGCTCGTGCGACGCCCGAATCTGGGCCGCGCCGTTGTCGTCGCCGGCTGGGTAGGCCTCAAAAAACGGCTTGCCCACGGCCGATTCCCGGCTCTTGAGCGACACGGCCACGTGGCTATCGGTATTGTCGAGAATGGTAGCTTCCGGGGTGGGGGCGATGAGCAGAAAATTCTCGGGCAAGGAGCGGAAAACTTTCTGGTAATCGACGGGGAGCGCAGCAGCGGGCATGGGTAAATATTTTTTGAGCAGGGCGAAAATAAGCACGCCACGGGTTCTGAAACGGCGAGCCCCATTTCATGTTGCAGCCCGCTTGCCCAACCGGCCCGGCCGACGGTTGGGCACCCGCTTTTGCTGTCTCAGTAGCTTTTAGTTGAAAGCCGCCCGGCTGGCCCGGCACCTTTGAGCCAGGTATTCGCCTCCCTTCCTGGCCCCATGAAAACTGTTCTCCTCGCCGCCCTGCTCGCTTGCGCTGCGGCCCCAGCCTTCGCCCAAACTCCCGTGGCTAGCCCCGCCGCCCCCGCCACTACCCGTCTCAGCGGCTGGGTGCTCGACGCCGCCGGCCACCCGCTGCCCGGCGCCAACGTGTTTCTGAAAACCACTTTCGACGGCGCTACTACCGACTCGCTCGGGCAGTTCAGCTTTGCCACCACGGCCCAGGGCACGCTGCCGCTGGTGGTCACGCTCATCGGCTATGAGTTGCAAGAGGCCCCGCTAGCCCTGCCGGTGGGCGGCGGGCCGCTGGCCCTGCCCACCCGCCGCCTGCGCGAAAGCCGCGCCGCGCTGGGCGATGTAGTGGTGCTGGCCGGCGCCTTCGAAGCCAGCGATGCCCGACGCGCGGCCGTGCTCAAGCCGCTCGACATTCTGACTACAGCCGGGGCCAATGCCGACATCGCCACCGCCCTCAACACCCTGCCCGGCACCACGCGGGTGGGCGAGGAGGGCAAGCTGTTCGTGCGCGGCGGGGCCGCTTCCGAAACCCGCACCTACCTCGATGGCCTGCCCGTGGCTAGCCCCTACGGCGGCGCCGTGAGCGGCGTGCCAGCTAGGGGTCGGTTTTCGCCCACATTGTTTAAAGGCACGCTTTTCAGCACGGGCGGCTACTCGGCCGAGTATGGGCAGGCGCTGAGCGCGGTGGTGAATTTGAACTCGGTGGACCTCGACCCCGAAACCCAAACCGGTATCTCACTGCTAAGCGTGGGCGGCGCCCTCAGCCGCACCAAGCGCTGGGAGCGCACCAGCGCCTCGGCCACCGTGGATTATACTAATCTAACACCTTACTACGGCCTCACCGCCCCCGACCAGCGCTGGGCGCAGGCCCCGCAGCGGCTGGCCGGCTCGGTGCGGCTAGCCCACCGCACCGGCGAAACGGGGATGCTGAAAGTCTACGCCACTTATTCCAACCAACAGGTAGCCACCCGCCAGCCCGACCCCGAAGCCGCCTTTGCCGCGGGCGGCCGCCTCACGGCGCTGCGCAACGACAACTACTACCTCAACGCCACCTACCGCAGTGCCCTGCGCCGGGGCTGGAGCCTGAACACCGGCCTGGCCCTGAGCCGCGAGCACAACGCCGTGCGCCCCGAACCGCAGCTTATCGACGAAACCGAGCAGACCGGTACCGCCCGCCTCGTGCTCGCCAACGACTCGGCCAGCACCTGGTTTAACCTCCGGCTAGGGGCCGAAACCACCGCCCAGCGCTACGGCCTGCGCTACCAGGCCACGGCCGATGCGCCGGTGTACACGCCCGGCTTTGCCGAGCAGCGCACCGCCGTGTTTGGCGAAAGCGACCTGAGCCTGGCGCCGCGTCTGAGCGGGCGGGTGGGGGTGCGGGGCGAGTATTCGGCCTTGCTCAATAAAGCCAACCTGGCGCCGCGCCTGGCGCTGGCCTGGCAGCTGGGGGCCGGCAGCCAGCTCTCGGCAGCGGGTGGCTTATTCTACCAAACGCCTACCAACGACCTGCTGCGTGTGCAGCCCGCACTGGCCTTCGAGCGGGCCGCGCACTACCTGCTCAGCTACCAGCGCAGCACCGCCAGCCGCACCCTGCGCGCCGAGCTCTATTATAAGGACTACCAACAGCTAGCCCGTTTCGATGCCTACAACGTGCTCGACCCTAGCCGCTACGCCAACACCGGCCAGGGCTACGCGCGCGGGCTCGATATCTTCTTCCGCGACCGCTACCAGACGTTTAAGAAGGTTGATTTTTGGGTGAGCTACGGGCTGCTCGACACCCGCCGCCAGGCCCGCGCCGACCTGGCCCTGGCCGTGCCCACCTTCGCCGCCACCCACAACCTGAGCGTGGTCGGCAAATATTGGTTTGCCCAGCTGCACACCCAGCTCAGCGGCACGCTGGCCTACGGCAGCCCGCGCGCCTACTTCGACCCCAACCAGCCGGGCTACAACCAGGGCCGCACCCCCAGCTATCAGAGCCTCGACCTCAGCCTGAGCTACCTCACGCACCTGGCCGGCCAGTTCACCATCGTGCACTTGAGCGCCACCAACGTGCTGGGCCGCGACAATATCTTCGGCTACCGCTACGCCACCGCGCCTGATGCCGCCGGCCAGTACGCCGCCGTGCCCGTGCGCCAGCTAGCCCCCCAAATGGTGGTGGCCGCCCTGCTCATCTCCATCAATAAAAAGAGCCCCGGCGACACGTCAGTAGCGCCCGACTAGTCTAGCCCAAAAAATAGCCTTACTCGTCATGCTGAGCGAAGCCTAGTCGAAGCATCTTGGCCGCTTCGTTGAACGGCTTATATGTGCCCTGCCAAGATGCTTCGGCTTCGCTCAGCATGACGGAATGATAGCTTCGTAGTCAAGACAAATAAATTATCGAAGCCGGTGGGTAAAAAACGCCACGCCGGCATCAGTCAATAGGTAGAGGGAAAACCCTGTACGGAAAAGGATGATGAGATGGCGCCGGGTTTTGCCGGGCGCCATCTTTTTTGGGGTTAACGAGAGAGCGGGCCGCCAAAAAAGATAGGTTGTGTTTTGCCAGGATTTCTGGCTGCCCCCGAGTCGCGCTACCTTTACAGGGCACGTCGGGGTTAGCCCCCGAGACCCATATGCTGCAAAAAATAGAAGCCCCAAGGTCTCGCGAACCAAGGGGCTTCAAGAAGTTCGGGGGAGATTCGACCACCCCTTTACTTCATCAGCAAATGAAAAAGGAACGTGCAAAATCGGAGTTTGAGCTAGGGCTTAAGCTCCGAATGTCAGATAAGCTCGCTTGGCGGCTTATCTGGCTTCTAATGGGAGGAACTGCTATCGCGGCGGGCCTCTCTCATTGGAGTAGGTAGGACTTGGGCCGTGCCGCAGGGTGCGGCCCTTGTTTTTACAATGCAAATGTACACTTCTTCCGCAAGAAAGGTTGTCACTTTTACGGACAGATACTATGTGCGGCGGCTACATTGTCCGTCCTCCTGAAGCGAATGGCCGAAGGAAGGGGGAGGGCGTGAGGTTACGCCAGAAAAGCCCGCTAGGCCCTCGCCAAAAACCGGCTCCGCAACCAGCGGCGCACGGGCTCGTCGTAGAATTTGAGGCAGGCGTAGGCTAGCGCCACAGCTACTACAAACGTGAAGGCGGCCCAGGGCAGGCCTTCCGGCAGCGACACCTTATTGCGGCTCACCCAGGCCGTGTAGATGTAAATGAGCGGGTAGTGCGTGATGTAGAGCGGGTACGAAATGTCGCCGAAAAACTTGCAGAGTCGTGCCGCGCCAGCACTGGCAATCTGCCCGCCGGCCCCGAGCCACACAATGAGCGGGAAAACCACGATGATGGCGAACGACTCATACAAGCCATTCAGCCACAAGTGGCTAGCCCCGCCCACGCGCGGAAAGGCCAGTGCCGCCAGCAGCAGCAGGCTGCACCACAAAAAGGCGTTGGGGATGCGCACCAGGCTAGCGGTGCGCGAGAGCAGCAGCCCGGCAAAAAACGGGAACAGCATGCGCGTGAGACCGATGCGGATACCCATAGCATCAAGCGCCCAGCCGCCTACCACGTCGCCGGTGGGGCTAGTCACCACCAGGTGCACCAGCGCGGCGCCGGCCAGGGCCACCAGCACCCCGAGCGCCGCGTTGGGGAGCTTGCGCACGCCCAGGGCGTAGAGCAGGTTGGCCACGTACTCGTAGAACAGCGACCAGCCGGGGCCGTTGAGCGGGTGCATTTCCTGCCAGCCCCGGATGTCTAGCGACGGGGGTATTGGCAGCAAGGTGAAGCCAACGAACATGAGCGCCACCACCTGCCAGCCCGGCACCTGCGCAATGCCCGGCGTGAGGGGCGAGGCCTGAAAGTAGAACGTCAGCGCCCCGATAAGCATGCCCATCACCACCATCGGCTGCAAGCGCAGCAGGCGCGCCTTGGCAAAATCCTTCAGCGTGAGGCGGTTCCAGCGGTCGTCATAAGCGTAGCCGATAACGAAGCCCGAGAGCAGGAAGAAAAAATCGACCGCCAGGTAGCCGTGGTTGATAACCTGCGTTAAGTGGCTGGTGGCGTGCGCCTCGCACAAGTGAAACGCGACTACCGTGAGCGCCGCCACGCCCCGCAGGCCATCTAGGATGGCGTAGTGCGGCTTGGCGCCGAGTGTGGTGGGCGGGGCTTCGGAAGCAAGGGTGGGAGCGAGCATGCGAGCGGTGGGAAAGGAGGCAAGGGCGCCGGGTAGGCGCGGGGCCCGGCGAAAATACGCGCGTGCCCCGGCTTGCCGCGCGGGCTAGCCCCCGCTTCTTCCGCGATTTCGGCGGTTTCGGTAGCCACTTTCGGCGCTTCGGCAACGGGCATTTTCGCCGGGGGTGGGGGCTGGCCACCTTTGAATCACTAACCCGGTCGTCAACCCTTTCACCCCCTTTTCTGAGTCATGAGAAAGTTGCTGTTCACCCTCGCCCTCGCGGCCGCTAGCCTCGCCGCCGCCGCCCAATCGAAGGAAGGCGTAAGCCAAACTACCGCTGCGCAAGCTGCCTCGGCCCCCGCTGCTGCCCTAGCCAGCCCGGCCCCTGCCGGCTACGCCGACTTGCTCGGCGCCACCATCGCGCAGGTAATGCGCACTGGCGATGCCGCCGAGCTGCAAGCCCTGGCCGCCAAGCTGGAGCGCGCCGCCACCGTGGCCCCGGCCGACTGGCTGCCCCGCTACTACCAGGCCTACGCGTTGGTTGTCAGTGCCTTTCAAAGCAAAGAGGCCACCGCCGCCAAAGACCAGGTGCTCGACCGGGCCGAAAGCGCCCTGGCGCAGGCCCGGCGCCTGAAGGGCGACGAGTCGGAGCTGTTGGCCCTGCAAGCCTACCTCTACCAGGCCCGGCTCAGCTTCGAGCCCATGGTGCGCGCCCAGGAGTATCTGCCCAAAGTAACCGACGCCGTGGACCAGGCCGAAGCGCTTAACCCCGCCAACCCGCGCCCCTACCTCATCGAGGCCAATAACGTGTACCACACGCCCGCGGCCTATGGCGGTGGGGCGGCCACCGCCCGGCCCTTATATGAGCAAGCCAAAGTCCGGTTTGCGGCCTTCCGGCCGGCTAGCCCGCTAGCCCCCAACTGGGGCCAGGAGCTGCTGCTGGGCCGCCTCAAGCAGTACGAGGCGCCCGCCACGGCCACCAAATAACCCTGGCAATGTAGCGCCGGTCGGTACCTCGCTGCCGGGCGGCATTGCGCCGGCCGGCTCTACTTTTAAACCCGCTCTCCCATGCTAGCTGCCATGCCTGCCCTACTGCCCCCCGCGCCCGTTGCCGCGCCCCCCGTCGATGCTGCCGCGCCCGCCATGCCGTGGCACCGGGCCGTGAAGCGCACCAACGTGCGAGCCTTTGGCCAAGTACTGGGTTGGATAATGCTGGTGTGCGCCGGGGTGGCCTTGCTGTTTGCTCCGCCGCCCTGGCGCAACCCCAAGGACTACGCCATTTCGCTGCTCATGTCCTTCAGCTACGCGGCGGGGCTGTGGTTTGCTAATGCCTACACGGCCGATGTACTCAATATTCGGTCCGGCTGGAGTGAGCAGCCCATTCGCCGGCTGCTGCTCACGGTGGGCGCGTCGTTTCTTGCCTCGCTGCTGGTTTTGGTGTTGATAGGGGAGGGCTATTCGGTGCTGCTTTTTCATAACGCGCCCGGCTACGTGCTGCGCGATAAGTTTGTGTCGCGGGCGGCTTTTCCGCTGGCTACCACGGTAGTAGTGTCGCTTTTCATGCACTCGCGCTCGTTTTTGATGGCCTGGCGCGAAGCCACCGTGCGCGCCGAGCGCCTCGAAAAAGAATCGGCCGTGGCCAGGCTCGACTCGCTGCGCCGGCAAGTGGACCCGCACTTTCTTTTCAACTCGCTCAACGCCCTCACCAGCCTCGTGGAGGAAGAGCCCGCGCGCGCCGTGCGCTTCATCCGACAGCTCAGCAGCGTGTACCGCTACGTGCTCGACAGCCAAACCCAGGAGCTGGTGCCGCTCAGCGAAGAGCTAGCCTTTGCCGAAGCCTACGCTTTTCTGCAAAAAACCCGCCTCGACGAGGCCTTGCAGGTCGAGCTAAGCCTGGTGCCCGCCGCCGAGCTGGCCGGCTTCTACCTGCCCCCGCTGGCCCTGCAACTGCTGCTCGAAAACGCCCTCAAGCACAACACCGCCTACCAGGCTAGCCCCCTGCACCTGCGCGTGGCCGTAGATGTGGCCGCCGCCACCCTCACCGTGCGCAACACGCTGCGCCCGCGCCGCCTGCCCGCCAACGAAGCCAGCGGCCGCGGGCTAGCCAACCTGCGCGCCCGCTACGCGTTCCTCACGCCGCGGCCGGTGGCGGCAGAGCCAGTAGGCGAGGAGTTCGTGGTTACTTTGCCCCTGCTAAGGCTTGGCGAAAATAAGTAAAAATTAAGAATCAAGAATTGAAAATTTTGAATGCGTTACCCCGATTTTTAATTATTCATTCTTGATTTTTACTTCACACCAAGAATGCCTTCTAGCCTGAAAACCGTCCTCAAACGCGGCCAGCAGGAGTTGCTGTGGGTGCTGTGCGCCCTCGCGGCCGCCGGCATTGGGTGGCTGCTGGTGCGCAAGGGCGCCGTGCCCAACGGCCGCGTGGCCGTGGAGCAGGCGCTGCGCCACGCCACCCTGGCCGATGTGGAGGACCTCACCGTGTACCCGCTGCTGGCGGGCCAGAGCCGCCCGTTTCAGGTGCGCGGCCTGGCGCTGCGCCCGCTGCTACCCTTGTTGCAGCAGCTGCGCGCCGTGCCCGTCACGCCGGGTTTCGAGCCGCTGCTCGAGGCCACGCTAGTGGTGCGCCTGCAGCCCGCGCTGGCCGAGGCCCAGCACCTGAACAGCCGCACGGTCACCTTTCGGCTGGCGGCTTCGGCCCAGGGCGAGGTAGTGCAACTCGCCCAAACCAATGCCTTTTACCAGGCCGCTGACCTGGGCCGCCGCCTGGAGCAGCTGCGCGATAGTCTGGCGGCCCACCAGTAAGTTACTTCTTTTTCTCCCCTCCATTTGTCCGTTATGCTCCGCGCTCTCCTGGTCGAAGATGAGCCACTGGCCGCCCGCCGACTGGCTAGCCTGCTGCAAAAACAAGCCGTTTCGTTCGAGATACTCGGCCCCGCCGAGTCGGTGGCGCAGGCCGTGGCGCTGCTGCAAACCGGCCCCGCGCCCGACGTGCTATTCCTCGATATTCACCTGGCCGATGGCCTCAGCTTCGAGCTGTTTGAGCAGGTGGCCATCACGTGCCCGGTTATTTTTACCACGGCCTACGACCAGTATGCCGTGCGCGCCTTCAAGGTGAACAGCGTCGATTATTTGCTGAAACCCATTGATGAAGAAGAGCTTAGTCAGGCAGTGACCAGGTTGCGGCAGCGCCTGCCGGGCTACGGCAGTAATACTGGGCTAGTCCCGGCGCCCGGTAACGCCCCCGATTTTAGTATAAAAGGTTCGGTTTCCAGTACAAAAAGCAGCGCGGAAAATGCGCCGCCCGCGCCCCTGCTCGACGCCGCTACGCTGGCCGCGCTGGTGCAGCAGCTGCGCCAGCCGGCGCCCGTGGCCAGCTACAAAAGCCAGTTTGTGGTGCGCGTGGGCGAGCACCTGAAGGTGGTGCCCGTAGAGCAGGTAGCCTACTTTTTTAGCCTCGAAAAAACGACGCTGTTGCAGAGCGCCGACGGCCGCAAGTACGTAGTCGACTACACCCTGGAGCAGCTTGAGGGCCTGCTCGACCCTAGCCAGTTTTTCCGGCTGAATCGGGCCTACCTCACCCAGCAGGCGGCCATCCACGACATCATTCACTACTCCAATTCGCGGCTGCAAACCGTGCTGCGCCCCGCCCCGCCCGAAAGCGAAGGCCCGGTGCTGGTGAGCCGCGAAAAAGTGAGCGTATTTAAAAATTGGCTTGACCGCTAGGCCTGCCGAAGGAGAAGCTATGAAACTTTTGGATTGTAAGCAGCTTTTATACCCCGAAGCTCATCCTTTGCAGTATGCCGGGCACCCTCACACTCAACGACCAAGACGTTTTTCAATTTCAGTATGATGCCGCCGCTAACCTGCTGCACGGCAGCTGGCTAGCCCCGGTGCTCGATGCCGACCTGCGCGCCCATTATGCGGCGCTGCTGCGGGCGGCTCAGCACCACGGCGACTGTTGCTACTGGCTGCTCGATATGCGCCGGCGCAACTGGCACATGCCCAGCTTTGGGCAGTGGTTCGTCACCGAGTTTGTGCCTGAGGTGCACGCGGTGCTTGGCCAGCCGTTGTTTATTGCCTACTTGCTGAGCCCGCGCCACCGCAGCGCCGCCGAAACCACCCGCGAGCAGCTCGCCCAGCGCGAAAGCCGCGAGCGGCAGGTGTACCCGCTTGCCTGCGCCGATGAGGCCGAAGCCCGCGCCTGGCTGCGCCAGCAGCACTTGGCTGCGGTCAACATCGGCTAGCCTTCGAGCCAGGCTTTGAGGGCGCCGGCTTTTTCTTTGCTCACCAGCACCTCATCGGTGGGGGCGGGGGCTAGCACCACCAGCAGGCGGCCGCCGAGGTGCGGTACCAGCCGGCGCACGGCGGGCAGCTGGGCAATAAGCTGGCGGTTGAGCCGAAAAAACTGGCTAGGGTCGAGCAGGCTTTCGAGTTGCTCCAGGGTATAATCGACCACGAAGCGGCGGCCGTCGTGGGTGGCCAGCGTCACGGTTTCGTGGCGGCTCCCAAACCAGGCCGCCTCGGTGGCGGGCAGGGGCAACAGCGCCTCGCCTTGCTGCACCAAAAACCGCGTTTTGTGGGGCCGCTGGGGCTGGGGCAACGCATCGAGCAGGCGCTCGATATTGAGCGAAGACGTGGGCGCGAGCAAGGGAGAGGTACTGGCCGGGGCGGTTTCTTTTGCGTCTACTTCTGGCTTAAGAAAGCGCAGCTTGGCTAGCGCGGCTTGCAGCTCGGGCAGCTTGAGTGGTTTCAGCAGGTAGTCGATGCCATTGGCCCGGAAGGCTTGCAGCGCGTACTGGTCGTAGGCGGTGGTGAAGATGACCGGGCTGCGCACCACCGTTTGGGCAAATACATCGAGGCTGAGCCCATCGGCCAGTTGAATGTCGCTGAGGATGAGGTCGGGTGCGGGGTTGGTGTCGAGCCAGGCCAGGGCGCCGGCCACGGTATCGAGCACGGCCAGCACCTGGGCGCCGGGCGCGGCCTGGGCCAGCAGCCGTTGCAGGCGCTCGGCGGCGGGGTACTCATCTTCAAAAATCAGGACGGTCATCTTTAGGATAAGTAAAAATTAAAAAATGAAGAATTAAAAATTCAAGGGCCCAATTCTTCATTCTTCATTTTTAATTTTTAACTCCCAGGTGCAGCCCAAAGTACCACGTCCAGGCCAGAAACAGCACTTGCAGCGGCACCCGAAACCAGAGGTAGCCCAGCCCCGGCCCGGTGAGGGTGCCACGCTGGTAGTCGAGGTGCTTTTGAGCCGAAATGATATTACCTGGAAAAATCAGCACGAAAAAAACCAGCAGGCACCACGCCGCCGTGGGGCGCAGCGCGGGCACCAGCAGCCCCACGCCGCCCACTATTTCGAGCAGGCCAGTGCCGTATACCCAGGCGTTTTTGGCGGGTAGCCAGGCGGGCAGCATCTGGGCCATGCCGCGCACGTAGGGAACGTGCGCGATGCCCGTAAAAATCAGCATGACGGCCATGGCCACGTTGCCAGCCAGCAGGTAATTGGGGTGGCCGGCGAGCAGGCGGGTAGCCAGCAGCGCCAGCCCAAAAGCGGTGAGTAATACAGCAAGTGGTTTCATGCAAAAGCAACTAAAAACTGGTAAAAGCGCGCACGAAGTCCTAGCCCACGGCTGGCAACAGCGGCAAGGTTACGGCAAACTGGCCGGCCGCCTGCTGCACCTGCACGGGCTGGCTAGCCCCTAGCAGAGCGTAGCGCTGGCGCACATTGGCCAGGCCCGTGCCGGTGCCGGGGGCTAGCCCGGCGGTGCGGGGCTGCCAGGCATTTTCGACGCGCAAGGTATCCGCATCGGCCACCAGGTGCAGGTGCAGCGGCCGGGCCCGCGAGGCTTCGTTGTGCTTGAGCGCGTTCTCGACCAGCACCTGCACGCTGAGTGGGGCCACGCGCCGGGCCAAGGCCGCGTCGGCGATGTCGTAGCTCACCAGCACGTTGTCGCGGAACCGCACTTTTTGCAGCGCCACGTAGGTTCGCACAAAGGCCAGCTCCTCGGCCAGCGGCACGGTGGGGCGCTCGCGGCTGAGCAGCACGTAGCGGTACACATCGGCCAGGCCCTCCACATAGTGCTGGGCGGGCTCATTTTGGGGCTCGATGAGGGCGGCCAGGGTATTGAGCGAATTGAAGAGAAAGTGCGGGTCGAGCTGCTGGGCCAGGGCGTCGAGCTGGGCTTGGGTACTGGCCTGGGTTAGCTGGTCGGCCCGGCGCAGGTTGGCTTCCCACTGCACAAAGAGGTGCCGGCTTTCGTAGAGCAGCAGCACGATAAACGTCGACACCAGGTTCAGGCTGATTTCGCGCAGCTCGTCGGCCGGGTGCAGGCGGTAGCCTTGCAGCGCCGCCAGCAACACCGCCAGCACCAGCGAAACGGCTACCGTGTAGGCCACGCCCACCGCCGCCAGGCACCACAGACGGCGCGCCGTGGCGGCCGGCAACGGCCAGCGGCGCAGCAGCCACCGCCACAGCCAGCGGTTGCCGAGCCAGAGCGTGGCGGTAAACAACAACGCCACACCATAGTCTGCCAGCCAGTGCCACCCCAGCGGCTGGCTATAGCTGCCACGGGGCACCAGCTCGACCGCGGCCAGCAGCGGAATACCGAAGAGCAGAAAACGCCGGTCGTTCATGCGTGCGAAGGTCGGGGCAAATGAGCGCCCCTAGCGTGCCGCCAGCAGCGGGCGCCCGGCCAGCGCCCCGAGCAGCAGCCCGCCTACCGCCGCCACATACAACGCCGTGCCTAGCCACGTGAGCGCCACCGCCCGGCGCGGCACCCAGCGGCCCAGCGCCCACCCTAGCAGCGGCAGCGTCTGCAAGGCGTGCATGCCCAGAAAATGGGCCAGGCGCAAGTCGCCGGCCACAGTGCTCCAGCCCAGGCCGGGCAGGCCGGGGCTGCCGTCTGGCGCGCCCACCGTATGCTGCTGGTTATGAATCATAAAGCCGCCTAGTGCCGAGCCCACCAAAAACACCGCTAGCCCCAGCCGCAGGCCCCACACGTAGCCCGCCGAGCCGGCCGGCCGGTAGCGCCACGCCAGGTACAGCGCCCACATAGTCAGCACGGTATTCGCCATGATAAATACGCCCATCAGCTCAAACAGCAGGGCATTGAGCGGGCTGCTCGCGTTGTAGTGCGAAGTAATGCCGCGCGCCGCCTGCATGAAAATAACAGCCTGCTCCACCGCCATGCTCAGCGCCACGCCCCAGCTGAGGCGGCGCACGGCGCGCTGGGCCGGGGCGGGCATACTAGCCAGCAGCCAGGCCAGCGTCCAGGCGTAGGCCACTATCGAAAGTGAAAATTTGAGCGGCTTGGCCCACACCAGCGCCCCGGTTACGTGGCGCTGGTCGAGGGGCAGCAGCAGTAGCGCCAGCCCGGCTAGCCCCACGTTGAGCCAGCCGGTATAGGTTAGCGGTGGGTTCAGGCAGGCTAGCCGGCGCAAAGCGCGGGCCAGGCGCGCGCCCAGGCCGGGCGTGGTAGCTAGGGTAGGGGTGGCCGAACTAAAGCCAGCGAGCGAGAGCGTCTTCATGAAGTTGGTAGCTAATTAGTTAGGGAGCTGTTTGCCCAAAAATCGGCACACACCGAAATACACCAGCAGCCCCACCGGCCCCACCAAAAAAGTGAACCCTAGCGCCGGCACCAGCGCCCAGTGCGGCACGTCGCGTCGCTGGGCATCGCGCACCTCCCAGGCCCCCACAAACAGGTCGAAGCACAGGTAGTGCACCCAGCCCGCCAGCAGCGCCCAGGGGTTTTGAAACAGCGCCGCCACCTGCTGCAGGCTCCCGAAGCCGCCCTCGGCGCCGTGCGGCCCCAGGTAGTGCGCCGCAATGAGCGCGGCGTAGGCCAGGGCTAGCCCCGCCGGCCACGCGCCACTGAGCACCAATGTTTTAGTGCCGCGCCAGCGCGGGGCCAGCACCAGCAGCGCCCAGCCCGGCAGGGCGAGCGTGTTGGCTAGGGTGAAGAGAAAATCGGGCGTGAGCATAGGGTGCAGAAGAAATACTAACTGGGTCAAAACTACGTTCTTGCCACGCCCGGCGCTAGCCTAATCTGGGTGAAGCCCCCTAGCCGGCCGGCCAAGCCACCAAACGCCGGGGTGAAGCAACCACTAGCCCGCCAGCGGGCTCCTACCTTCGCTTCCCAGTTTCCCACCCGTTGCTTTTTCGTTGCTTATGCTGTCGCTGCTACCCCTCACCCTGAGCGTCGCGCTCCACCTGCTGGCCGGGCCGCCCGCGCCGCCCGTCACCCGCTTCAGCGGCCACCTGGCCCACGCGCCGGCCGGCGATACGGTGCGCCTGTTTGTGGGCGAACGACGCGTGAAAGCCCCGCTGAGCCCTAGCGGCGACTTCCAGTTTGAGTTTAAGGACCTGAGCGCGACTACGCCGGTGCACTTTGAGTACGCCAAGCAGCACACCCGGCTCTACCTGCTGCCCGGCGACCAGCTGCGGCTGACGCTTGATTTCCAGGACTTCGATAAAAGCCTGGTGTACAGCGGCCGGGGCGCCGATGTAAATAACTACCTGGCCCAGGCGCAGTGGAAATTTGAGTACGGCCCACCCGGCGACACGCCCCGGCCCATGGAGCAGCTTCAGCCCACCACCACGCCCGCCGAGATGCGCCAGCACGCCGATGCTTTCCGGCAAAAGCGCCGGTCTTTTTTGGCCGACTATGCCAAGGCCCACGCGTTGCCGGCTAGCTTCCAGCGCGACCAGGATTTTCTCATCAGCGTGCAGTGGGCCAGTCAGTTGCTTGAGTACATCGGCCACCGCCAGGCGCAGCAGGCCACTACCGAGGCCCCCGCCACGGAAGTAGTGCCGCCCACCTATTTCAGCTTCTTGCAGGATGGCTTTATGCGGGAGCTAGGCCAGCATTTTGGTAATCGCGGCATTGATGAAAATACCCTAGTAGCGCAGTTTCTCTATAATTATCAGAAGCGCCTAGCCCCCACGGGCTCGCTCAGCCCCGACCCCGCCGATGGGCCGCGCCTCTACCGCCTGGCCACCTCCGAGCTGGGCGATAACAAAGCTCGCGACATGGCCCTGCAGATGCTCATGTTCTGGAAGCTCGACAGCGACCTGCCGGGCGCGCTGGCCTTTTACCCCACTTTTCGGGCGCACAACCCCGACTCGGTCGTGGCCCGCAGCCTGCGCCTGGATATTGCCAAGCGCCGGGTGCTGGGGGTGGGCAAGCTGGCCCCCGCGTTTAGCCTGCTCGATAACACGGGCAAAAAAGTGTCGCTGGCCGATTTGCGCGGCAAGGTCGTGTACCTCGATTTTTGGGGCGTCTGGTGCGCGCCGTGCATGAAGGAGATGACCGAATTCAGCCCCGACCTGAAAAAGAAGTTTGCGGGCCGCGACGTGGTTTTTGTCTACATCTCGGTGGGCGATGCCGAGGCCAAGTGGCAGCAAACCCTGGCCGAAAAGCAGTTTTTGAGCGCCAACAGCCGGCATTTACGCGAGCCCAGGGAGGGCCAGGTTACCAGCGATTACCAGATTTCGAGCTACCCTAGCTACTACCTCATCGGGCGCGACGGCCGCATTCTCGACATGCAGGCCCCGCGCCCCTCCGACGGCGCCAAAACCGTGGCCGCCATCGAGGCCGCTTTGAAGGGCTAGCCCCACCGGCCGGGAACGAGGCCAACTGCCTCGGGGTTACCTTTGTCTGGCTGGTAGTATGGCCGGTTTTAATATGAAAATTACGTGGAGCTGCCGCGCCGCCGGGCGCATCTTGTGGGGCCAGTGCCAGCTAGGGCTGTTGCTGAGCGGGCTGCCGCTGGTGGCCGCCGCCCAGCGCCCGGCCCCGCCACCGTTTAAGGCGCCCGCGTTTCGGGGGGCGCCGGTGGCGGCCCCGGCGGCCGGCACTACCACCATAAGCGGCCACGTTGACAAGCCGACGGTGCGCGTTATCAGCCTCAGCTACGGGCCCGATTGGCGCGGCCAGCTTACCCACACGTTGGAAACCAAGCTGAGCCCCACCGGCGATTTCCGGCTAGCCCTGCCCCGGCTGGCTGCCCCCGCCGAGGTGCGGCTAGGGTACGATAATACCTACGCCACGCTCTACCTGGTGCCCGGCGACAACCTGCGCCTGACCTTCGACCCTAGCCGCTTCGAGCAAACCCTGGCCTTTGCCGGGCGCGGTGCCAATGCCAACAACTACCTGACCCAGAGCGCCCTGCTGGCCAGTAAAGAAGACGAGGCCGGCCGCACGCCCGACGCCCGCGCCGGCCGCCTCAGCGCCGCCGACCTGCACCGCGCCGCCGATGCCTACCGCCAGCGGCGGCTGGCTGCCCTGGCGGCCTACGCGGCGGCTAGGCCCCTGCCGGCCGCCTTTGTGCGCCAGCAGCGCCAGGCTATCGCCAACGAGTGGGCTAGCTCACTGCTAAGCTACGCCTCGCGGCAGTCGGCCGAGCGGCGCCAGGGCGGCTACGCCACGCTGCCGGTGGGCTACTACGATTTTTTGCGCGAGCTGCGGCTGGCCGACCAGGATTCGGCCCTGACCCAGAGCGCGTTCCAGAGCTTGCTGATGACCTACGGCTTCACGCAGCTCAACGACGAGGCCGGCAACCTGCCCACCGGCCCCGATGCCGGGCGCCGCCTCTACCAGCGCGCCACCGACGACCTGGGCAGCGGCCGCGTGCGCGACGTGGCCGTGGGCCAGTACCTGCTGGGCAAGGTTGAGAGCGAGCACACTGACATTCGCCCGCTGCTGCCCGACTTTCAGGCCCAAAACCGCGATTCGACCATTGCCCGCGCCGTGCGCCAGGCCGTGCGTGCCCACCTGGCCCTCACCAACGGCCAGCCCGCGCCCGATTTCACGCTGGCCGACGCCAGTGGCAATAAGGTGTCGCTCAGCAGCCTGCGGGGCAAAGTTGTGTACCTCGATTTTTGGGCCACCTGGTGCGCCCCCTGCCTGGCCGAGATGCCGGCCAGCCTGGAGCTGCGCCAAAAATTTGCGGGCCGCGACGTGGTATTCCTCTACGTATCGCTCGATAGCAAGGCCACCGATTGGCAAAAGTACCTGGCCACCAAGCAGTCAGCTAGCCCCAATGCCGTGCAGCTGCACGATGGAGGCGCCTTCGACGGCCCCGCGCCGCGGGCGTTCAACGTGCAATCCATTCCGAGCTACTGGGTTATCGGGCGCGATGGCCGCATTATCGCCAACAACCCGCCGCGGCCCTCCACCAGCCCCGCCATCGACACGGTGCTGGAGCAGGCGCTGAAACCTTAGGGCTAGGCCGGTGGTTGAGCCCGTCCAGGTTATCTACAGATTTACACTAGTATAACGGGTAAAGTGCGCCGCGCATACTCTCCCGATTAGATGTTACGTTAGCTTAGTTGTGTTTAATACTCAAGTGGTTTGGTTACGATGGTGGGCTAGCGGGCGCTGGCTGTGGGCGGCACTGCTGGCGCTGAGCCTGGTACTGCCCGCCAGCGCCAGTAGCGCCGCCCTGGCTGCCCCGGCCGATTCGCTGCGGCCGGGGCAGGTGTTTACCAAGCGCCGGCTGGTGGTGCAGGTCGATTCGCGCTACTCCATCATCAACAGCCACTTCTCCATCATCAATGGCCTGAAGCTGGGCCTGGAATGGCGCGGGCGGGTGCGCACCGGCGCCGCGTTCTATTTTCTCAGCAGCCGCATTCCTACCCGCCTCGAACCGCCAGACAATGCCGCCGACGAGCCCGATGCCACCCTGCGCTTCTACAACATTGCGCTCTACGGCGAATACGTGGTGCTGGAAAACCCGCGTTGGGAACTCGATGCCAACTTGCAGGGCGGCATGGGCTCGGTGCGCGTACAGTACCTCGATAACATAACCGGGAACCGCACCAACACCCCACGCGACTTTATTGCCCTCATCGAGCCCTCGGTGGCGGCCGAGATGCGCCTGTTTGCCTGGGCTAGCCTGGGCGCGGGCGCGGGCTGGCGCCAGCCCTTATTTGTAGACCCCGTGGTGCGCCGCGAAATCAGCGGCCCCATTTTTTACGTGCGGGCCAAGGTGCTGATTGCGCCCCTGCTGCGCATCCGGCGCAACCACGAGCCGCTGTTTTCGCAAAAAGACCTGCGTGCCCACGGCCTTAGCAACCGCACGCGCCGCCGGTTCTACGGCGAGTAGGCGCCGGCTAGGGCCTTATTTACCAGTGGTATAGGTGAAGCCCACCGTGAGGTTGGTGTTGAGCGGGCTGCGGTTTTCGACCGCCACGCTCTCGTACGAGTAGGCGTAGCTGGCCGTGAGAGCCAGGTGCCGGCTCACGGTAAAGTTGAGGCTGCTGGTAGAGTTGAGTCGGTAGTCGCCGCCCACATCCTGTAGCGAGGGCTGGTAAAACGTTTGCGTCGTGAACACCACCGGCCCCTTGCCAAAGCGCAGCTTGAGGCGCGTAGAAGCCCGCGGCACTTCGCGCAGCAGCCCGCCGAGGTACTGCGTGTACTCGTAGAGAAAAAACTGGCTCAGCGTCACCTCATTCTTCAGCGAGTCGTGGTAAAACTGGTAGCCCACGCCGCCGCCCACCACAAAGCGCCGGGCAATGGCCCGCAGGTTGCTTTGCCCGGCCTCGCCCAGGGCGTAGTACTTGAGGCGGCCCACCTGGTAGGCCGGCGTAAAGAGGCCTAGCAGCTCGCGCTCGCGCAGCGCGCGGTCCTCCTTGCCATAGCTGAAGTTGACGGCCGCCGGCAGCAGCCAGTGCTTGCCCAGCGCCAGGTTGCCAGTGTGGCTGGTAGTGAAGTAGATGCGCTCGACCGTGCCCGTGCTGTAAATACCCGTGAGGGCCGCCGTGTAGCGCACGCCCCTGCCATTCACATTATAGGTTTCAAATTCGGACGAGGGCAGCCCGCTGGCCCCGCTGCTGCTGGGGGCCACCACTGGCGCGGCCGCCGTGTCGGCGGCCGGCGCCTTGGCGGCGGTCGAGTCCGGAATGGTCTGGGCCACTAGCTGGCCCGGCCCGGCCAGGCCAGCCAGCAATAGGCTAGCCGTTAGCAGCGCAAGCCGCCGCTCAAAAAGGAAAGAAAATCGAATCATGCAGTACAATTAGCGTTCGCGGCGGGGCGCTTCGATGCCGCGCAGCGTGGCACCCCGGTCAAGCTTGCCCGAGGCCGTAGCCTTAAAAGCCGGCACGTACACCACGGCCTTGGGCAGCTCGTATTTGCCCAGCCGGGCGGTAAGCAAGCCCAGCAGGCGCTTTTCGAGGGGGCTAGCCAGGGGCTCGCCCTCCACGTAGGCCGTCACGGCCTGGCCGAGGCGCTCGTCGGGATGGCCCGCCACGAAAGCGCGGCGGCTCTGGCCTAGCTCGGCCAGGGCCACGTCGAGCACCAGCTCCACTTTTTCGGCCTGCACCTTCACGCCGCCCGAATTTATCACAAAGTCAACCCGGCCCAGCCAGTCGAAGGTGTGCTTGTCGATGAGCTCGATGCGGTCGTTGGTGGTGATGAGCTTGTCGTCGGTCACATCGCCGCGCACCGTGAGGCAGCCGCGCTCATCCTGGCCCAGATGCAGGCCCGGCAGCACCCGAAAGTGGGGGCTAGCCTCGGGCCCGTTGAGGCGGCGCAGCGCCATGTGCGAGGCCGTTTCGGTCATGCCATAGGTCAGGTACACCGGCACTTTCAGCTTCTGAATCTCAGCTAGCAAACTCGGCTCCACGGGCGCGCCGCCCACCAGAATGGCGCGCATTTTATTGAGCCGGCTAGCCCGCCCGGCCGCCAGCACGGCCCGCATCTGCAAGGGCACGAAGGCCGCAAAATCAAACTCAGCCTCGGCCGGCACGAAGGCAAACGGGTCGGCGTGGGGCTCCACCACGGTCAGGTGCATCATGCGCTCCAGGCCGCGCACCAGCATCATCTTACCCCCGATAAAATCGCAGTTCAGGCACACCAGCGCCCGGTCGCCGGGCCCTAGGTCGAAGTAGTCGCCGGTGCGCGCGGCCGAGGCCGCCAACTGCCGGCGCGTCAGCGTGATAAGCTGCGGCTGGCCGGTGCTGCCCGAGGTGCGCAGCCCAAACTCCTGGGCGCCCGTGAGCCACTGGCGCAGCAGCTCCAGCACCTTGGCCTCGTAGCCGTTGAGGGCGGTGTGCGGGTTGGGCGTTTGCTGAATGCTTTCGTAGCTGAACTCGCGGCCGTTGAGCAAAAGCGAGGTGGGGAGGTTGGGGCTGGGCATAGGGCAAAATTAGGTTGCCACAGCTGCGTTAGGCCCGCAGCACATCCCGTACCTCCATCAAGGCGAAGCCCAGCAGATTGAGCCCGTTCCACTGCCGGGGGTTGTCGGCGTGCGTATTATCGGCGGCTAGCCCGATGCCCCAGATGCTATCGACGGGGCTGGCCTCTACCAAAACGCGCTCTTTCGTGCTGAGCAAAAACGCTTGTAAATCCGGGTGTTGGCGGAATTTTTCCAGGTTGCCCCGCACGACGATGGCCGAGCGATTGGCATTCCACACGGCTTCGTCAAAATTCCTGACTTGTCGCCCAAGGGCCTTGGCTTCGGCCGGGGACCTAGCCGCAATAATCTGTTGGTAAATTTGCTCGTTGTGAAAAAGTAGCGCCTTTTGAGCCATCATCCAGTGCTCGGTCGTGGGGTAGCGCACGCCCTCCACCACAAAAGGCGAAGCCCACCACTGGCTGAAACAAGCCGCTGTTATTTCGCCACTCTTGCTTTTCTGGTGGCCCCAGAAAAAGAGAAACTTGATGCGGTTTTTCTTCTCAACCTGGGTAATAAGCCATTTTAAAGTGTACTGCATAGTGCGAGGAATACTTACCGCCCATACTCATACACCACATAGCCCCAGGGCTCCACTTTCCAGGGCTTGGCGGTCAATGGCTCGGTGGTGTACATAAATAGATTATACGGCCGGCCCAGCAGGGCTTTTTCCTTCACCGTAATCGTCTGTTCCTTGTTGGATAAATTCAGAATAACGAGTACCATCTTGCCCGCTTTCTCCCGCACGTAGGCGTACACGGCCCGCTCGTCGCCCACGTTCACCTTCCGAAACGAGGCATCGGCGGCCAGGGCCGGGTTGCGCTTGCGCAGGGCTAGCAGCGTTTGGTAAAACCTGGCCCGTTGGTACTTGCCGAAGCTCATCGGGTCCTTGTCGAAGAACTTGAGCGGGCGCAGCACCGGCTCTTCCTGCCCGCTGTAGATGAGCGGCACGCCGTTGCCCATAGTCTGGGTAAACACGGCAAACGGCGCGTGCACCGGCCCCGGGAAGGTGCCATAATCGGCTTTATTCCAGCTGTTTTCGTCGTGGTTGCTGGTGAAGTACAGCTGCATCGTGCCCTTGGGGTACCTGGCCTGCTGCTCGCGCCAGATGCTGTCGAGCGCCGTGGCGGGGCGCTTACCCGCCGCCACCTTCTCCATGGCATGAAACATGTGCCACGGATATACCGCGTCGAAGCCGCTGCGGGGTAGGTAGGCGCTGTCGCCCTCGGCCAGCATAAACAGGCTCTTATCCTGGCGCAGCGTCGGGATGGCGCGCTGCCAGAAGCTAGCCGGCACGTTCCAGGCCACATCGCACCGGAAGCCGTCGATGTTACTCGTTTTCACCCAGTAGCGCATGGCCGCAATCATGCTATCCTGCATCTCGGGGTTTTTGTAGTCGAGCTGCCGCGTATCGTCCCAGTCGAAGGCCACGGCGGGTTGGCCTTCCTTGTTCTTCACAAAAAAGCCCGGGTGCTGGGCTAGCCAGCGGTTGTCGGCGCCGGTGTGGTTGGGCACCCAGTCGATAATAACGTGCATACCCTTGGCGTGGGCGGCCTGCACCAAGCGCTGCCAGTCGGCCATGGTGCCAAATTCGGGGTTGAGCCTGGTGTAGTCGGCCACGGCGTAGTAGCTGCCCAGGCTGCCCTTGCGGCCTACTTTGCTGATGGGGTTGAGGGGCATAAACCACAACGTTTCGACGCCCATTTTTTGCAGGCGGTCGAGGTGCTTGGCAAAGGCGTTGAGCGTGCCCTCGGGCGTGTACTGGCGCACATTTACCTCGTACACGTTGCCCTGTACTATCCAGGCCGGGTGCGCGGGGGCCAGGCCGCTAGGCTTGGTAGCGGCCGCCGACTGCCCAGCGGCTTGGCCGAATAGCAGGAGGCTAGCCAGGGCGAGCAGCCAGGTTTTTTTAGCAAAAGTGGGAAGGAGCGTCATAGCCCAAAAGTACTAAACCGAGGCTGGGACAATTCATCTGCTAGCTTAGTGCGATTTCGGGGACGATGTAGAGGTGGGTGTAGAGACGCATCTTTGCGTCTCACGTTATTCAGCCCGTCTGACGCCAGACGCAAGGATGCGTCGCTACACCCATTGGCTGCATACTGATTTGTAAATTGCTGTAAAACAGACGGTAAAACCCCTTGTTGAAAAGTCAGGCAGGAGAGTTATCTCAATAAAAAACTATAAAATCAGGTAGTGAGTGAGTAATCACTTTTACTTTATCGGGAAAATTTCGTATACTTGCTAGTAAACCAATTCTAGCCCGCCATGACAACCGTCCTCACTTCCGCCCCCGAAGTAGTACAGGCTAGCGGTACCCAAGCTGCCGCGCCCTGCCCTAAGTTAGCCGCCATTAAGGCCCAAGCCAAAGCCCTGAAAAAGTGGCATAAGCACGAGCAGCGGCGCATTTTCATGGGATTGTGCGCGGGTTTTCATGCACTGGGCTTCAGTTTTTGAGTTGCTCTAACGGACTGTATAACAGCAAAAAGGCCTCCCTTGGGAGGCCTTTTTGCATAAATGGCGAGTGGCTATTGCTGCTTGAGGCGCTTGAGCATCTGCTTCATTTCCCCAATCTCGCGCTGCTGAGTGGCAATAATAGTATCAGCTAGTCGGCGCACCTCGGGGTCCTGAATGCTGGCCCGCTCACTCGTTAGAATAGCGATGGAATGGTGCGGAATCATGGCTTCCATCCAGCGCGTGTCGTTGACAAAGGCCTGGGTTACGCATCAGGAAATATACGCCTACGAACAGGGCCGAGGCAGCGCCCCCGATAAACATGTTCAGGCCTCGCCTGGGGTACATCGAGCGCATAAAGCCCAGCATGAGCAGCCCCATCGGCAGCACCATCAGGCAAGTCATGTAGAAGCGCATCAGGCTGAAATACACGTGGTCCCACGCGTACGTATTGAGGTACATCACGACGTACATGAGGATGAACGAGGCGGCGAGCATCAGGAAAAACCGTGGGTAGTGATTGTGCTGGATGTCGTGCTGCATGGCCGGGAAAGTAAAGGTGTCAGGAATGCTAACTGTAACGCTCAGCCTAGCAGTGGGTTACGCACTAGCGGGTGTCCTGAAAAGCAACCGGCGTTTCCAATAGCTAAGCTATCAGGTCAGTAATGTATTGACTAGTAGTGATTTGGCAAGCAAGAAAAAACGTACAGAATTTCTGCCTGGGCAGAAGTTCTGTACGTTTTAAGCCTAAAGCTACCCGCCGGGCGCTACGGAAATTTCGGAAACTTCGAGAAATCGGGCTGGCGCTTTTCCAGGAAAGCATTTTTGCCTTCCTTGGCCTCTTCACTCAGGTAGTAGAGCAGCGTGGCGTTGCCGGCCAGCTCCTGAATACCGGCCTG
>JGI20283J15916_100054_pt1 | contig 42333 bp, 35 predicted proteins | sample Plalitdecfosmids_FD_15916 | JGI IMG/M metagenome (IMG submission 15916) | reverse complement strand
TGCTTTCCAGATCGGCGGACGCATGGCTCGGCCAGCCTTTCGCCACCTCGTCCAGCATGCCGACCGCCGAACAGATCTGGCCCGACGTGCAATAGCCGCACTGATAGCCGTCGTGATGCAGGAACGCCTCCTGCATCGGGTGAAGCGCCTCGGGATTGCCCAGCCCCTCGATGGTGACGATCTCGTCGTTCTGGTGCATCACCGCCAGCGACAGGCAACTGTTCACGCGCCGGCCGTTGATGAGCGTGGTGCAGGCACCGCATTGGCCGTGGTCGCACCCCTTTTTCGAGCCGGTCAGCGACAGATGCTCGCGACACAGGTCGAGGAGGCTGGTTCGGATGTCCACGTCCACTTCGTGAACCTGTCCGTTGATGTTGAAGCGCATCACGTCTTGCTCCTTCGCGGCGCACCTGACGAGGTGACGCCACCTGCCGGCCGATGTCGACGTCCCGGTCGGGCGTGAAGCGATACGCTCCTGGGCAGAGCCAGGAGGCGACACCGTCCGCCCTTCCATTGACCAACACGTTAACTCGCGAAGGCTCGGTCGGTTGCCTGCATGGTAAACGGCGCGGCTTTGCGGTTGCGCCTTCCACGTGCGTGACTGACGGGAGGGCATGATGCGCCGACGGACTGGCCGGCGACCCGGCGCATTACAGGCGTCGGCGGGACATGACGTTCGTTGGCGCTTACCGGGTTGGCGGCGACATCCCGCTGTCGGCGCCGTCCGTGGCGATGCGCCCACCCTTCATCACCAGCCGGATCCGTCGTACCGCGCGCACGTCCACGGTCGGGTCGCCGTCCACCGCGATGAGATCGGCGAGCAGGCCAGGCTTAACCGCGCCGACCCTGTCCGAGAGATGCAGCCAGCGCGCGTTGCCCCAAGTTGCCGCGATCAGCGCCTGTGCGGGGCTCATCCCGGCGGCGACCAGCAACTCCATCTCGCGGGCATTGTTGCCGTGTGCGAACACGCCGACGTCGCCGCCCATGCAGATCGGCACACCTGCCGCCATCGCCAGCCGGAAGCTCTCTCGGTTCAAGTCGACCGCAGCCGGGGCAGGTTCGTTGCCGTTCCAGCCGCGATAGCGCGAGGTGGCATCAGAGGCGGCCAGCGTCGGGCATAACGCTATGTGTTTCGCTGCCATGCTTGCGAAGATTTCCTGCGTGCCGCCATAGCCGTGTTCGATCGTGTCGACGCCGGCGGCCACGGCACGCCGCATCCCCTCCGCCGTCGCGGCATGAACCGCGACCGGCCGGCCCGCATCGTGCGCCGCCGCGACCGCAGCCGTCATCTCCGCAAGGCTCAGCGTCGCCCGGCTTTCCTCGCCCGGGCGCCAGCGGTAATCGGCGTAGAGCTTGATCCAGTCCGCGCCCGCCGCGATCTGGCCACGCACCGCCGCGACGATCTGTTCGACACCGGAGACTTCCTCCGCGCCCTGCGGGATGACGAGGCCGGGTTCGAAGCCCTTCGGCCCGTAAGCGCCCAGCGCCACGATCGCCCGGGTTGCCACCGATAGCCGCGGACCGGGCACGATCCCCTGATCGATCGCCGCCTTCAGCCCCACGTCCGCATAGCCGGCGCCTTCGGTACCGAGATCGCGTTCGCTGGTGAACCCGGCGAGCAGCGTGGCCTTCGCATTCGCTACCGCACGCGCGGTGCGCAGCGCCAGCGGCTCGTGCAGAACCTGATCGTCCCAGCTCGTTTCGTTATAGGGGTGCAGGAACAGGTGGCTGTGCCCCTCGATCATGCCGGGCATCAGGGTGTCGCCGGCCAGCGCGATCGTTCGGGCTCCGGCGGGAACGGGCAGATCGGGGCCCACCGCGACGATCTTGTCGCCGGTGACGAGCACCTGCCAGCCGGTATGCACCTTGCCATCGACGCCGTCGAACACCCCGGCCGGCTTCAACACGATGGAGACCGGATCGGACGCGCGCGCCGCGACCGGCACCGTCAACACCACCGCCGCCATGATCGCCAGCCACCGCATGAATTTTCTCGTCCTCAACGTTCGTCAAGCGGACGATACGAGGCTTTTGCCGACGCGCAATGCGTAGAGCGTACGCGCTGCGGTTCTGCTGGAACGGGCAGAAGTTTTTGCGTCTGTAGCTCGGCGCTCGCAATGAATCCCAAACGGCCCGACGGCGGCATTTCGCGACAAAGCCCGTCGGGCGTAGCTTAGCGCCGGCTGTGGTCAGCCTGAGGCGCGACAATCAGCCGCGGCCATGGGCGGCAGCAAGACTGTCGAACGCGGTATCGTCGAGTGGCCGATGAAACTGGCAGCCGGCGACATAGTCCTCCGCCCACATAATCGTCGCGCTGATCTGGCCGAGTTTGGGCAAGGTCAGCCAGATCATCGATCCGGCTTTCAACGGAGAATAAGTGTGTAGTCGCGCACCGTGCAGCGAAAGATCGGTGATCTTGCACAGGGTACGATCGAGCCCGCCCCGGCCGATCTTGGCATCCAGCGAAACCGGCGCGCGTGGGCTGCGGCGGCGGCCGTCGCTCTGGGCGGGTTCGTATTCGGCGGCGATCATGGCTTCCCCTCCCGCACGCCCGATGCGCCGGAAGGAGAAGCTAGTCCGCGACGGTTAACGCGCCGCTAACGCAGGGTCGCGCTTACTTCTTGCCGGTCAGCGAAAGACCACCGAAACGCTTGTTGAAGCGCGCCACCTGACCACCGGCGTCGAGCATCTGGCCCTTGCCGCCGGTCCATGCCGGGTGCGCGAGCGGATCGATCTCAAGCTGCATCAGATCGCCTTCCTTGCCCCAGGTCGAGCGCGTCTCGAACGTGGTGCCGTCGGTCATCTGGATCTTGATCGTGTGATAGTCGGGGTGGATATTGCTCTTCACGTCGAATCTCCGAAAAATGTCGCTGGTTACCGACCAGCCACGAAGGCGCGGCCCCTAACAGACCGGCGGTGCCTGTGCAACTCACGTCGCCGCGCAACACCAGCCAACGCCGCAACGCCACCACCGACCAGATCGCCTCGACCACGCCGAACGGCCACGCGCCTTGCAGGAAGCCGTAGACCGAACCCAGCACGCAACCAACCGCAAAGCCGAGCGTCCACCAGGACGATCGGCTCTCCAGCGCGTAGCATAGCAAGGTAAACGACAGTGCGAGCAGCCCGAACCAGGTCAGCGCGTCCACTGCGCGTCAAGCCTTGGGCGGATCGGCGATCATCGCGGTAAAGTTCGCCTCGGCGGCAAGCTGGCCGTCGATGGTCGCGCGTCCGGCGAACTTGCAGACGCTGCTGCGTTTCTGCACGAACTCGACCTCGAGCTTGAGCAGCACGCCCGGCTCGACGGGCTTGCGGAACTTCGCGCCGTCGATCGCCATGAAATAGACGAGCTTGCCCGAACCGGCAAGATCCATGCTCTCCACCGCGAGAATACCCGCAGCCTGCGCCATCGCCTCGACGATGAGCACGCCGGGCATGATCGGACGACCGGGGAAGTGCCCCTGGAAGAAACTCTCGTTGATCGTCACCGCCTTGATCGCCGTGATCGACCGGTCGAGGATGATCTCCTCGACCCGGTCGACCAGCAGCATCGGGTAACGATGCGGCAGCGCCGCCATGACCCGCCCGATATCGAGCGGGCCAGTGGTGCGCTGTGCTGCGTCGTCGCTCATGGTGACGATCAGCGGCCCTGCGGCGCGTTCTTCGGTGCGGCGCCGGCGGGAGCAGCCGCGCCGCCCTGCTGACGCTGCATCGCGCTGTAATAGACGAGCTGCTGGTAACGCTGGAACAGCTGGCCGGTCTGCTGGTTCGGCTGCCAGTTGGCGGGCGGGGTGACCGAAACGCTCGGCGTCTGGCGATCCAGCTCGGCCTTGATTTCGTCAGTCAGGTCGGCGGCAGGCGCGTTATACTGCACCGCACCGGCCGAAAGCAGCAGGCTGACCTTCTGCGCGGCGACGACCGACTTCATCGCGGCCTCATACTTGATCGAGATCTGCTCGATCGCATAGGCCTGGGCTAGCGTCGCAGGCGCGCGCAGGCGGCTGACTTCCTGCTGACCGGCCTTCTGCGCGGCTTCGAGACGGGCCAGCACCGGGCTCTTGGCAGCCTGTGCGGCCTGGACCTCGGCGTCGGACAATTGCTTGTCCTTGTTCGTGTCGAGCGGCGCCCAGATCGTGGCGAGCTCGGTGTCGAGCGCCTGCTGGCGCGTGCGGGCCTGATCGAGCTGGGCCTTGTACGTCGTTGCGATCGTCTGGTTGGCCGCGTCGAGCGCCTTGGCGCCGAGGATCACCGACTCAGGGTCAGCGAAACCGATGCCATTGACCTGCGCGTTCGCCTGCGCGGCGATGAACGCTGCCGGTGCGGCGATCGCGCAACCGAGCAAAACCTTCTTGAACGTGTTCATCAGAATTGTGTCCCTACGTTGAATGTCACAAGCTTGGTGTCGTCGCCCTTAACCTTCAGGAGCGCGTATGCAACGTCGATACGCAGCGGGCCGAACGGCGAATTCCAGTTTACCCCGGTTCCGATCGACACACGCGGCTTTGCCGAGTCGCCAAGGAATTCCTCGAGGAATGCCGGGGTGGAAGTGGTGTAAAGCGTGTTGATGGAAGAACCAACGCACGTTCCGCCGGCAACGGTGGAATAGCCGACTTTACACGTCGTCGTCGCGCTCGGCGCGGCCGCGTCGGTCGATGGGACCACGTAGAGTTGCTGGCCATTGGCGGCCAGCCCCGGCGTGTTGAGCGGAAGAACCGTCACGCGGCCGGTAACCGGATCGATCGTGGTCGGGAAGGTCGCGCTTGGTAGCGGGCGGGTGATGCCCCACAGCGCGCCGGCCTGAACGTAGATCGAGGGACGCAGCCCCAGTTCACGCGCACCAGATCCCAGGGGAATCTGCATCTCGAGCCGGGCGTTATAGTATTTGTTACCGCCAAGCGCGTCATCCGTGATGCTGTTCTTGTCCGTGATCAGGATCTGGTTGCCCGCCGAATCAGTCGTGTACGGCGTGCGTTTCACACGCGGGCCCACACCACGAATGTCAAAGCCCGGGAAATCCGGCTCGCCGAGATAGAAGCGGTCGGTAATCCGGACCGGATCGACGCCGGCCGCCTTCTTGCCCTCCAGCGAGAAGATGTAGCCGCCCTCGACATGCAGCGAACCGATGAAGCCGGCACCGATGTTCTTGAACTTCGTGCCGTCGAAGCGGGTACGGATGTAACGCACGTCGCCGCCAAGACCGGCGAAATCCTGACTGATGCTGAACTTCTGGCCCGCGGTCGGACGCAAGCGGCTGTTGGTCGAGTCGAAGATCAACGAATAGCCGACCGACGACGTCCAGCGGTTGCCGATCGCCTCGCAAAGATACCGGCCTGCGGTCAACACGTTACAACTGCCGTCGCCGTTGAAATACTGGCTGTCCAGGCCGACCTGATCGTAGGTCAGGCCATAGCGTGCCGCCAACGACCAATATTCGGTAAGCGGAATACCCGCACGAAGCTGGAAGCCGGTGGAGACCTGCGTATACGTGGTCTGGCGATTGTCGCCGACATAGTTGAACGCGTTGTAATCGCGCCGGAAGATATCGCCGCCGATCGCGATGTTCTTGTTGAACAGGTACGGCTCGGTGAAGCCCAGATCGACCGACTTGGAGTAATAGGAGTAGTTGACGCTCGCGCGCAGCTCCTGCCCCTTGCCGCGGAAGTTCCGCTGCGTGATCGACGCCTGGATGATGAAGCTCTCCAGGCTCGAGTAGCCTGCCGACAGCGACAGTTCGCCGGTGGACTTTTCTTCGACGTTGGCGTCGAGCACCACCCGGTCCGGCGCGGAACCCTGGCTCTGCTTGATCTCGAACTTGTCCTGGAAGAAGCCGAGCGAGTTGATCCGGTCCTGCGAGCGCTTGACCTGGAAGCTGTTGAACGCGTCACCCTCAGCAAGACGGATCTCGCGGCGGATCACCTTGTCCTGGGTCTGCGTGTTGCCCGTTACGTTGATCCGCTCGACATAGGTGCGCTTGGCTTCGGCGATGTGGAAGTTAATCCCCATCGTCAGCGTTTCCTTGTCGCGCGTGAACTCCGGATTGGTGTCCGCAAACGCATAGCCGACCAGGCCGGCCGACTGGTTCAGGCTGTCGACCGTATCCTCGACCTTCTTGGCGTCGTACCAGTCGCCCTTCTTGATGGTCAGGCCGGCCGCGACCTTCTTGTTGTCGAAGTCGCGAATGTCGCTGTCGACGGTCACGTCGCCGAACTTGTAGCGCTTCCCTTCCTCCACCACGTAGGTGATGATGAAGTCCTTCTTGTCCGGCGTCAGCTCGGCGACGGCAGAGGTCACGCGGAAATCGGCATAGCCGTTGGTCAGGTAGAACTGACGCATTTTCTGCTGATCGTAGGCGAGACGATCCTGATCGTAGCTCGTGTTCGAGCTGAGCAGCGTCGTCAGGCGCGCTTCCTTGGTCGCCATCTGGCCGCGCAGCGCCTTGTCGGAGAACACCTCGTTGCCGAGGATGTTGATCTGACGAACCTTCGACTTCGGCCCCTCGTTGATCTCGAAGATCACGTCGACGCGGTTCTGGTCGAGCGTGACCATCTTCGGTTCGATCGCGGCGGCGAAGCGGCCCTGCCGGCGGTACAGCTCGACGATGCGCGCAACGTCCTGACGGACGGCGGTGCGCGTGAAGATCTGGCGCGGCTTGAGCTTGATCTCCTTGGTGATCTTGTCTTCCTTCAGGCGCTTGTTGCCCTCCAGGATGACGCGGTTGATGATCGGGTTCTCGCGCACGCGCAGCACGATGTTGCCGCTCTCGACACCGCTGATCTGCACATCCGCGAACAGATCGCTGGCGAGCAGATCCTTGATCGCCTGATCGAGCAGTTCGTTGTTGTACGCCATGCCGACGCGCAGCTTGGTATACGACAGCACCGTCTCCGGCTCGATGCGCTGTGACCCTTCGACGCGGAGCGTCGTGATCTTCTTCGCATTCGGATCGCTGACGACAACCGCCGGGCCGGTGGATGGCGCAGGCGGCATCGGGATCGGCTCGGCTGCGCCACGCGGCGCGCCTTCGCCGCGACGCTGGCCACCACGGCGTCCACCGCCGCGCTGACCACCCTGGCCCATGCCACTGCCCTGGCCCATATCGCTCTGACCGATACCGCTCTGGCCCATCCCCATCTGGGCGTCGGCCGCGCTCGGCATCGTCGAAAGCACCGTACCCGCCAGAAGCGTGACGAGCGCATGCTTTCCGAACGTCGAAACCTTGATCGCTGTCACTTCCCACCCCAAATCGGAGAAAACCATACTAGCGGACCGCAACACCGCGGAACCGCCCTGCCTCACCTTCGTCAACCGATCAAGCCGGCGAGGTTCTTCCAGAGCCCGAACGAGCCCAGATCGTTGAATGTCACCATCAGCATCAGCGCCAGCATCGCTGCAAGCCCGCCGCGGAACGCCCATTCCTGTACGCGCACCGGCACGGGCCGGCGCCGGATCGCTTCGATCGCGTAGAAAAAGAGATGACCGCCATCCAGAACAGGCACTGGCAACAGATTGATGAAGCCCAGATTAATCGAAATGACTGCGATCATCCAGATCAAAGCGGGCAGGCCGAGCGAGAGCTGCTCGCCCGACACCTTGGCGATCCGCAGCGGTCCGCCGAGTTCATCGACCGAACGGCGCCCGGTGAGGATCTGCCCAAGCCCGTCAACCGTGCCGCGCAGGATTTCGCCGGTCATTCTGATCCCGGCGAACGGTGCTTCGAGTAAGCCGACCGGACGCAGCACCGGTTTGCTCGCGGCTATTCCGAGCATGCCTTTGCGGAACTCGTTGCCGAACGCATCGCGCTGAACCAGCGCGCCGATCGTCACGTCGCGTGACAGCTGCTGCCCATCGCGCTCGAAGCGGACCGCGACGCGCTCGTCGGGGCGCAACGCGGTGAACTGCGCGAGATCGGAAAAGGTCGAGACATCACGACCGCCCAGCGACGTGATATGATCGCCCGGTTGCAATCCCGACACTGCCGCCGCGCTCTTCGGCTCTACCACGCCGATCACCGACGGAGTCGCGTCCACGCCATAGGCCATGGCAAAGCCGGCGAGGATTAGGATGGCAACGATGAAATTGGTCACCGGCCCCGCGGCGACCACGATGGCGCGCTGCCATACCGGGCGCGCCTGCAAGGTCCGCGCGCGCTCCTCCGGTGGCAACATCAGCCAGTCGGCGTCGGGCTGGCTGGCGGCGTTCATGTCGCCCGCGAACTTCACGTACCCGCCGAGTGGCAGCCACGAGAATTTCCAGCGCGTGCCACGCTTGTCCGTAACGCCGAACACTTCCTGCCCGAAGCCGATCGAAAACGCGTCGATCTTCACCCCGAACATCCGCCCGGCGAGATAATGCCCCATCTCATGCAGGAAGATCAGCGGGCCGATCACGAGCGCGAACGCCAGCACGGTCAGCAGGAAGCCGGGGCTATGGGTCACTGGGCGCAATCCTTCACTCGCTCGGCCGCGACCCTGCGCGCCTCCCCGTCGACGGCAAGCACGTCGGCAAGTGCCCCAGGCGCGGGCGGATCGTAGCGCGCCAAGGTATCTTCGACGATTGCGGCAATTTCGAGGAAGCCGATCCGCCCCTCGAGAAATGCCGCCACCGCGATCTCGTTGGCAGCGTTGAGAATTGCCGGGCGTGCACCGCCCGCGTCGAGCGCCTCACGCGCCAGTCGCAGCGCGGGAAAGCGCACCACGTCCGGCGCCTCGAAATCGAGCCGACCGATCTTGACGAGGTCGAGCGGTCCCATCGGTGTCGTCATCCGGTCGGGCCACGCCAGGCAACTGGCGATCGGCACGCGCATGTCGGGCGGGCCGAGCTGCGCCAGCGTAGATCCATCGACGTACTCGACCATCGAGTGGATCACCGACTGGCGATGCAGAATGATCTCGATCGCGTCATGCGGCACCGGGAACAGACGCGCGGCTTCGATCAGTTCGAGCCCCTTGTTCATCATCGTTGCCGAATCGACCGAGATTTTCGCACCCATCGACCAGTTCGGATGGGCGACCGCCTGCGCGACGGTTACGCCGCGCATCTGGTCGAGCGACCAGTCGCGAAACGGGCCGCCGCTCGCGGTCAGGATGATACGGCGCACGCGGTGTGGTCGCGCCACGTCGAAGCATTGGAAGACCGCATTGTGTTCGGAATCGGCGGGCAGCAGCGTCGCCCCGCTCTTCGCCGCAGCCGCGAGCACGATCTCGCCGGCGGAGACGAGCGGTTCCTTGTTGGCAATGATGACGGTGCGGCCCTGCTCGATCGCCGCCAGCACCGGCTCTAGACCCGCGCAACCGACGATCGCGCCCATGGTGATGTCGGCATTCAGCGCCGCCGTGTCGACGATCGCCTGCGCGCCGCCAGCCGCTTCGATACCGGTGCCGGCGAGCGCCTCGCGCAACGCATCGACGCAATTCTCGTCCGCGACGACCGCCCGCTCGGCACGCGTGCGGATCGCCGCTTCGGCAAGCTTGGCGACGTCACGGTTCGCGGTGAGCGCCAGCACCCGAAAGGTATCGGGTTCGCGCTCGATCAGGTCGAGCGTCGATGAGCCGACGGAGCCCGTCGCGCCCAAAATCGTAACCGTCTTCATCAGAAATAGAATCTCGGCAAAATGACCAGGAAAGCGGCAATCGGCGCCACGGGCACCAGCCCGTCGAGCCGGTCTAGCACGCCGCCATGGCCAGGAAAAATATTGCCGCTGTCCTTTACACCGGCGCGCCGCTTGAGCCAGCTTTCATAAAAATCGCCGACCTGCGCGATCACGGCAAGGAAAGGGGTCGCAAGCGTGAGCCGCAGCGGCAAACCGTACGCATAGTGCATCGCCACACCGAAGATACCGGCGAACACCATGCCCCCGATCAGCCCTGCCCAGGTCTTGTTCGGACTGATCGCAGGCGCGATTTTCGGCCCGCCGATCAGACGGCCGGCAGTGTAGGCGCCGATATCGCACGCCCATACCGACGCGAGCACCCAGAGCGTGAAGACGATGCCCTCTTTCTGTTCACGGATGGCGAGCAGCGCCAGCGTCGGCAGGCCGACGTAGATCGCCCCCGCCGCGAGCATCGGCCGCTGCGTAACGATTACGATGAAGAACGCCGCGCCGACCAGAAGTCCGAGCGTGAAAAACCCCGGCCCCGCCATGATCGGCGCCATGACCGACATCGGGACGAACAACGCCAGTTGGGCGAGGCGCTTGGTCGGCGGCGGGGTCTTCATCAGGTCGGACCATTCCGCCATCATCAACAGTCCGAGCGTCACGCAAACGACCCAGAATGCGATGTCGCCTGCCACGATGGTCGCCAGCGCACCGGCGATCAGCGCGATGCCGACGACGATACGCAGCATCAGTTCCGATGGCCGTTTTGGCGCGGACCTGTCGTTCACAGGCCCCCGAACCGGCGTTGCCGCTGGCCGAAGATCGCCACCGCATCCGCCAGCGCCTCTCCGTTGAAATCCGGCCACAAGGTTTCGGTGAACAGCAATTCGGCATAGGCCGCCTGCCACAGCAGGAAGTTCGAAAGCCGCACCTCGCCCGACGTGCGGATCAATAGGTCGAGCGGCGGCAGGTCATAGGTATCGAGTTGCGATTCGATCAGATCGGTGTCGATCGATGCAGGGTCGAGGTCACCCTGCATCGCGCGCTCGGCAAGGCGACGCGCGACGTTGGCCAGTTCGGCCTGCGACCCGTAATTGAGCGCGACCGCAAGGATCGGTCCGGTATTGCTCGCGGTGCGGGCGACCGCATCGTCGACCAGCACCACCAGATCGGGCGAGAACCGCCGATAGTCACCAATCACGCGCAACCGCACGTTCTCGCGCACCAGTTCGTCCAGGTCGGAGCGGATGAACACCCGCATCAGCGCCATCAGATCGTTGATCTCGTCTTCGGGTCGCCGCCAGTTTTCCGAGGAAAACGCATACAGCGTCAGCGCATCGATCCCCATTGCGCGTGCGGCGCGCGTAACCCGGCGCACCGCGTCGATGCCGGCCTTGTGGCCCGCCACGCGCGGCAGGAACCGCTTCTTCGCCCAGCGGCCGTTGCCGTCCATGATGATCGCGACATGGCGGGGAATCGCCACGCCGTCGGCCATCCGCGCAGCCGGGGCGGGCCTGCTGCTCACTTGCCCAGGATTTCCTTTTCCTTCGCCGTCGCCGCCGCGTCGATGTCGGCAATGGTCGCGTCGGTAAGCTTCTGCACCTCGGTTTCGAGGCGCTTGCGCTCGTCCTCCGAAATCACGCCCTTCTTCTCGTCGGTCTTCAGGCTGTCCATGCCGTCGCGGCGCACGTTGCGTGCGGCGATGCGCGCGCCCTCGGCATATTTGCCGGCGAGCTTGGCAAGTTCCTTGCGGCGCTCCTCCGTTAGATCCGGGATCGGCAGACGTAGCGTAGTGCCATCGACGATCGGGTTGAGACCAAGCCCGGCCGAACGGATCGCCTTGTCCGCCGGCCCGACGTTGGTCTTGTCCCACACCTGCACCGAGATCATGCGCGGTTCGGGCACCGACACGGTCGCGATCGTGTTGAGGGGCATGTGCGAACCGTACACCTCGACCGTGACCGGATCGAGCAGCGAGATCGACGCGCGCCCGGTCCGCAGACCGCCGAGATCACTCTTCAGCGCTTCGACACTGCCGCTCATGCGGCGTTCGAGATCAGCCTTGCTATAGGCGGTCATGTTATTCTCCTTGAGCCTGAACGACCGTCGAGACGCCCTCACCGCGCAGCACGGCGGCGAAATTGCCATGCTCGCGGATGTTGAACACGACGATCGGGATATTGTTGTCGCGGCACAGCGCAATCGCGCTGGCGTCCATGACCTTCAGATCCTGTGCCAGCACGGTGCTATAGGTGATTGTTTCGAAACGCTTCGCAGTCGAAACCTTCTTCGGATCTGCATCATAGACCCCGTCGACCGAAGTGCCTTTGAACAGCGCGTCGCACTTCATTTCCGCAGCCCGCAGTGCGGCGCCGCTGTCAGTGGTAAAGAACGGGCTGCCCACGCCGGCGGCAAAAATCACCACCCGGCCTTTTTCGAGATGATGTTCCGCGCGACGGCGGATGAACGGCTCACATACCGAATGCATCGGGATCGCAGACTGGACGCGGGTATCGACACCGATCTGCTCAAGTGCGTTCTGCACCGCCAGCGCGTTCATCACGGTGGCGAGCATGCCCATGTAATCGGCGGTCGCGCGCTCGATGCCCTTGGCCGCTGCGGAAAGACCGCGGAAGATGTTGCCGCCACCGACGACAACGCACATCTCATAACCGGCAGTACGCGCATCGGCGATTTCACCGGCAACGCGAGCGGTCACGGCTGGGTCGATCGCCAGACCACCCTCGCCCATCAGGACTTCGCCCGACAATTTCAACAGGATGCGCTTGAATCTAGGATCGCTCACGGGATTCCATCATGCTGAAGGGGCTGGGTGCGGGGCGGACCTTAGTCGCGGCCCATCGCGATTGGAAGCGCGGAAACCGTGCAGAAATATTCGTCGTGCCGTGCAGACGAAACCGTCCGCCCGCCGTCGTTGTAACGTCGGCGGGCGGCGGGTAGATTACGCCTTGGCGGGAACGCCCGACGCTGCGGCGACTTCCGCGGCGAAGTCGCTGACTTCCTTCTCGATGCCTTCGCCGAGCTGGAAGCGGACATAGTCGGTCAGTGTGATCGGCTTGCCGGCAGCCTTGGCGGCAGCGGCGATCACGTCCTGCACCGGCGTCTTGCCGTCCATCACGAACGCCTGCGTGAGCAGCGCGTTCTCGCGGATGAACTTGTCGACCGGGCCACGGATGATCTTCTCGGCGACTTCAGGCGACTTGCCGGCGATCTTGTCGGCGTTCTTCTCCTTGAAGATCGCCGCCTCGCGCTCGATCACGGCCGGATCGATCCCCTCGGCGTTCAGCGCCAGCGGGAACGCGGCTGCGATGTGCATCGCGATCTGTTTGCCCAGCGGCTCGAGCACGGCGGCGCCCGCTTCGCTCTCCAGCGCGACCAGCACGCCGATCTTGCCGAGGCCTGGCGCCTGCGCGTTGTGGATGTACGGCACGATCGCACCGGCGCTCACTTCGAGACGCTTGGCGCGACGGATCGCCTGGTTCTCACCGATCGTGGCGATGTTGGTGACGAGCGTCTCCTCGACGGTCTTCTCGCCGAGCGAGGTCGCCTTAATGGTGTCGACATCGTCGCCCATTTCGAGCGCGACCGACACGACATCCCGCACGAACGTCTGGAACTGGACGTTCTTAGCGACGAAATCGGTTTCGGAGTTCACTTCGACGGCAGCACCCTTGGTGCCGGACACTTCGACGCCAACCAGACCCTCGGCCGCGGTGCGGCTCGACTTCTTGGCAGCGGCAGCGAGGCCCTTGGCGCGCAGCCAGTCCATCGCGGCATCCATGTCGCCGGCAGCTTCGGTCAGCGCCTTCTTGCAATCCATCATGCCCGCGCCGCTCTTCTCGCGCAGGTCCTTCACCGCAGCGGCTGTGATATCGGCCATGTCTAATTCCTCATCAGGTTTTGCAGATATGAGAATGGACGGAGTAGGGTCGCGTCCTACCCCGTCCATATGTCAGTTCAACGACGCTCAGGCGTCGAGCTGGCGCTCGGTCTCGGCAGCCATTTCGGCAGCAACCGGCTCGGCGATTGCCGGCACGTCGCCCGGCTCAGCCGCCGGCGTCTCGACAGTTAGGGCTTCCTCGACCGGGGGCTGCTCCATCGCACCGAAGTCGGTGCCACGGCGGGTCGCCTGCTCATGACCACCGCGCGTGGCGGCGATCGCGATTGCTTCGCAGTACAGACGGATCGCGCGGCTGGCGTCGTCGTTCGCGGGAACCGGGAACGCGATGCCGTCCGGCGACACGTTCGAATCGAGGATCGCGACGACCGGGATGCCGAGCGTGTTGGCTTCCTTGATCGCCAGCTCTTCCTTGTTCGCGTCGATCACGAACATCACGTCCGGAATGCCGCCCATGTCGCGAATGCCGCCGAGCGACAGTTCGAGCTTGTCCTTTTCACGGGTAAGCTGAAGCACTTCCTTCTTGGTAAGGCCGTGCGTGTCGCCCGAAAGCTGCTCTTCAAGCGCCTTCATGCGCTTGATCGAGTTCGAGATCGTCTTCCAGTTGGTGAGCATGCCGCCCAGCCAGCGATGGTTGACGAAATGCTGGCCCGAACGACGTGCGGCATCGGCGACGGGCTCCTGCGCCTGGCGCTTCGTGCCGACGAACAGCACCTTGCCGCCAGCGGCGGTCGAGGCGCTGATGAATTCGAGCGCACGCGCGAGCAGCGGGACGGTCTGCGACAGATCGAGGATGTGGACGCCGTTACGGTCGCCAAAGATATAAGGCTTCATCTTCGGGTTCCAGCGGTGAGTCTGGTGGCCGAAGTGCGCGCCCGTTTCGAGCAATTGCTGCATGGAGACGACAGGTGCCGCCATAGGATCATTCCTTTCCGGTTATGCCTCTGGGAAGCGTGTGATCCGTGAGGGTTACCCTCTGGACACCGGTATAAGTGCTTCCCATGCGGTGTGGAGACGCGCCCGTTAGCCTGCCTGCCCGGCAAAATCAAGCTTGACGCTAGGTACAAATGCGGAACATACCGGGTTCAACAACGGTACGTGGAACAAACCTGTGGGTAAGTTACTTTTAACCATAACACTTTACCCGCGTAGTCAGGGATTTGGGCGATGATCGCAGTTCTCGATAGCATGATGTTCGCCGCAGCCTTCGCGGCCTCGATCTGGGTGTTCGCGTTCACGCTGATTCCCGCACTGCCGCGGATCGCTGCGATCCTGCATGGTGAATCCCATTACGGAACGGCCAACGCGTTCGTCGTGGTTAGTGATCGTAGGGTGCGGACACGGGCGCGTCCGGTGCAGCAGGTTCGATCGGCAGCGCTTCGCGAAGCCGCTTGACCCTGCGGTAGCTGCGAATGCTGAACGGTAGCGTGGCAAGATAGCCCACGCAAAGTGCCGACAAGGTATGCCACGGTGCCGAGATCAGTGCGGCGCCGAGGAGTACGACAACCGCTATCGCTTCGAAGCGAATATGGTCCCGTAATTTCAGCGACCCCCAACTGAACGTGGCCACGCTGGAGATCATCAGGATCGCAATGGCGGCGACCCACGGCAGCACGATCGTAGGCGATCTGAGCCAAGTCTGGCCGCTCCAGAACGACAGATACATTGGCAGCATCGCCAGCGCGGCGCCGGCTGGGGCCGGCGCGCCGGTCAGAAACCCGGCGGATTTATGAGGCTGCTCACGGACGTCGATATTCGCGTTGAAACGCGCGAGGCGCAGCGCGCAGAATACAGCGAAGACGAGCGCGCACAGCCAACCGACCCGGGGAACGTCTTTAAGCGACCAGAGGTACAGGATCACCGCCGGCGATACGCCGAAAGAGATCGCGTCCGACAATGAGTCGAGTTCTGCGCCAAAGCGGCTCTCCCCGCGCACCAGCCGGGCGACCGTGCCATCGAGTCCGTCGAGAACGGCGGCGATCATGATCATTGCCACCGCCGCCTCCCAATCGGCCGAGATCGCGTAGCGGATGCCGGTCAGGCCGAAGCATAGGGCCAGTGCCGTCACGGCATTTGGCGCGACCGCGCGAAGTGGCAGACCGCGTTGTGACCGGCGAAGCGGGCGACGCATCTTAGCCGCGCGCCTTGAACGGTGACATCATTGCGAGATACCGACTGCAACGATGCCGCCGACGCGACCGAGCACCGTTTCACCCGCGATGCTGCGCTGGCCCAGCGCGACCTGACAGGCGCAATCCTCCGGCAGATAGACGTCCACGCGGCTGCCGAAGCGGATCAGCCCGACCCGTTGACCGCGCGCGATGATGTCGCCGGCCTTGACGAACGGCACGATCCGGCGCGCGACGAGGCCGGCGATCTGGGTGAAGCCGATACGGCGACCGTCCCGATCCTCCACCACGATGTGCTGACGTTCGTTCTCCTCACTCGCCTTGTCGAGATCGGCATTGAGGAACTTGCCGGAAATATAGACGACCTGGCGGATCGTGCCCGCGATCGGCGTGCGGTTGATGTGCACGTCGAACACCGACATGAAGATCGACACACGCACCAGCGGCAGTTCGCCGATCCCGCCCGGCCCGGCGATCTCGCGCGGCACCGGCACGCGCTCGATCATCGTGATAAGGCCATCGGCCGGCGCGATCACCAGCCCCTCGCCTTGCGGCGTTACGCGGATCGGGTCACGGAAGAACAGCACCACCCAGGCAGTGACGGCGACCATCGGCCAGGTCAGGATCGGCACGAACAGCCACACCACAAACGTGAGCACGGCGGCGATCGCGACGTACTTGCGACCCTCCGGATGCATGTCGGCGAAGCGCCATTTGACGGTCGAGGTCGCGATTTCGGGTTTTTCGAGTGAAGGCATGTCGGCTGACCTAGGCGCTCACGCACTTCAACACAATTCCCGTCGCGTGTGCCCAAGCGGTTGATCCCGCGCCACCATACCCCTAGACGCTGGCCAAACCTCCTCCTGCAAGAGAGACATCAATGGCGAAGATCAAGGTGAAGACGCCCGTCGTGGAGATCGACGGCGACGAGATGACACGGATCATCTGGCAGTGGATTCGCGAGCGGCTTATCCTCCCCTATCTCGACATCGATCTCGAATATTACGATCTCGGCGTGCAGAAGCGCGACGAGACCAACGATCAGATCACCATCGATTCGGCGAAGGCGATCCAGAAGTATGGCGTCGGCGTGAAGTGCGCGACGATCACTCCGGACGAGCAGCGGGTCGAGGAGTTCGGCCTCAAGCAGATGTGGAAGTCGCCGAACGGCACGATCCGCAACATCCTGGGCGGCACGATCTTCCGCGAGCCGATCGTGATCTCGAACGTGCCGCGCCTGATCCCGGGCTGGACCAAGCCGATCGTCGTTGGCCGTCACGCGTTCGGCGACCAGTATCGCGCGACCGATTTCCTCGTTCCCGGCCCCGGCAAATTGCGGCTCGTGTTCGATGGTGCGGACGGCACGAAGATCGACAAGGAAGTGTTCGACTTCCCGTCGCCCGGCGTCGCGCTGGCGATGTACAACCTCGACGATTCGATCCGCGATTTCGCGCGCGCATCGATGCACTACGGCCTCAACCTCAAGTGGCCTGTGTACCTGTCGACCAAGAACACCATCCTCAAGGCCTATGACGGCCGCTTCAAGGATCTGTTCGCCGAGGTGTTCGAGGCCGAGTTCAAGGACAAGTTCAAGGAAGCCGGCATCACCTACGAGCATCGCCTGATCGACGACATGGTCGCATCGGCGCTGAAGTGGAGCGGCGAGTTCGTCTGGGCGTGCAAGAACTATGACGGCGACGTCCAGTCGGATCAGGTGGCGCAGGGCTTTGGCTCGCTCGGCCTGATGACCTCGGTGCTGCTGACGCCTGACGGCAAGACCGTCGAGGCGGAAGCCGCACACGGCACCGTCACGCGGCACTTCCGCATGCATGAGCAGGGCAAGGCGACCTCGACCAACCCGATCGCGTCGATCTTCGCGTGGACGCGCGGCCTGATCTATCGCGGCAAGTTCGACGGCACGCCCGAGGTGACCAAGTTCGCCGAGACGCTGGAACGGGTCTGCATCGAGACGGTCGAGAGCGGCAAGATGACCAAGGATCTCGCGCTTCTGATCGGTCCGGACCAGGCCTGGATGACGACGGAGCAGTTCTTCGAAGCCGTTCGCGTCAACCTCGAAGCAGAGATGGGCGCAATCACCGCCTGACCCACTACGCCGCTCGCTTCCCGGCGAGCGGCGCTACCTTGGCCCCGCGCGTACGATCGCGCATCACACGCGCGGGGCAATTACGATTATCGCCGTATGCCGGCACTCACCGGCTGACAAAGCCGTATCGTTCTGGCTAGATAGCCGCATGGCATTGGCGCTCGACAACAACGGCTTGAGCGACACGCTCGTCATTCTCGGCGCGGCGGGGCTGGTTATCCCGACGTTCGCGCGCTTCCGGATCAGTCCGGTGATCGGGTTCATTCTGGTCGGTGTACTGGTCGGACCGGCCGGTCTCGGCGCGCTAGTCGGCAGCTATCCCTGGCTGTATTACATCACCATTTCCGACACCCATGCGATCGAGCCGTTCGCCGAGTTCGGCATAATCCTGCTGCTGTTCTCGATCGGGCTGGAACTGTCGTTCAAGCGATTATGGGCGATGCGCGCGCAGGTGTTCGGCACCGGTGCGGCTGAGCTGATCGGATCGGGCGTCATCATCGGCACCGCGCTGCACCTGCTCGGGCAGGATTGGCCGGGTGCGATCGGCCTCGGCTTCGCCCTCACCCTGTCATCCACGGCGCTCGTCATCCCGATTGCCGGTACCACGAGTGCGGTCGGCAAATCGGCGTTCGCGATGCTGCTGTTCGAGGATCTTGCGCTGGTGCCGATCATCTTCGTGCTGGCGGCATTCTCCCCCAATGCGGCGGGCGGCGATTGGGCCTTCGTCGGCGTGCTGGGGCGCGGACTCATCACCGTTGCGGCGATGTTCGTCGGTGGCCGCTTCATCCTGCCCCGCCTGTTCGCGCAGGCCGCACGGACGAAAAGCCCGGAGTTGTTCCTCGCCGCCTCGCTGCTGATCGTGATCGCGGCGAGCCTCGCCACGGCGGCGGCGGGGCTGTCGCCGATCGTGGGCGCGCTGCTGGCCGGGTTGCTGATCGCGGAAACCGACTATCACAACGAGGTCGAGGTGATGACCGCGCCGTTCAAGGGCTTGGCGCTGGGCGTGTTCCTCATCACGGTCGGCATGAGCCTCGATCTGCGCACCGTCGCCGAGAATTGGGCTTCGCTGCTGCTCGGCATCCTCGGCGTAATCGCTGTAAAAACGGTGGTGACGTTCGCCTTGCTGAAGCTCGGCCGGGTCAAATCGGGCATCGCCGCCGAAACCGGTCTGCTGATGGCGAGCCCGTCCGAGACGACGTTGATCGTTCTCGGCACCGCCGCCCAGGCCGCGCTGATCGCGCCTTCCACCGCCGCCTTCTGGCAGACGATCACGGCGATCGGCCTCACCATCACACCACTGCTCGCATGGGCAGGGCGGCGCATGGCGGCGCGGATCGAGCGGCGCGGCGGCGGCGCCGATGCGCCTGAACTGATGATCCCGCGTGAAGGCCCGGGCACCGTCATCATCGGCTTCGGCCGCGTGGGCCGGATGGTGGCCGACATGCTCACCACCCATGGTCAACCCTATGTCGCGGTCGAGGCCGATATCGATACAGTGACGGCGGCGAGACGCGACGGCTACCCGCTCATTTTCGGCGATGTCGCACGGCCGGAACTTGTCGACCGCCTCAACCTCGGGCGTGCCAAAGCATTGATCCTGACGATGGACGATCCGGTGCTGACGGTACAGCTCACGCGCCGGGTGCGGGGTTGGGTTCCGGACCTGACGATCATCGCCCGCGCCCGCGACGTCGACCATGCCGCCGAGCTGTACCGTGCCGGCGTGAGCGACGCGGTGCCCGAGACGCTGGAAAGCTCGCTGCAACTCTCCGAAGCGGTGCTGACCGATCTCGGCATTGCGGTCGGGCCGGTGATCGCGTCGATTCATGAAAAGCGTGACGAGTTGCGCAAGGGCATCAAGAAGGCCGCAGATCTGGAGCGGCTGCCGCGTTTGAAGCGGGTGCGCGTAAGCGAGAGCTGAACGCCCGCACTCGTTTGCCTGTATCGAACGCGCTGTTGCCGGTTCGTCGCCATTCGCCCGACCGGCGGATCAGCGACGTCCGAACAGCTTCTCGATGTCGGCGTGCGCCAATTTTACCCACGTAGGACGGCCGTGGTTGCACTGGCCCGAATGCGGCGTAACCTCCATTTCGCGGAGCAAGGCGTTCATCTCCGCGACCGACAGCACGCGTCCGGCCCGGACCGAACCGTGGCACGCCATCGTCGCCGCGACATGGTCGAGACGCTCCTTGAGGCTGAGCGCCTCGTCGAATGCGGCCAGTTCGTCGGCTATGTCGGTGACGAGACCAACCACGTCCCCCTGCCCGAGCAACGCCGGCACGCCGCGTACCAACATCGCGCGTGGCCCGAAGCGGTCGAGATCCAGCCCGAACTCGGCCAACTCCGCCGCCCGTGCTTCGAGGCGATCACATGCCGGCTCGTCGAGTTCCACCACCTCCGCCAACAGCAGCGCCTGCGATGCGACACCGCCGCCCGCCATCGCCTTGCGCATCCGCTCCAGCACCAGCCGCTCGTGCGCTGCGTGTTGATCGACCAGCACCAGCCCATCCTCCGCCTCGGCGACAATATAGGTGCGCGCGACCTGCCCTCGTGCCACGCCGAGCGGGTAGCGTTCGGTCTGTGGTGGCGGCTGATATGCCGGCTCGGCGCGCGCCTGCGGTGGCGGCGCCGTAAAGCCCGGCGGCCGTTCGAACACGGCATTTCCAGGCGGCATGTCGATCGGCGAGCGGTTCCATCCGTCCGCGCCCCAATCGCGCGTCTGCGAAGTAGCAGGTTCGCTTTCCCACAATCGTGGCGCGGCGGCGGCGACCGGCTCGCTTCGCCACAATTCCAGCGCGGCCGCGTCCGGCCGTTGCGCGCTGCGATGCCCGGCAGCGTCCAGCGCACGGCGCAAGCCACTGACGATCAATCCACGCACCAGCGCGGGCTCACGGAACCGTACCTCCGTCTTGGCCGGGTGGACGTTCACGTCCACCAGATCGCCCGGCACATCGAGAAACAGCGCGACCACGGCGTGACGATCGCGTGCGAGCAGTTCCGCGTATGCGCCGCGCACCGCTCCCGCCAGCAGCCGGTCCTTCACCGGTCGTCCGTTGACGAACAGATACTGGTGGTCGGCAATGCCACGATTGAAGGTTGGCAGCCCGGCGATCCCGCCAAGCGTCACGCCGTCGCGCGCCAGATCGATGCCGATACCATTTTCGACGAGCCCACGATCGGTCAGCGCGGCGACGCGGTCGGGCAGTGTGTCGCCCGCCGTCACGGTCAACACGCGGCGACCGTCATGTTCGAGCGTGAAGCCGATGTCCGGCCGCGCCATCGCCAGCCGCTTCACCACATCAACGCTGGCGGCATATTCCGACCGCGCCGACCGCAGGAACTTGCGCCGCGCCGGCACCCGCTCGAACAATGCCTCGACCCGCACGCGCGTACCGGGGGGAATCGCCGCCGGCCCCTCGCCCGCCAGCGTGCCGTTATCGATGATTCGGCTCCAGCCCTCCGCACCCGGCACGCGACTCTCCAGCGAAAGCCGCGCAACGCTCGCGATCGACGGCAACGCCTCGCCGCGAAAACCCAACGTCGCAACGGCTTCGATCGCTTCGTCCGGCAGCTTTGAGGTGGCGTGTCGTTCGAGCGCGAGCGCCATGTCGGACGGTGACATGCCGCAGCCATCGTCCGTCACTTCGACGAGTTCTGTCCCGCCTGCGGCGAGCCGAATGGAAATGCGCGATGCACCCGCATCGATCGCGTTTTCGACCAGTTCCTTTAGCGCGCTGGCGGGACGTTCCACCACCTCGCCGGCTGCAATTCGATTGACCAGATGTTCGGGCAGGCGCCGTATTGACATGAGTCATGCTCTAGCCCAAGCGCAGCCATCCCGCGACCCGCATTCATCATTCGCGATCAGGGCAAATGCTCTGAGCGCACGGACCATGAAAACGACGCGCGGGGGAGTGCGAATTGCTGCAACCTTGTCTAGGGGCGGCCCAGAACGGAACGATCCATGGCCTTCTTCTCGCGTTTCTTCAAATTCATGTCGCATGACATGGCGATCGACCTCGGGACCGCGAACACCGTCGTTTACCTGCGCGGTCGTGGTATTGTGCTGAATGAACCATCGGTGGTGGCGGTCGAGACGCTGAACGGCGTGAAGCGCGTGAAGGCGGTGGGCGACGATGCCAAGCTGATGATGGGTAAAACCCCGGACAGCATCCAGGCGATCCGGCCGCTCCGTGATGGCGTGATCGCCGACATCGACGTCGCCGAGCAGATGATCAAGCACTTCATCACCAAGGTTCATGGTGGCCAGCGGCGCTTCATGCGCTGGCCGCAGATCGTCATCTGCGTGCCGTCGGGTTCGACCTCGGTCGAACGTCGCGCGATTCGCGATGCCGCGTCCAACGCGGGCGCCTCGCAGGTGTGGCTGATCGAGGAGCCGATGGCGGCCGCGATCGGTGCAGACATGCCCGTCACCGAACCGATCGGCTCGATGGTGGTTGATATCGGCGGCGGCACGACGGAAGTCGCGGTGCTGTCGCTGCGCGGCCTCGCCTACACCACGTCGGTACGCGTCGGCGGTGACAAGATGGACGAGGCGATCGTCTCCTACGTCCGGCGCAATCACAACCTCCTGATCGGCGATGCCACGGCGGAGCGGATCAAGCAGGAAGTCGGTGTCGCCAAGCCACCGGCGGACGGCATCGGCCTGACGATCCACATCAAGGGTCGCGATCTCGTCAACGGCGTGCCCAAGGAGATCCAGATCAACCAGGGCCAGATCGCCGAGGCGCTCAGCGAGCCGGTCGGCACGATCGTGGAGGGCGTTCGCATCGCGCTCGAGAATACCGCGCCGGAACTGGCCGCCGACATCGTCGATCAGGGCATCGTGCTCACCGGCGGCGGGGCGCTGCTGCAAGGTATCGACGAGGTTCTGCGTGACGAAACCGGCTTGCCCGTGACCGTCGCCGACGATCCGCTGATCTGCGTCGCGCTCGGCACCGGTCGCGCGCTCGAAGATCCGATTTTCCGCGGAGTGTTGCACAGCGCCTGACGATGGTGCTGCCGGTATCGCCAGTGGTGCGATACCGGCTACGCAACATGGTCGGCCAAGTGTAAGGGGCATCATGCTTCTAACCGCCCTTGAGGGCCTTGGACGAGGGTTTGATGGCGCCGTCGAATAACCGTCGTCCGGGGTTTTCGCGCCGGGCGCAATATGGCGTTTTCGCGAGTTACGTGTTTGCGGTGGCGGGCATGCTGGTCGGCGTCATCCTGCTCGCGCTCTCGTATTTTGACCCCACCACCTTCGGCGCCGCGCGAACCGCGGTGGCGGAGGTGACTGCGCCGGTTTCGTCGGTGCTGTCCTACGCCGGGCGTACTGTCGGGTCGGTGCCGGACGGGGTCGGTAGCTACTTCATGGTCCACGAGCAGAACTTGGCGCTCCGCCGACAGATCGCCGACGACCACGCGGTGACGATGCGCGCGCGCGCCATCAACTACGAGAACCGGCGTTTAAAAGCGTTGCTCGGCCTCCGCGAGCGGATCAGCGTGCCTGTCGTCTCGGCACGGCTTGTAAGCTCGTCGCCGACCAGTACGCGGCGCTTCGCTGTCCTGAACGCCGGCTCCTGGCAGAACGTCGAGCGAGGGCAGCCCGTTCTCGGACCGGACGGGTTGATCGGGCAGATCGTTGAGTCCGGCCCTAATACCGCGCGCGTGCTGTTGCTGACCGATCCGGAAAGTTCGGTGCCGGTACGTCGCACGCGTGACGGCCTGCCAGCACTCGCGGTCGGCCGGGGCGACGGGTTGATCGATGTCCGCTCGGTCAGCAACGCCGCTGCCACGTTCGCGCCGAACGACGTGTTTGTCACGTCCGGCGCCGGCGGCGTCTATCCGCCCAATGTCCCTGTCGCCAGGGTCCTGCGTCATGGCCGCGACATCGTCCTCGCCGAAGCCGTGATGCGGGCCAGCACGCTCGATTTCGCATTGGTGCAGCGCGCGTTCCTGCCGGCGCCACCCCCGCCAGCCGCGACACCCGTGGCGGTACCGAAACCATGAGGTCGCGCCATCGCGGGCCGTTCGACGAGGCGTCCGAGACCCGGCTGTCGCGGCTTCTGCCCGCGTTCTCCGTGATGCTCGGTTCCTGCGTGACGTTGTGGCCTACGATCGCCGGCTTCCCGTTCCTGCCGCCGGTCGGCTTGCTGATGCTGCTGGCTTGGCGTCTGATCCGGGCCGATGCGTTGCCGATCTGGGCGCCGCTTGCTCTCGGGCTGTTTGATGACCTGATTAGCGGTCAACCGTTCGGGCTTGGCATCGCCACCTGGGCGATGTGTTTCTTCATGATCGATTTGATCGACGAACGGCTGATGTTTCGCGATTTCTGGCAGAACTGGCTGATCGCGGCTGGCGGTACCGCTTTCTACCTGGTGGTGGGGCGCCTGACGGCGGTGCCGTTCGGCGCACCGGTCGATACGGTGGTGCTGGTGCAGGTGCTCACCTCGATTATGCTGTTCCCGGTCGTATCGCTGCTTTGCGCCTGGCTCGATCAGGATTACGAACCGGCATGAGCCGACCTCGACGGATCGTTACCGACGCTACGCAGACCTATAGCTTTTCGCGTCGTTCGATGATGCTCGGCGCCGCGCAGGGCGGCGTGGCGCTGTTGCTGGCCGGGCGGATGACATGGCTGGCGATCGCCGAGAACGCGCATTACAGCAATCTGTCGGAAAGCAACCGCGTCAACATCACGCCGGTGCCGCCACGCCGCGGCTGGATCGTCGATCGGCACGGCGTCCCGATCGCCAACAACCGGACGGACTTTCGCGTCGATCTCATCCCCGATCTGATCGAGGACAAGGACAAGATCCTGGCCGCATTGCAGCGCCTGCTCAGCCTGCCGCCCGAGGAAATGACGCGCATTGCCGCCGATCTGAAGCATGCCGCCGGGTTCCAGCCGGTGCAGGTCGCCGACGATCTCGACTGGGAGCGGTTCGCCGCTGTCAGTGTCCACCTGCCCGAACTTCCCGGCGTCGCACCCACGCGCGCGTTCGCGCGCAGTTATCCGGCCGGTGCTGCCGTCGCACATCTTACCGGCTACGTCGGCTCCGCCTCCGCCGAGCAATATCTCAAGACCAAAGATCCGCTGCTGCTCGTACCGGGATTTAAGATCGGCAAGGACGGTCTTGAAAAGACGCTGGAAAAGAAACTGCGCGGCGAACCCGGCGCGAAGCGTGTTGAGGTAACGGCCCGCGGCAAGCTGGTGCGTGAACTCGCCACGCGGCCCGATATTCCGGGCCAGACGACCCGGCTGACGATCGACGCCGGCCTTCAGGATTACACAGCGCGGCGGCTCGGCACGAATTCCGGGTCAGCGGTGGTGATCGATTGCCTTACCGGCGAGATGCTGGCGATGGTGTCGATGCCGGCTTATGATCCCAACAGTTTCTCCGACGGGATCAGCCATCTCGAATGGAAGATGCTGTCGGACAACGACCATGTTCCGCTGATGAACAAGGTGTTGCAGGGCCTTTATCCGCCGGGCTCGACGGTCAAGCCCATGAACGGTCTTGCGCTGTTAGCGGCGGGGGTAAGCGCGAGCGACCGGGTGAATTGCTCGGGCGCGCTGCGGGTCGGCACCGGCATATTCCACTGCCACAAGAAGAGCGGGCACGGGCCACTCGATCTCAAGAACGCGATCATGCAGAGTTGCGACATCTACTTTTACGAGATGGCGCGGCGGGTCGGCTACGGCGCGATCGCTCCGGTCGCGCGTGCGATGGGTCTGGGACAGAAGTTCGAACTGCCGTTCGGGTCACAGCGTTACGGCACGGTGCCAGATCCCGCCTGGAAGTTACGGAAATACAAGGATCAATGGACGGTCGCCGATTCGCTGAACGCGTCGATCGGTCAGGGCTATGTGCTCGCCAATCCGCTCCAGTTGGCGGTAATGGCGGCCCGGATCGCTTCGGGGAAGCAACTCCACCCGACGATCCTTGGCGGCGATGCCAAGCCTGCCGCCGATCTGGCGATCTCGGCAGAGCATTTCGCGGTGGTGCGCGATGCGATGTTCGGCGTCATCAACAGCGGCGGTACCGGCAGGGCTGCGCAGATGCACGTCCCCGGCGTGGCGATCGCCGGCAAGACCGGCACTGCGCAGGTGCGCCGCATTTCGATGGCGGAACGTGGCACGGGCGTTCTCAAGAATGCGTCGCTGCCGTTCAAACTGCGCGACCATGCGCTGTTCATCGGCTTCGCGCCTGCCGACAAGCCGCGTTACGCCACCGCCGTCGTGCTCGAACACGGCGGTCATACCGTGCGGAACCTGGACACGCCGGGCATCGGCCGCGACATCATGACCTATCTGTTCGATCGCGACAAAGCGATGGCGACGCTTGCCGAACTGGAGCCGACCTGGGGCGGAGACATCCGCACGCGCATGACGGCCGAGGCGACCGCCTATCGTGCTGCGGCTAACGCGCCACCGCCGGCCCAGGCGGTCCAGACCGAACTGAACGCGACCGCGCCGACCGAGGCGCCCGCAGTCCACGCCGCGACCGCCGCAGATACGTCTGCGGCCGAGTCGGTCGCTCACACGACCCCGGCCGGCAACAGCATCGCCGCCGACGGCACCACGGAGCGTGACCCATGAGCGCCCGCGATTACGTCCCCAAACCGATCTCCCAGCTGCCGTGGCTGATAATCCTGCTGACCCTTGCGATCGGCTGTTTCGATCTGCTCGTGCTGTATTCGGCGGCGGGCGGCAGCGTTCGCCCCTGGGCGCTTTCGCAAGGCGTCCGCTTCTTCGTGTTCCTCGGCGGGGCGGTGGCGCTGTCGCGCGTGCCGGAGCGCGCGTGGAGCAAGGCCGCACTCCCCGCCTATGGCGGCCTCGTCATACTTCTCGTTCTGGTGGAATTGATCGGGGCGGTGCGTGGCGGCGGTCAACGATGGCTCGACCTCGGCATCATAAGGTTGCAGCCATCAGAACTGATGAAGCTCTCGATCGTGTTGGCGGTCGCGAAATTCTACGACGGGCTTCCCGCTGGCGAGACGCGCCGCTTCAGCGCGATCTGGCCGGCCGCTGGGCTGATCCTGGTGCCAGCGGCGCTCGTCATGAAGCAACCCGATCTCGGCACCGCGCTGATGATCATGGCAAGCGGCATCACCGTGATGTTTCTGGCCGGCGTGCCGCTGCGGCTGTTCATCGGCGGCGGGCTGGCGGTCGGCGCAGCGGTGCCCCTCGCCGTCAACTTCGTCCTGCACGGCTATCAGCGCAACCGCATCCTCGTCTTCCTCGATCCGGAGAGCGACCCGCTCGGCATCGGCTATCACATCAGCCAGTCGAAAATCGCGATCGGCTCGGGTGGCGTTTTGGGCAAGGGTTTCCTGAACGGAACGCAAAGCCATCTCGATTATCTGCCGGAGGGCCACACCGATTTCGCGCTGGCGACGATGATGGAGGAATGGGGTCTGATCGGCGGCGTGCTGCTGATCGTCGCATTCTTCACGATCATCTACTGGGGCATGAACGTCGCGCAGCAGGCGGAGAGCCGCTTCGCCAAGCTCACCGCCGCCGGTCTGGCGACCACCCTGTTCTTCTACGTGTCCATCAACATGGCGATGGTGATGGGCCTCGCGCCGGTTGTCGGCGTCCCGCTGCCGCTCATCAGCTTCGGCGGCTCGGCACAGATGACGGTCATGCTATGTCTGGGCGTGTTGATGTCGATCGACCGCCAGAATAAAAAAACGGTGCGCTGGTAACAAAAGGGATTGCATCACACGGCGCGGATGGTATCAGCGCGCCTCCCGACGGGGAAGCGCACCAACGCTTCCCGCCAAAACGGTACGGACGCATAGCTCAGTTGGTAGAGCAGCTGACTCTTAATCAGCGGGTCCTTGGTTCGAGCCCAAGTGCGTCCACCATTTTCCAGTGAATAACACACCTAAACGGCGCATTCGCTCGTCCATCGCATGGCCTGCGATGCAGATGGCACGCAGCCCGATCTCTCACCCTATTTTCAAGTGCGCGCAAAGCTTTGGACGTTCGCGCCTTTAATTTGCTTGCTGCGCATCCGGGTCCCGCTGTACGTGACAATCACATGACAGTTCCTCCAATGGACCGGTCGCGGGATCGCCGGATCGAGGATCCGACCAACCTCTGGATCATACACCCGGCGGCACGTGCTATGCTGCCGTGGTTTGTCGCGCGCGGCATTTCGGCGAACATCGTATCTCTGGGTGGGCTGACGCTCGGGGGGCTGGCTGCGGTGGCCTATGCGCATTGGCAGAGCTGGCCGTACGCGGTGTTGGGTCTGGCGTTGTCGATCGCATGGCTCATCGCGGATGGGCTCGACGGCATGGTGGCGCGTGCGACCGGCACCGCCAGTCCGCTTGGCCGTGTGCTGGACGGACTGTGCGACCACGGCGTGTTCACGCTGATCTACGTCGTGCTCGCATGCTCAATCGGGACGGCTGCGTGCTGGGCGTTGACCCTGGCGGCGGGTGCCGCTCACGCGGTGCAATCCAACCTTTACGAAAGCGAGCGGGCGCGCTTCCACCGCCGGTGCAATGGCGTAGCCGCCGCGACCCGCCCCGCGCCGAGCGGCAACCCGCTGGTCCGGCTCTACGATCATGTCGCTGCCACGCTGGAGCGTTTCGCCGGTCGCTTCGACGCCGTTCTGGCGGGGCAGTCGGCTCCCAACGAACTGGCATCGACATATGGCGCGGCAGCGGCGGCGCCGATGCGCCTGATGAGTTTGCTCAGCGCAAACGTGCGCGTCTACGCGATCTTCCTCGCCTGCCTCGCCAGCGATCCGCGCTGGTTCTGGTGGTTTGAGCTCGGCCCGCTCTCCGCGATCTTGGTCATCGGCCTGGTATGGCATCGCAGGGTGGAGGCGCGCCTGGCGCGCGGTGCCACCGCAAGCGGCCGCGAACACAATACGACATTTCACTCGAAGGACATGAACACTCAATGACGAGCATCAACGTCGCCGTGGTCGGCATCGGCAATTGCGCAAGCTCCCTCGTTCAAGGCCTGTCGCACTACCGCGAAGGCGCGAACGAGACGATCGGGCTTATGCACCTGGATCTCGGCGGTTACCGCCCGAGCGACATTCGCGTCGTGGCGGCATGGGATGTCGACCGGCGCAAGGTGGGCAAGGACGTCGCGGAGGCGATCTTCGCCAAGCCCAACTGCACCACCGTGTTCTGCGGGTCGGTGGAGCCGACCGGCGCCATCGTGCAGATGGGCAAGGTCCTCGACGGCGTTGCCGAGCATATGGCGGACTATGCCGACGACCGCACATTCCTGTTGGCGGACGCGCCGGAGCCGACCAAGCAGGACGTGGTCGCGGCGCTCCGTGCGGCCAAGACGGACGTGCTGATGAACTATCTGCCGGTCGGATCGCAGATCGCGAGCGAGTTCTACGCTGAATGCGCGCTTGAGGCCGGGGTGGCGTTCGTCAACAACATCCCCGTTTTCATCGCCAGCAACCCCGAATGGGCAGATCGCTTCACCAAGGCCGGCGTTCCCATCATCGGTGACGATATCAAGGCGCAGTTGGGGGCCACGATCGTTCACCGCGTGTTGACCGACCTGTTCGCCAAGCGTGGCGTGAAGCTGGAACGCACCTACCAGCTCAACACCGGCGGCAATACCGACTTCCTCAACATGGCGAACCACCGCCGGCTCGCCTCCAAGAAGATTTCCAAGACCGAAGCCGTGCAGTCGGTCGCGGCCGAGCGGCTCGATGACGACAACGTGCATATCGGTCCGTCGGATTATGTCGCCTGGCAGAACGACAACAAAGTCTGCTTCCTGCGCATGGAAGGCACGATGTTCGGCGGCGTTCCGATGAACCTCGAACTTCGCCTCTCCGTGGAAGACAGCCCGAACAGCGCGGGCGTTGCCATCGACATGATCCGCTGCGCCAAACTGGCCAAGGATCGTGGGCTGGCGGGGCCGATCGACGGGGCATCCGCCTACTTCTGCAAGCATCCACGCACGCAGATGACCGACGATCTGGCGGCGCAGGCGGTGGAAGACTTCATCACGCAACACGGATGATCGACACCGCGATCCTGCTGGCGGCGGGCGAAGGCACCCGCCTCCGCTCCGCCGCCCCGCTGAAACCGCTCTGCCCGGTCGGAGACCGTCCGCTCATCGACCATGCCATCACCGGTTTGGCCGATGCCGGGCTCGCGCGCGTAGTGGTGGTTCTGGGTCACGGCGCCGAGGAGATCGAGGCGCATCTCTCGTCCGCGACGTGGCCGATCACGGTGCAGACCGTGCGGACGGAAGATCACCGCAAGCCGAACGGTGTGTCGGTTCTGGCGGCGGAAGCGCATGTCACGGGCGCGGAGGCGTTGCTGGCGATGTGCGACCACCTCGTTGACCCTGCACTCTACCGCCGCACCGCCGCGGCCGGTGCGGCCGGCGGCGCGCGGTTGGCGATCGATCGGCGGATCGGCAGCGACCTGATCGATCTGGACGACGTCACCTGCGTACAGACCGAAGGCGAGCGGATCGTCGCAATCGGCAAGGGCATCGCCGCGTACGACTGTTTCGATACAGGTGTATTCGCGATCGGCGCCGGTCTGTTCGGCGCGCTCCACGGACTGACGGATCCTTCGATCACCGAAGGTATGCGTATCCTCGCGCAGCAGCGAAGCGCATTGATCCTCGATTGCAGCGATGTCGACTGGATCGATGTCGACGATCAGGCGGCGCTCGACAAAGCCGAAGCATGGTGGCGCGGTCGCAGGTGATGTTCCGAAGCCATGCGGGTCTTGGTGCGAGGCGTCGTCCTCGCATCGACGTCGGCGGCTTCGTCAGCACTCTTGACCCGCCCGCTGAGGACATCGCGACCTAAAGCCCGTTCGTCGCTCCCCTGCCCCTACGCCTCACCGCCGGCTTGGCGGATAACATCAAGTCTCGAACTACCCGCAAGAGTGCAGGCCATTCTGAACTAACCTAAACCAGACCTGAACGGAGCAGTTCAGCGGCTGTCGAAACGACGACCCTAAAGCCATCGATCAAGCCCTCCCCGACAACAAAGACCGGACCGGATCTTTTTGTGGCTGGCTGGGTTGGGCGCGTAGATTAACGAGGGTTGAGAATGGCAACTTCCGCTGCAATGCGCCGTCCGGGTAGCTCCGGCGCGGTCGGGGATCGAACGCGTGCCACGCGCGCGCTGCAAGCGCTCAACTTCTTCATGGCGGACATGCAGGCGGGGATCGGCCCGTTTCTCGGCGTGTTCCTGCAACAACGCGGCTGGACGGCCGGGCCGATCGGCACGGTGATGACCGCTGGCGGCGTTGCCGGCATGATCATGACCGTGCCGGCAGGCGCCTTTATCGATCATACCGAGAAGAAGCGGCTAGTCGTCATCGTCACGGGCATCTGCACGGTGATGGCATCGTTCCTGATCCTGCTGTCGCAATCCGGTTTGGTCGTGACGATCAGCCAGGTCGCGACCGCGATCGCCGGCGCGGCGATCGGTCCGGCGGTCACCGGCATGACGCTTGGCATCGTTCGCCAACGCGGTTTCAACGCGCAGAACGGGCGCAATCAGGCCTGGAACCACGCCGGCAACATGATTGGCGCCGGATTGTCCGGCTGGCTGGGATGGAAGTTCGGCATGCCCGCGATCTTCTATCTGGCGGCGGCATTCGGCGTGCTGGCGATTATCTGCGTACTGTCGATCCCCGAACGCGCGATCGACCACCGCGCCGCGCGCGGACTGGAAAGCAAGGCCGACGAGGACGGAGACGAACAGGGTGGCCAGGCCGAGGGCTTTAAGGCGCTGCTGCGCAACAAGCCGATGTTGATCCTAGCGGCATGCCTCGCCTGCTTCCATCTCGGCAACGGCGCGATGTTGCCGCTGTACGGGCTCGCGGTCGTCGGCGCAGGCAAGGGCAACGCGGCACTGTTCGTCGCGCAGACGGTGGTCGTCGCCCAGGCGGTGATGATCTTGACCTCGCTGGTGGCGATGCGGATGGCGGCCGGGCGTGGCTACTGGCTGGTCATGCTGATTTCCTTTGCCGCATTGCCGTTACGCGGGTTTCTTGCGGGTACGCTCATCAACCATTGGGGTGTGTGGCCGGTGCAGGCGCTCGACGGTATCGGCGCAGGGTTGCAGAGCGTGGCCGTGCCAGGTCTTGTCGCCTGTTTGCTGAACGGAACCGGCCGTGTGAACGTCGGTCAGGGCGCGGTGATGACGGTGCAGGGCGTCGGCGCGAGTCTGTCGCCAGCGATTGGCGGCTGGCTGGCGCAGTTGCTCGGCTATCAGACCGCCTTCTTCATTCTCGGCAGCTTCGCGATCGTCAGCGTCGGCCTATGGGTCGGGTTTGCCGGTACGTTGCGGCCCGCCTGCGCCAACACCCGCGATGATGCCGAGGGGGCGGCGGCATGACCGCATCGATCACCTGGGTCCAGATCGGTGACCTGCACATGGATGAAGCCGACGGCTGGCAAAGCCGCGACCGGCTGGAGCGGATCGTCGCGCAGATCAACACGCATGTTGGCGCAGGCGCGGATTTCGTGTTTCTGCCGGGCGATAATGCCAACCACGCCACGCCCGAACAGTATCGCGTCATCACCGCTGCACTCGCCCCGCTTCGAACGCCGGTCCGTGTGATTACCGGCGATCATGACTTCGAACTTGGCCATACCGATCATTTCGAGGCGGCGTTCTCCTCGGCGGAACGCGCGGAAGTCGAGGTGATCGCCGGTCATCGCTGCATCTTCCTCGACGTCATCTCGCCCGGCGCGGGCGGACCGGACTTTCGCGTCACCATGCATCACCGCAACCGTCTGCTCGAGGAACTCGCCCGCGCCGAAGCGGAGGGTCAGGTTCCGCTGGTCTTCATGCACGCTTATCCCGGCGACCTCGCCGCAGATGGTGCGGAGATTGCGCGGATCTTCGCCGATGCCCGCGTAGCCTTCGTCGCGACCGGCCACACCCACTATAACGAGGTGCTGAATGATGGCCGGGTGATCTACGCCGCGACCCGGTCGACCGGCCAGATCGAAGAAGATGATGGCTGCCCCGGTTTCGCGATCACCTGCGTTCACGGCTCGGTTCCGAGCTGGCGATTTCGCCGGCTCGACGATGCCTGGCCGCACGTGCAGATCGTCGCACCATGCGATATCCGGCTGGTGACGCGTCCGGCCGATCCCCATCAGGTGCCCCGCCCCGGCCTCGTCAGAATCGCTGCGAGGGTGTTCGGCGATACGGCCGAAGCGGAAATGGAAATCAGCGTGGATGGTGGTCCAGCCGAACCGATGTGGTTCATCGACAGCATCGCGCAGGCGGATATACGCATCGATCTGCCCGGCCTGCACCGGATCGAGGTGACCTGCGGCACCGCGCGGGACTGTATCGACCTGCTGGTGCGCGACGCAGACGAGGTTCCCAAGCGGCGGCTGCCGGTCGCGCTCGGTCAGGATTGTCACGCAATCGGCGCCTGGCCGCAGGCTGGCCTGCTCGGCACGCAGCTCGGCCCCAACAAAAACGGGATGGGCTGGTGATCCTCGCCACCGGTGCGACCTGGGGGATCTGCGCCGCCGCCACCGGCGCCGTGATCGCGCGGCCGTTCCGCTGGCCGGAAGCGATCTGGGCAGTGCTGGGCGCGGCGTTGCTGCTGATGTTCGGGCTGATGCCGGTCGGAGCGGCGCTCGGCGCGGTCGGCAAGGGGCTGGACGTCTACCTGTTCCTCATCGGGATGATGCTGCTGAGCGAGACGGCCCGAGAACAGGGTCTCTTCGACTGGGTCGCCGCGACCGCCGCCATCCATGCCAAAGGCTCCGGCGCGCGGCTGTTCCTGCTGGTCTACGCGACCGGCGTCGTCACGACCGCGTTTCTGTCGAACGATGCCACCGCCGTCGTGCTAACCCCCGCCGTGTTCGCCGCCGCAAGGAAAGCCAAGGCCGAACCGTTGCCGTTGCTGTTCGCCTGCGCGCTGATCGCCAACGCGGCGAGCTTCATACTGCCGATCTCCAACCCGGCGAACCTCGTGCTATATGGTGGCAAGATGCCACCGCTTGGCCAGTGGTTCGGATCGTTCGCGCTGCCGTCGCTTGCCGCGGTGGTGGTCACCTACGCGATGCTGCGCTGGGCGGAACGCGCGCGTATTTCCGGCGACTGCACCAGCGATGTCGAGCGGGATGCTCTGTCGACCGGCGGGAAGGCGGCGTTCGCCGGCATCGCCGCGACGGCGGTGCTGCTGATCGTCATGTCGGCGCTCGATCTGCCACTCGGCTTGCCGACGTGCCTTGCCGGCGTGGCTACCACGCTCGGGCTATGCGCGTTGACCCGGCGATCGCCGCTCAAGCTGGCGCGGTCGGTATCCTGGAGCGTGCTGCCGCTGGTGGCGGGGCTGTTCGTGCTGGTCGAGGCGCTGGACCGCACCGGCGTGATCGCCTGGGTAGCAAGCATGCTGCACATCGCTGCCGCCGATCCGGTGAAGGGTGCCGCGGCAGCGGGCACGATCCTTGCCTTCGCGGCGAACCTGATGAACAACCTGCCCGCCGGCCTCGTCGCGAGCACGGCAGTGATGCAGGCGCACCCGCCCCGCCTGATCGTCGATGCGCTGTTGATCGGCGTCGACCTCGGTCCGAACCTGTCCGTCACCGGATCGCTGGCGACGATCCTGTGGTTGCAGGCGATCCGGCGCGAAGGTGAAGACGTCGGTTTTTGGCGTTTCCTCAAGGTCGGCGCGGTCACGATGATCCCCGCGTTGGCCGCGGCTCTGGGCGCACGCCTGCTGATCGGCTGACGGAGAGTGACGCGTGTCGTGCGCGATGTCATCGCGCACGACACGCTCGCTCACCGATGTCCCCACACACCATCGGACTGACGGCGGATGATCTGGTAATCGAGCACGGAATGGCTCGAACTGGCAGGATGTCCGGCGCGTCGTGACAGGATTTCGTCACACAGAGCTTTGACACCGACCCGGGCCATATCAGCGATCGGCTGGCGGATCGTCGTCAGTTCCGGCCAGATGGCTGTCGCAAGCGTCGTATCGTCAAATCCGCACACGGTGAGGTCCCCGGGGATGCTCAGCATCCTCCTGTGCGCGACGCTGACGATCGCCGCCGCCATATCGTCGTTGCTGGCGAAAATCGCCGTTGGCCGGTCTGCAAGGTCGAGCAGCGCGTCTGCGGCATCCAACCCCGAACGATAGGTGAAAAGTCCCTCCGCAACCAAGCTGTGGTCGACCGCCAAACCGGCTTCGCCGAGGGCGGCGTGATATCCTTCGAGCCGCCGGATACTCTCACTATGCCCGCGATCGCCGACGACAAAGCCGATCCGCCGGTGCCCAAGCGAAAGGATCAGCCGCGTCATCTCCAGCGCGGCCGCGAATTCGTCGATATTCACCGCCAGCAGTTCGCGCGATGGCATACCGCTGCCGATCGCCAGCGCAGGCACGCCTGCACCGACGATGGTCGCGATCAGGTCTGAGCAATCGCATAGCGGCGACGGCAGGATCAGGCCATCGACGCCGTCTTCGATCATGCGCCGCGCCACAGCAAGCGCATCATCATCGGGGAGGCATTTCTGAACGACGAGTTGAACGTTCAACTGGCTTGCGATGTCGAGCCCACCGACCAGCAGCGCGCTGAGGTAGTTCGTACTGGGATTGGTGAACAACAGGCCGACCCGCATCTGTTGAGCGCCGGTCAGGTTCCGGGCGGCGAGATTGGGAGAATATTTCAACTGCTGGATCACAGCCAGGATCCGATCGCGCGTCTCCTCGCGAACGCTCGCGTCGTTGTTGACCACGCGCGACACGGTCATTGCCGAGACGCCGGCAACTCTGGCGACGTCGCGCAGCGTCGCGGCTTTTAGCGGGCGCTGGGCCGGTTGAGACTTCATTGGCACCTTCCGGCGGGTCCGTTACGGTTTCTCACCGACTTACGCAACGGATGCGCGACCAAGCGAATGGTGTGACACATACCATTCTGTCGTGCCCCTGCCGAACATCGTGCCAACATGCCGGCGCTTGACGGTTCGAGATCGGACGCGGAAGATAGCGCTAACAAATCGGAGAGATGCTGGCATGATGGGGTTTACACGTCGCGAAGCGGTGCTTGGCACGCTTGGCGGGATGATCGCCGCACCACTGTGCGCGAAAGACCTTCCGGCGCGGTCGCTGAACGCGATTGCCAAGGGCAAGGGGCTTCGTTTTGGGTCTGCGATCGCGTCGGGCAGGCCCCATGCCGACCAGGGCGCCATCACAAACCCCGTTTACGCCGGTCTCGTGGCTCGCGAATGCGGGTTGATCGTGGCTGAAAACGAGATGAAGTGGCAGGCGTTGCGGCCGACCGCGACGACCTTCGCCTTCGAACGTTTCGACGCCATATTGGGTTGGGCCGAGCAGGCGCACCTGGCGGTGCGCGGGCACAATCTGCTTTGGCACCAGCCCAAGTGGCTGCCCGCCTGGCTGAACGCATACAACTTCGGGGCAACTCCGCAGCGCGCCGCGGAACGCCTGCTGACGACGCATATTGAAACGGTGCTTACCCGCTACGGCAAGCGGATCGGCAGCTACGATGTCGTCAACGAAGCGGTCCGCCCGGCCGACGGCGTGTTGTACGACACCTCGCTTTCGCGGGCTCTGGGCGGTGCGGAACCGACGCTGGATCTCGCCTTCCACATGGCACGCGCCACCGCCCCGAACGCGCAACTGGTCTATAACGATTACATGAGCTGGGAGCCGGGTAACGCCGCACATCGTGCCGGCGTGCTGACATTGCTGGAGGGCTTCCGCCGGCGCGGCGTGCCGGTCGATGCGCTCGGCATCCAGTCGCATCTGTTGACGCAAGGGCTGGATGTAGGCGCAAGTGTGACGCGGCTGGAGCGCGACTGGCGGCACTTCCTCGATGCGGTGACGCAGATGGGCTATGCTTTGCTGATCACGGAACTGGACGTGCGGGACAACGCGCTGCCGGCCGATATCACCGTGCGCGACCGGGCTGTCGCCGATTACACGCGCGGCTATCTCGACGTGACGTTGAGCTATCCCGCCGTGCGCGATGTGCTGAGCTGGGGCCTGTGCGACCGATACAGCTGGATCGAGGGGTTCGAGCCCCGCAAGGACGGCTCCCGTCGCCGGCCGACGCTGTATGATACGCAGTTCCGGCCAAAGCCGATGCGCGAAGCCGTCGCGGCAGCGTTTGCCGCCGCCCCGACGCGCTGAGCGGTTATTCTTCGGACCGTAAGCCTTGGGCAAACTGAAATGACGTGATCCGCCAAGACCACGTCATTGCAGCATCTCGCGGCCCCGGCGCGTGCGCCGGGGCCGTAAGGTCAGAAGTTACCGCGCAGAATGAACGAGAAGCGGCGATCGTTGACGAAGTAGGAGCGCGGCGCGAGAACGCTCGGGTCACCGCTATACGCCTGCAACGTCTTCGTTACGGAGTTGGTGAGGTTCACCCCCTGCACGCCGATCTTGACGTATTTGTTGATGTTGATGAACGCCGAGGCATCGAGCTGCCCGGACGCGTCCTGGAAGATCGACGTGTACGGATAGATCACGTCCGCCGCCGTCAGCAGGTAGCTGGAGCGCCAGTTGTACGCCGCACGGATCGAGATCGGACCCTTTTCGTAGAACAGCGTGGCGTTCACGTTGTGCTTCGACAGGCCTTCCAGCGGCAAGCTGCCCGTCTTAGTCTGCGCCGCCACGTTCGTCACCGGCGATCCACCGTTCAGGAAGGAGTTCGGCAAGCCGTTGCTCTGGATGAACGTGTAGTTGCCCGTGAAGCCGAAGCCGCTCAGGAAGCCCGGAAGGAAGTTGAAGGTCTGCTGATAGGCGACCTCGGCTCCCTTCACCTTGCCGTGTCCGGTGTAGTTCGCCGGACCGCGGGTGAGCAGGTCGAACGTCTGCCCGTTGTTGGTGAGCGGGAGGCTGACCAACGACTGATAGAAGAAGCCGGTGATGTCCTTGTAGAACACGTCTGCCGTAAGCGAACCGACCCGCGAGAAGTACCACTCCGCCGTCGCATCAAACTGCCACGCCGTCGCAGGCTTCAGGTAAGGGTTGCCGACCTGGCTCTGGAAGTTGCCGTTTCCATCGATCGAGATCTGCTGGAAATTGCGCACCAGATTGGTGTCCGGCCGCGTCAAGACCTTCGATCCTGCGAAGCGCACCAGGAACTGCGGCGTCAGCCCCACCTTCAAGTTGAAGCTCGGCAACCAATAGGTGTATTTATTGGTGGCCTGGCCAAGCACGATCGTCGGGCTGGGTGCCGCGAACTGCTGTAGGCGTGCATAACCCGCAGCGCCGAGCAGACAGACGCCGCCAGGTGCGGCCGGAGCGTAGCCCGCTGGCAGGTTGGTCGCCGCCGCCGGAACGCAACGGCTTTGATAGGTATCGGCGATACCGAGGGTCGACTGGCTTGGGATGATGCTGCCGCCGAAATTGTCCATGTCGGTGTGCACGAAGCGGACGCCGATATTGCCCGCGATATCCAGACCATCCACCAGCGTCTTGCTGTTGAACGACGCCATCGCATAGGCGGCGCTGTCGCGCTGGTGCACGCGCGTCACCTCGTTCGGCAGATACGGTGAGTCGGCGCCAACGCCTGCACGCAGAGCCGCCGGCGTCCAGCGGGTCGACGGGTTGGTCTGGCTCGCCGCGCCCGCCGCCTCGATCTGGTTGATGAACCCGACGGTCTTGTTGTAGCCGTCGATCATGTTGCCGTTATAGTAATAGGCGCCCGCCGGCCCCGGGGTCGCACCCCGGAAGAAGTTGCTGAAGTTGTAGAAGCTGGCGTTGCCGCCATTCACCTGGTTGATCGAAACTGGCGTGCCCGCCCAGACTTCGCTGAGCATGCCCCAGTTGTATGCGGAATATTTCACCGTCTGGTCGCGGTCGGCATAGCGCGCACCGAACCGGATCTTGTCGATGAAATCGCCGTCCACGTCGTAGGTGAAATCACCCTTGAACTGGAATTCCTTGCCACGGCTGTCTTCGAAGTGATCCATCGCGGCGCGCCAGAATTCGACGTTGGGATCCGCGAAATACTGCTGATCGGTTTCGCCGACCAACGTCGGATTGGCAGGGCCCGCCCAGCCCGCCGCCAGCGTCGCAGGCTTGTGCGCGATGACGGTGGGGAGATTGCCGGTGAGGTTCAGTTCCTGATCGGCATAAGTCTCGCCGAAGATGTTGAGCTGGCTGACCTGATGGTGCGACTCGGTATAATCGGCATCAAGCGCGATATGCAGCCGCTCGGTCGGATGAAGCAGCGCGTTCAGGCCATAGTCGTTGACCGTGTTCTGCTCGTAGCTCTGGCCGCGCGACAGCGAGATCGGCGCACCCCCGGTTGGAATGAACGTCTGCAACGGCGTGCCGCTCAGGCTGCTGCGGTATCCGGTGCCTGGTGTGGTGATGTACCCGCTCTGGAACAGGCCGTTGTTGTCATACTTGTAGTTGGTGAACTGGCCCGTCGGACATTGCGCGCGCACGGTTCCCGAGTTGACGTCCGTCGGGTTGGTCAGCGGGCCGGCATTGTTCTGCTGGCAACCAATCGGATAGGTACTGTATTCCGAAAGATCCGGCGCTGCTTCGAACGTGTGTTCGTCCGACAGGTTGGTCGTGTGCGAGCGGATGTACTGCCCCGTCAGCAGGAAGCGGCCGTCATTGGTTTCATACTGCGCAGCCAGCGCGATACCGTCACGCTTGCGATCGAAATCCTGCGTGCGGTACTGCCCGCCGAGTGGCGCATACAGGCCCGCCGTGGGATCGGCAAAGCCATCGGCACCCGCCGTCGATCCCGCGCCGCACGCGGCGTTGGCACCCGGCAGAGTCGTCGTATCGCTGTTGCCCGGCAGCGGGTTGCGGCAGATCGTCGTGCCGCCCTGGCTCTGGTACGTGACCAGCGTGTTGTCGCGGGCCTGGAAGTTGGTGATCTGCAAGCCATCGGCGCGGCTGCGCACACGCGAGTAGGACACGTCGCCAAGCAGGCCGAACGTGCCGATGCCGGTCGTCCAGGTATCGCTGATCAGGATCGAGCCGGTCGGCGTCCACTTCTTTTCGAGATCGCCGTAGCTGCCTTCACCGTCGACGCCGACATGCAGTCCCTTGTTGTCGAACGGCTTGCGTGTGTTGAGGTTGACCGTACCCGCAAGACCGCCCTCGATCGAGGCAGCGGTGACGTTCTTGTACACCTCGACCGAACCGAGCAGTTCGGCCGGCACGTCGGAGAAGTTGATCGACTGACCACCGATACCGGCCGAGAACGCATCGCGGCCGTTGAATTCGGAACGGACGAAGTTGAGCCCGCGGATCACGACGCCGGACCCCTCGACCGAGAAGTGATCGGGATCGTTGGATGCCGCGAAGCGGCTGATCGACACGCCCGGAACGCGCTGGAGCGCCTCGGTCACTGACCGGTCCGGCAATGCGCCGATATCCTGCGCGGTGATCGCGTCTACGACCGTATCCGAATTGCGCTTGATGTTCTGCGCGTTCGCCAGGCTCTGGCGAATACCGGTCACGACGATGTCGTCGTCCGACGCCTTGCCGCCACCCGACGGCGCGCTGGCCTGCGGATCGGCACTAGATGTGTCGGTGGAGGAGCCGGGTGCACCGGACGAACCGGCGGTCCCTTGTCCGGCTTCCGCTCCGGTCGGCGATGTCTGGTTTACGGTCTGCTGCGAATCGGCGTTCGTCTGCGCATGGGCAGTGCCGGCGATCGCGACGCACAAAGCGGTTGCGGACGCGCTCTGGAGAAAGCGAACGAAATGACGGACAGCAAGTGTAGATGGCGCAATACGGCGCATTGAGAACCCCTCCCTGGAAACCGACGCTGTTGTCGCGCCTGGTCGTTTGTAACCCGATCGGACCCACCCGATCCGGTCGTATTATGTTTGCGGTAACATTATCAGGAAATCAAACGCAAAGTTTCGAGTTTTGTGACAATACGGCAACGCTGTGGTAACAATCCGCTAACGGTTGACGTCGCGGTGCGAATGAGGGAGCAGTCGTGCGAGCGCAACCATAAGGCGCCTGGGGAGAGCAGCGATGCCGGTGGCGGCGGAGTCGAAACTGAGGGTGGTCATCGTCGGCGGAGGGACCGCCGGTTGGATGACCGCTGCCGCGCTCACCCGCCTGCTGCCGGACCATTGCTCGGTCAGGCTGGTCGAATCCGAGGCGATCGGGGTGGTCGGCGTCGGCGAGGCGACGTTGCCGCATATCCGTGCCTTCAACGAACGTCTCGGCATCGACGAAGCGGAGTTCATGGCTCGCACGCGCGCCACCTTCAAGCTCGGCATCGAGTTCCGCGACTGGAACCGGATCGGCGACAGCTACATCCATCCGTTCGGGACATTCGGTCGTGGTAGCGGGGCGGTGGACTTCCACCATTACTGGGCGCGGCTGCTGCGCGAGGGCGCGGCGCTACCGTCGCTCGATACCGTCTCTTACGCCTGCGCGCTGGCGCGGAGCGGCAAATTCGATCACCCTGCGAGCGATCGCACCCCGCTGTCGGGCACGTTCGGCTACGCCTACCAGTTCGACGCGCTGCTGTTCGCGCCTTACTTGCGCGAGCTTGCCGAGCAAGGCGGTGCACGCCGCACCGAGGGAACGATCGCCAACGTCGAACGCGACGCGGAGAGCGGCGACATCACGGCAGTCGTTCTGGAAAGTGGCGAGCGGATCGCCGGCGATCTTTTTGTGGATTGCTCAGGCTTCAGGTCGCTGCTTCTCGGGTCGGCGCTGGACGAGCCCTTCGTCGATTGGTCGCAGTGGCTCCCCACCGATCGTGCGGTGGCGATGCCGTGCCGGACCCGTACCGCCGTCACGCCCTACACCAGCGCCATCGCGATGCCGGCAGGCTGGCGATGGCGGATTCCGTTACAGCACCGCACCGGCAACGGCTATGTCTACGCGAGCGCCTTCGTATCCGACGAAGAGGCACGTCGCGCTCTGGAAACGGCGGTCGAGGGCGAGCCGCTTGCCGAACCGCGCATGTTGCGGTTCAAGGCGGGCCGGCGGCGGCGCAGCTGGGTCGGCAACTGTGTCGCGATCGGCCTCGCCAGCGGCTTTCTGGAACCGCTGGAATCGACCAGCATCTACCTTGTCCAGCAGGCGATCACCACGTTGATCGAGCTGTTTCCCGAGCGCCCCGTCGGTGCGAGCGACCGGGACGAGTTCAACCGTATCATCGATCTTGAATATGATCGGATCCGCGATTTCCTGATTCTGCACTACCATGCGACGACGCGCGACGACTCCCCGTTCTGGGATCACGTCCGCACCATGACGGTGCCGAACAGCTTGTCGGAAAAGCTCGAGCTTTGGCGCACGCGCGGGCGACTTGTGAAATACCGCGAGGGCGTGTTCCTCGATCCGAGCTGGGTCGCCGTCTATCTCGGCCAAGGCATCGTGCCGGAGGGGTGGGACCCGCGGATCGACACGGTTGCCCCGGACGTCCTGCTCCGCGGCCTCGAAACGCTCCGCGCCGAGATCGACAGCGATGTCGCCCGCCGACCCGATCATCGCAGCTTCATCGAGCGCTATTGCGCGATGGCACAGGCCGCCTGATGCTGCGGGAGCGGCTCGGACACGTGCTGGTGGCGGGCGGCGGCATGACCGGGTGGTGCGCCGCTGCCGCAATGAAACGCCGTGC
>JGI20283J15916_100063_pt1 | contig 42337 bp, 48 predicted proteins | sample Plalitdecfosmids_FD_15916 | JGI IMG/M metagenome (IMG submission 15916) | reverse complement strand
GGTGCATGGGTAACAACCTCCGTGGCTTTCGAGCAATGCGTCGCACACTGTGCGTCGCACTGTCAATTGGCGAATGCTCTGCCTCGCCCTGACGTCGATGTACGCGCGTGATATCTACGAGGCCAAATCGGCTCATGACCCGCACTCGGAAACAGACAGGCGGCTCTCCACCATTTCGAGGCGTTTAATGCCGCGCTTGGATCGCCGGTTAGCAGCGGCCACTCCATCATGATAAAGTCCAGGCTGAACCTGCGCAAAGGCACTCGAAATGATGCTACTGCTACGCCCCGTCATAGCCGCGGCCATCGGCCTCGCTGTCGGTGCGGACACGCGGACCGTCTGCAGCAACGGTACGGGCTCTGACCATGGCAGCTTCTACACCTTCTGGCACGACACCGGCACGGGCTGCATGCAGCTGCGCGCAGGCGGCTATGGCGTGGAGTGGCAATTGGGCGAGCGGGGCAATCTGGTCGCCGGCAAGGGCTGGGCTAAGGGATCTGCCCGCAGGGTCGTGCGCTACCGGGCGCGGGCGTTCGATCCGGGCCGCAACGGCTATCTCACGCTCTATGGCTGGTCGACGGGGCCGCTGATCGAATATTATGTCGTCGACCATTGGGGCGGCTTCACCCCGCCGGGTCCCGACGCCACTCCGCTCGGCACGGTGGCCAGCGATGGCGGCACCTATCGCATCTACCGGACGCAGCGGGTGAACCAGCCATCGATCGCGGGAACCGCGACCTTCTACCAATATTGGAGCGTGCGGACCTCCAGGCGCCCGCTGAACCAGGACTCCGTGATCACCTTCGCCAACCATGTCGCGGCGTGGCGCAAGGCCGGCCTGCGCCTCGGCACCCTGGGCTATCAGGTGCTCGCCACCGAGGGGTTTGGCAGTAACGGCCGCTCGGACATCGCCGTGTCGGAACGATAGTTTCGCACCACGGGCCAGCGGCCAGCGCGCCCCAGCGTCAGGACGGAAATGCAGGCGGTGGCGCGTTGTATAGCTGGATCATGTAGAAGACTTCGTACCGGCCCTCATCCGCGCTGCCGATCTCGTTGGTCACATAGTTGTACTTGTTGCCGCGGAAATCGCGGACCGGCCCGATATCGGCGGTGGTCGGGGGCTTGGTGTTGTCGAAGGTCGAGAACAGCACCTTGCTGTCCGATCCCACCAGATCGTCGCCCATGCCGAAGATGCCGGTGAACCATTTGGCCAGCGTGCCGAGCGCGGGCGTGTTGTCGATCCATTTCGGCGCCGCATTGCCGCTCCCGCCATCTCCGGATGCGATGGCGTAGGCCGCGCCGGCCACAGTCGCGATCTCCCGCGCCCGGTCGAGGATCAGGTTCTTGGCCTGTTCGGGCGATCCTTGGTCGTTCTCCCGGATGACGGTGCTGAGGACCAGTTCGTTGGGCACGACATCGGCGCACACGACGGTGACGTCGTTGATCGTATCGCCGTCGTCGACACTATACGGCCCCTTCATCACCGTGTTGGCCACGCCCGGCCCGATCACGCTCATGATGAAATAGGGCTCGTCGCTGCTCGAATACTCGTCCGACTCGTCGTTGCACCGAAACCCGACGCAGCTGATCTTGACGCGCAGCGCATAGTCCCAGGTCGGGGGCTGCTCGCCCCCCATCGTCCGCAGCCGTCCGCCGCGATAATCCCGCGACGCCGTGCCATCGGCTGCAAAGGCGACGCTGCCCGCCGGCAGGCCCAGCGCACCGGTGGCGCCGCCAAGGGATCTGAACGCCTTGTGCAGCGCAGAGACCTGGATCAGCTTTCTCAGGCTGTCATGCGGCGTGCCGAGCTTCGCCTTCAGATCGCGCACGCTCGACGCGCCGTGATAGGCCAGTTGCCCCTTCAACCCCATCATCTGCCCCTTCAGGTTACAAGCCGCGGCCGAAATTCGGGATATGGGCGCGGATCTGCGTCCTCAAATCCGAAAGCTCCTTGCGAAGCGCAGCGAGTTCGCCGGCCACATCCTTGCCGCCGACCGACACCGCGCCTTCGAAGCGGACCCCGCCGGTGTAGCCGCCGCCGCGGTTGACGATCAGGATGTTGCCCGCGCCGTGCGACAGGGCAATGTTGGGGATGGTGATGTCGTCGTCGGGATAGGCCGGCTTCGTGCTTCCCGCCGCGTCGATCGAGCGGTTCTGAAGCACCAGGTCCTCTGCGAAAAGCGCAAGCGTGTGCTTGTTGTTCGCTCCCAACCCCTTGTTGCCCCAGATGAAGCTGGGGAACAGCTTGCAGTTGTGGAGTTCAGTCGACCAGATCCCGGTCGTCGCGACCAAATTGCCTTCTATCTGAACGCCGCTCTCGTTGAGCTTGATGTCTCCCGCCATCTTTTCGCCTCCACGTCAGGATCGACTGGCGACTTGGTATCATCCCGCAACGATTGGATCAGAAGGAAGTGGACCATTTCGGACGTAAGTCGGGTTACCCGATACGCGCGAGCAGCCGGTCCACCGCCGCCACCGCCTCGGGCTCCTCCAGCGTCGGCGCGTGGCCGACCCCCGGCACCGTCACCAGCGCGCCATCGTCCAGGCGCGCCGCCATCTTCTCGGCAGTCGCGGTGGTCAGGATGTCCGACGTCTCGCCGCGCAGCACCAGCACCGGGCGGCCGTTCAGCGCGTCGATCGTCGGCCACATGTCGGGCCCCGCCTCGTTGCCGGGCACGCGGAACGGCTCGGCGATCTTCATGTCATAGTCGAGCACGATCCGGCCCGAGCTGTTCACCCGGTACAGCCGCTTGGCCACGCGCAGCCAGTCCTCGATGGTATAGGCCGGGTACACCTCGCCATTCGCCTCGGCGACATAGCGTGCCGCGTGCATCCAGGTCGGGTGCCACACCGACTTGCCGACATAGCTGCGGATCCGCGACAGTCCCGCCGGGTTCAGCTCGGGTCCGACATCGTTGAGCACCGCCCCGGCAAGCCGCGCCCCGTCGGTGGCCGCCAGCAGCATCGTCACGATCCCGCCCAGCGACGTGCCGACGCTCACGAACCGATCGATCCCGGCCTCGGCCAGCAGCGCCTCGACATCCTGCAGATAAGTGAGCGGCACATAGCTCATCGGGTCCTTGGCGTAGGCGCTCTCGCCGCGCCCGCGAAACTCCAGGCACAGCACCCGCCAACTGCCCGCCAGCCGGCTCGCCAGCCCCTCGAAATCGCGCGCGGTGCGGGTAAGGCCGGGCATGCACAGCACCGGCGGCTTGTCGCTCGGCCCGGCATAGTCGCGGTAATGCAGCCGCAAGCCGTCGCGCGACCACCAATACCCATCTACGTAGTTGCGCCGCTCCGCCATCGCCCCCCATATCGCCGGATGATCTTCACACCGCAACAGGCGATCCTCGAGCTCGGCGACGCCTTCTACGATCCCGTCACCCCGGCGAACTTCCCCAAGACGGTGCTGCGCTTCCGCAACGACCGCGCCGCCGCAAGCATCGGCCTGGACGCGCTGAGCGACGACGCGTGGCGCGCCCATTTCGGCCGGTTCCAGCCGCTCGCCGGCGCCCAGCCCCAGCCGCTGGCGCTGCGGTACCACGGCCACCAGTTCCGCGTGTACAATCCCGAGATCGGCGACGGCCGCGGCTTCCTGTTCGCCCAGATGCGCGACGACGCCGGCCGCCTGATGGACCTGGGCACCAAGGGGTCGGGCCAGACCCCGTACAGCCGCTTCGGCGACGGCCGCCTGACCTTGAAGGGCGCCGTCCGCGAAATCCTCGCCACCGAGATGCTCGAAGCCCTGGGCGTCCACACCTCGCGCACCTTCTCCGTGATCGAGACCGGCGAGGAGCTCCACCGCAACGACGAGCCCTCCCCCACCCGCTCCGCCGTGCTGGTCCGCCTCAACCACGGCCATATCCGCATAGGCACCTTCCAGCGCCTGGCCTACAACCAGGACACCGAAGGCCTCGCCACGCTCACCGCCTATGTCCTGCGCCACTATTATGGCGAGGAAGCCGGCGACGACGCCCCCCGCCGCCTGCTCGCCCATGTCGCGCGCCGCACCGCTGCGCTCGCGGGCCAGTTCATGGCCGCCGGCTTCGTCCACGGCGTGCTCAACAGCGACAACATCAACGTCACCGGCGAAAGCTTCGACTATGGCCCCTGGCGCTTCACCCCCAGCTGGGCGCCCGCCTTCACCGCGGCCTATTTCGACCAGTCCGGCCTCTACGCCTATGGCCGCCAGCCCGAGGCGATCTACTGGGACGTGATGCAGCTCGCCAGCTCGCTGCGCCTGATCGCCGAGGAAGAACCGCTGATCGAAGCGCTCGAGGGCTATGCCCCGGCCTATCACGACGCCGTCACCGCCGCGATCCTCTGGCGCCTGGGGCTTCTGCCGCGCGGCGCCGAGCACGACCGCCCCCTCGTCCAGTCGCTCGAACGCGCGCTGTCCACCACCGGCGCCCCGCTCGACCGCTTCTATTTCGACGCGTTCGGCGGCCAGCTTCCCGCCGATTATGGCGAGGCGTTCGCCGAGTTCCGCGATCAGCTGGCCGGCTATGCCCCGCGCAAGCCGCGCGACCACCCCTATTGGTCCGGCGACCACCCCTGCGCCATGCTGATCGACGAGGTCGAGGCGATCTGGTCCCCGATCGCCGCCGCCGACGACTGGCAGCCGCTCCACGACAAGGTCGCCGCCATCCGCCGGTTCGCAGAAGCGCTCGCCTGATCGCGCCAAGGGGTTGGCATCGCACCCGCAATTCGGGCAAGAGCGTAGCCACATCTCCGGGGGCAGAAACCAGAACGATAATGCCGGGACAGGAACTCATCTCCACTGAGCCGGCGACCGGCGCCGTGCTCTGGCGCCAGCGCATCGGCGACGCCGATGCCGAGGTCGCCGCCGCCCGCGCCAGCTGGGCCGACTGGGCCGCCCGCCCGCTCGCCGTGCGGATCGAGACGCTGCGCCGCTTCGCCAACGTCGTCCGGCAAAAGGCCGACGCCTTCACCGACGTCATCGCGCGGGAGACCGGAAAGCCGATCTGGGAAGCCCGTACCGAAGTCGAGACCGTGATCGCCAAGGTCGACGTGTCGGTCACCGCCTATTCCGAACGCACCGGCCAACGCCGCATCGAAGCGCCGATGAACACCCGCCTCGCGCTCCGGCACAAGCCGCACGGCGTGCTCGCGGTGCTCGGCCCCTATAATTTCCCCGCGCACCTGCCCAACGGCCACATCGTCCCCGCTTTGCTCGCCGGCAATGCGGTGGTGTTCAAGCCTTCGGAGAAGACCCCCGCCAGCGGAGCCTTCCTTGTCGAATGCTTCCACGCCGCCGGCGTGCCTGAAGGGTGCATCCGCCTGCTGGTCGGCGGCGCGGACCAGGGCAAGGCGCTCGCCGGCCACCCGGATATCGACGGGCTGCTGTTCACCGGCTCGGCCAATACCGGCATCGCCCTCAACCGCCAGTTCGCCACCCGCCCCGAAAAGATCCTCGCGCTCGAGATGGGCGGCAACAATCCCATCGTCGTCTGGGACACCCCCGACCTCTATTCGGCGGCCGTGCTGGTCGTGCAGTCCGCCTTCACCACCGCCGGCCAGCGCTGCACCGCCGCGCGCCGCCTGATCGTCGACGAAGCCCTGGCCGAGCCGCTGTTGGCCGAGATCAACAAGCTCGTCGGCCGCCTGATCATCGGCGAGCCCCATGCCGATCCCGCCCCGTTCATGGGCCCGGTGATCGACAACGACACCGCCGACATGCTGACCGAAAGCTTCGTCGCGCTGCTCACCCTGGGCGGCCGGCCGATCCGTCACATGGAGCGTCCGATCGAGGGCCGGCCGTTCCTCACCCCCGGCATCATCGACATGACCAACGCCAGCGACAAGCCCGATGTCGAGCTGTTCGGCCCGATCCTCCAGGTCTTCCGCAAGACCAGCTTCGAGGAAGCGATCGCCGAGGCCAACGACACCCGCTACGGCTTGTCGGCCAGCCTGGTAAGCCAGAATCCGCGCCTATACGACCAGTTCTGGGCCAACATCCGCGCCGGCATCGTCAACTGGAACCGCCCCACCAACGGCGCCTCCTCCTCCGCCCCGTTCGGCGGCGTGGGCTGGTCGGGCAACCACCGCCCCAGCGCCTATTACGCGGCCGATTACTGCGCCTACCCGGTCGTCTCCTCCGAATCCGAACAAGCCCGCGCATCGATAGGCCTGGGCCTGCGCGACGCCTGATTTTCGGGTTTCACGCGAAGGCGCGAAGATTTCAGAAGGTAGAGGTTCGCGCAGAGGCGCGGAGGCGCAGAGGAGGATTTCCCATGCGGCCGCGGTCGGGAGACCCGCAAGCACTGCAGCTGCCGAGCCCACAAGATAATTGCTGCCTATCGGGCCTCTCTTACTTCTCTCTGCGCCTCCGCGCCTCTGCGCGAACCTCTATATTCTTCTACTCTCACGCCCCCGCGCGCTCTGATTAAATCCTCCCCCGGAGGGGGAGGGGGACCAGCGAAGCTGGTGGAGGGGTAATCTCCACGGGCGACACAGCTCGCGGCCAATACCCAACCGCCACGCGCTATTCGCGCGCGGTCCCCCTCCGGGGAAGGATTTACGCCAGCCCCTCTACCCCGCTACACCCGCCCCAAACGATAAAGAGAGGGGCCCACCACATGACCACCCGCCGCGATCTACTCGGCGCCGCCGCAGCCCTTACCGGCACGCTGGCACTGCCCACCACGACCCTGGCCCAGGCCGCTTCCAAAAGCGCCTTCGTCCGCCGCGACGGCACGCGCCTCACTCTGGACGGCAAGCCCTATCGCTTCGCCGGCGCCAATATCTGGTATGGCGCCTATCTCGGCGCGAACGCCGATTATGGCGACCGCGACCGGCTCCGCCGCGAACTCGACACGCTCCAGTCGATCGGCGTCACCAACCTGCGGCTGCTCGCCTCCTCCGAGACCTCGCCGCTCAAGAACGCGGTGAAGCCCAGCTTCCGCAACCGCGGCACCGTCTACAATCCCGCGCTGCTGGACGGGCTGGACTATTGCCTCGCCGAAATGGGCAAGCGCGGCATGAAGGCGGTGCTCTACCTCACCAATTTCTGGGAATGGTCGGGGGGCATGATGACCTACCTGACCTACGTCAACGGCGGCAAGTTCATCGACGCCAACGACCCCGCGCATCCCTGGCCGCAATTCGCCGACGCCACGTCGGAATTCTACCGCACGCCCAAGGCGGTGGCGCTCTACCATGACTGGGTGCGCGCGCTGGTCGGCCGCACCAACGCGGTCACCGGCAAGCCCTATCGCGACGATCCCACGATCATGGCGTGGCAGCTCGCCAACGAACCGCGCCCGGGCGGCGGGCCGCAGGTCGCCGCCCGCAACCTCCCCTTCTTCCAGGACTGGGTCCGCGGCACCGCCCGCCTCATCAAGACGCTCGACTCCAACCACCTCGTCTCCACCGGCAGCGAGGGGCTGAAGGGCAGCGTCGAGCGCGCCGACATCTACAAGACCGAGCACGGCTTTCCCGAGATCGATTACTGCACCGCCCATATCTGGCCGCTCAACTGGAGCTGGGTCGACGCGAAGAACCTGCCCGGCACCCACGAAGCCGGCCGGGCCAAGGTCGCCGAGTATCTGCAACAGCACGAAGCGCTGGCCCGCGGCCTGAACAAGCCGCTGGTGATCGAGGAGTTCGGCTATCCCCGCGACGGCGGCGGCTATGATCCCGAAGGCACCACCAGTTTCAAGGACCGCTATTACGGCCAGATCTTCGACGCGGTGCTGAACAGCGTGCGCACCGGCGGGCCGATCGCCGGCTCGAACTTCTGGGCCTGGAACGGCGAAGGCCGCGCCGTCCACGGCGACCACCGCTTCCGCGACGGCGACACCAACTGGCTCGGCGACCCGCCCCACGAACCCCAGGGCTGGTACGGCGTCTACGACAAGGACGCGACCACCCTCGCCCTAATCAAGGCCCACGCCCACTCCCTGGCCACCGCCGGAGCCCCAATCGCAGCGCGACGCTAACCCACCCATAAAACCCATGCAGTTCCCCGGCGAAGGCCGGGGCCCAGCTGCAAGCGGCCCGAGCAGGCGCCACCCCGCCGCCTCGACAACCGTGCACCTGGACCCCGGCCTTCGCCGGGGAACAATGGGGTCACGCGAAGACGCGAAAAGAGAGAGGTTCGCGCAGAGGCGCAGAGGCGCGGAGAGAAGTAAGAGGAAGGCCGCGCAGCGGCAGCAATGATCTGATGGACCCGGCGGGCTGCGACGCTTGCGGGTTTCCCGAGCGCGCCGCACGGGAAACCTCCTCTGCGCCTCTGCGCCTCTGCGCGAACCCCTCTCTTCTCCTGACCTCCTTCGCGCCTTCGCGCCTTCGCGTGAACCACTCCCTTCTTTCCCCAAGCACCTGCACAAACCCCCAACAATAGTTCCGCTACGTCCCCCCCAAGCATCCGTCGATTGCGGCACACACCCCACAGGACCATCTCCCCACCCATGGCTTCCCTTCTCGATCCCTCCGCGCGTGGCCGCGTGATCCTGGTCGGCGCAGGTCCCGGCGACCCCGGCCTGCTGACCGTCCGTGCCGTCGAAGCGCTCGCGCAGGCCGACGTGCTCGTCCATGACGGGCTCGTCGATCCGCGCGTGCTCGATCTCGCGCCCCAGGCGCACCGCATCTCGGTCGCCAAGCGCCGCAGCCGCCACACGCTGCCGCAGGAATCGATCAACGCCCTGATCATCGCGCATGTGAAGACCGGCGCGATCGTCGTGCGCCTCAAGGGCGGCGACCCCTTCATCTTCGGCCGCGGCGGCGAGGAAGTCGAAGCCGTGCGCGAAGCCGGCCTGCCGGTCGAAGTCATCCCCGGCGTTTCCGCCGCGCTCGGCGCCGCGGCTGAGGCGATGCTCCCGCTCACCCATCGCGACTGGTCCAGCGCGGTCAGCTTCGTCGCCGGCCAGTGCAAGGGGCTGACCGATCAGGACTGGTCCGGGCTTGCCGGCAAGGGCCGCACGCTGGTCATCTACATGGGCGTCGCCACCGCCAGCGCGATCGCGGACAAGCTGATGACCGACGGCGTCGCCCCCGACATGCCCGTCGCCGTCCTCGAACGCGCCACGCTCGCCGGACATCGCGCGATCCGCACCCTGCTCGCCGATCTCGGCCCGATGGTCGAGCGCGAGGCGGTCCAGAGCCCGGCGGTGATCGTCGTGGGCGAAGTCGTCCGCCTGGCCGATGCCGAGGACAAGCTGGCGAAATGGGCCCAGACCGCCGAGGTGCTGGCATGAAGCTTCTGACCGGCAACGACCTCGTCACCGGCGACGTGATCTGGTGGACCGGCGACGGCTGGTCGCGCCACATCGAGGACGCCAAGGACGCCGGCGATCAGGGCGATATCCTCGCCCAGGTCGAGGAAGCCGCGCGCCGCGTGAACACGCCCTATGTCATCGACGCCGAGGCCACCTCCGAAGGACCCCGTCCCGCCCATATCAAGGACCGCATCCGCGCCCTTGGGCCGACGGTGCGCCCGGACCTCACGCTCAAACCCGCCGACCCGAATGCCGGAAGCTGGGTGATCTGAATGTACAAGTACGACGAATACGACCACGCCATCGTCGCCTCGCGCGTCGAGGAGTTCCGCGACCAGGTCCGCCGCCGCCTCGAAGGCCATCTGACCGAGGATCAGTTCAAGCCGCTCCGGCTGATGAACGGGCTCTACCTCCAGCTTCACGCCTATATGCTGCGCGTCGCGGTGCCCTATGGCACGATGGACGCGCGCCAGATGCGCATGCTCGGCCACATCGCCCGCAAGTACGACCGCGGCTATGGCCATTTCACCACGCGCCAGAACATCCAGTTCAACTGGATCAAGCTCGCCGACACGCCCGACATCCTGGAAGAGCTGGCGACGGTCGAGATGCATGCCATCCAGACCAGCGGCAATTGCATCCGCAACATCAGCTCGGACCAGTTCGCCGGTGCCGCGGCCGACGAAGTCACCGATCCGCGCCCCTGGGCCGAGCTGCTGCGTCAGTGGAGCACCTTCCACCCCGAATTCACCTACCTGCCGCGGAAGTTCAAGATCGCGGTGATCGCGTCGGACACCGACCGCGCGGCGATGCGCCTGCACGATATCGGCATCCAGATCGTCAGGAACGACGCCGGCGAGCTCGGCGGCCGCATCTATGTCGGCGGCGGCATGGGCCGCACCCCGATGATCGCGCCGCTGATCCGCGACTTCGTTCCGTACGAGGATTTCATCAGCTATCTCGAGGCCTGCCTGCGCGTCTACAATCGCTACGGTCGCCGCGACAATATCTACAAGGCGCGGATCAAGATCCTCATCCACGAGATCGGCGCCGACAAATATCGCGACGAGGTCGAGGCGGAGTTTCTTGAGGTAAAGAAGCTCGCAATTGATCCGCCAAAGGCTGAATTGGAGCGGATTTCCGCGCATTTTGCGCCGCCTGCGTTCGAAAACGGGCTTTTGGACGACATCGATCGCACCGATCCCGACTTCGCGGTCTGGGTCGATCAGAATGTTTCCGCTCACAAAACAGCGGGTTACGCGATCGTGACCGTCAGCCTCAAGCCGATGGGCGGAATCCCGGGCGACGCCTCGGCGGACCAGATCGACGTCATGGCCGATCTGGCGGAACGCTTCAGCTTCAATGAGTTACGCGTCACGCACGCCCAGAATATCGTCCTCCCCCACGTCGCCAAACGCGACCTCTACCCCGTCTACCAGATACTCAACCAATCCGGCCTGGCCGAAGCCAATCTGGACCTGATCAGCGACATCATCGCCTGCCCCGGCCTCGATTATTGCAGCCTCGCCAATGCCCGCTCGATCCCCCTCGCGCAGAAGATCGCCCAGCGTTTTTCCGACCTGGATCGCCAACGCGACCTGGGCGAACTGAAGCTCAAGATCAGCGGCTGCATCAACGCCTGCGGCCACCACCACGCGGGCCACATCGGCATCCTCGGCGTCGACCGTAAGGGCACGGAGAACTTCCAGCTCCTGCTCGGCGGATCGGGCGCGGAGGATGTCAGCCTCGCCAAGATCACCGGCCCCGGCTTCTCCGAGGATGGCATCGTCGACGCGATCGAAAAGACCACTGACGTCTATCTCGCCCAGCGCGAAGACGGCGAGCGCTTCGTCGACACCTATCGCCGCATCGGCATGGAGCCGTTTAAGGAGGCCATCTATGGTTGATGCACTCCGCTTCCGCGACGACGTTCCGCACGAGGAGCCCGCGGTCACCCTCGACAGCTTCCTCGGCCAGTCGAACGCCACGGCCGTGCGCATTGAAGCCGGTGAGGACGCCCGCGTGCTGCTGCCGCACCTCGACCGAATCGCGCTGGTGGAAGTCAGCTTCCCCAAATATCGCGACGGCCGCGGCTATTCCTCCGCCCGCATCCTGCGCGAGGCCGGCTATACCGGCGAACTCCGCGCGCAGGGCGACGTGCTGGTTGACCAGATCCCGCTGATGCGCCGCTGCGGCTTCGACAGCTTCGCGCCGGAAGCGCCGGTGGACGAGGCCGTGCTCCACGCCAGCCTCACCCGCTACGACCATGACTATCAGGCCGCTGCGGACGGCCATGTACCCGTCTGGAAACGCCGCCATGGCTGACGCCCTGCGTAAGATCGATCGGCTGGACATCGCCCCGCGCTTCACCGCGGCCGATGCGATCCGGCTCAACACCCGCTTCCACGGCGCTACGACGCACGAAGTGCTCGAAGCGGTACTGGGCGAGCGTCTGCTCGGCAACGTCGCGCTGGTGTCGTCGTTCGGCGCCGAGTCCGCCACGCTGCTCCACTTGGTTGCCAGCGTGGACCCAAGCGTGCCCGTGCTCTTCCTCGACACCGGTCGTCACTTCCCCGAAACGCTGGCGTACCGCGACGATCTCGCCGCCCGGCTGGGTCTGAAGGACCTGCGTAACCTCCAACCGGACCCGGAGGTTATCGCCACGCGCGATGCCAGCGAACTGCGCTGGTCGTTCGATCCCGACGGCTGCTGCGAAATCCGGAAGGTCGTACCGCTCGCCAAAGGACTCGCCAGCTTCGACGCGACGATCACCGGGCGCAAGGCGTTCCAAGCCAGCACCCGCAACGCGTTGCCACGCTTCGAGCTCGACACCAGCGATGCCATTGGCCGGATGAAGTTCAATCCCCTCGCAGATTGGACGAAGGATGAGCTGGATGCCTATTTCGCCAGGCACGACCTTCCCCAACATCCGTTGGTCGAGCAAGGCTATGCATCGATCGGTTGTGCGCCCTGCACCAGCATCGTCAAGCCTGGCGAAGACCCGCGCGCCGGCCGCTGGCGGGGCTGGAATAAGACCGAATGCGGCATCCACACGCCGGTCGAGGACAACGACCCCAACCAGCCGGTGTTCTGAGGCGGCGCTTGGCGCCCGCCGCCGATTGTGGTTACGCGACGCGATGTCCCTGTTCTTCGACCACGAGCGCGATCTGGCGGCGCTGGGCACGGCCAGCCGTCTGCGGACACTGGCACCCCGAGCCGGCCGCGACTTCGCCTCGAACGATTATCTGGGCCTCGCCGGGTCCCCTCGCCTCGCCGCTGCAATCAGCGACGCCCTGGGTCGCGGCATCCCGATTGGCTCGGGCGGATCGCGCCTGCTGCGCGGCAACCATCCGGAGCATCAGGCGCTGGAAGCCGAGGCTGCCGCGTTCTTCGGGAGCGAAGCCGCGCTGTACCTGTCGAGCGGCTATGCCGCCAACGCCATGCTGTTCGCGACGCTGCCGCAACGCGGCGACCTGATCGTGCATGACGAACTGGTCCACGCCAGCGCCCATGAAGGCATGCGGCTCAGCCGAGCCAATAACCGCCCCGCTAAGCACAACGACATCGCTGCGTTCGAGGACGTGATTGCCACCTGGCGTCGGGAGGGGGGCAGCGGCCGCCCGTGGATCGCGCTGGAAAGTCTCTACAGCATGGACGGCGACCAGGCGCCTCTGGCGGGCTTTGCCGAACTGGCGGACCGTACCGGCGCCATCCTGCTGATCGACGAAGCGCATGCGACCGGCGTGTTCGGCGCACAAGGCCGCGGACTTTCTGCAGCCTTGCACGCCCGCGAGAACATCGTCAGCCTGCACACCTGCGGCAAGGCGCTGGGATGCGAAGGGGCGCTGATTGCAGGCCCGGCGGTCGTTACCGACTTCCTCGTCAATCGCGGACGCGCCTTCATCTTCTCCACCGCTCCGTCGCCGCTGATGGCCGCCGCAGTGCGCGAAAGCCTGCGCATCCTCCAGGACGAGCCCGAGCGCCGCGAACGCCTGCAGGCACTGATCGCCCAGGCCAAGCAGTTGCTTGTGCCCGCTGGAGCCCGCACGACAGGGTCGCAGATCCTGCCGCTTATCCTCGGCGACGATGCCCGCACCATGCGCGCCGCCGCCGCGCTCCAGGCGCGAGGCTTCGACGTTCGCGGTATCCGACCACCTACGGTTCCGACAGGCACCTCGCGGTTGCGCATCTCGTTGACGCTGAACGTCTCGTCTGACGACATCGCAGCGCTGGCGCACGCGCTCACCGGAGAGGACGAATGACCCGCGCTTTCGTCGTCACCGGCACAGACACCGGCATCGGCAAGACCGTCTTCGCCGCGGCACTCACCGCAGCTTTGGGCGCATCATATTGGAAACCCGTGCAAAGTGGGCTGGAAGAGGGCGAGGACAGCGACACCGTCGCCCAGCTTGCCGACCTTGCGCCGGAGCGGATCCTGCCGCCCGCTTATCGCCTCCACACCCCCTGTTCGCCGCATCGCGCTGCCGAGATTGACGGAATCGAGATCGATCCGGACCGCCTCGCGCCTCCCCGAACCGAGCGCGGCCTGGTAATCGAGGGCGCCGGCGGGGTGCTCGTGCCCGTCACCCGTACCCTGCTCTACGCCGATTTGTTCGCACGCTGGGGGCTCCCCACCATCCTCGTCGCCGGCACCGCGCTGGGCACGATCAACCACAGCCTGCTCTCGCTGGAAGCGTTGCGCGCCCGGAGCGTAGCCGTGCTCGGGATCGCGTTCGTCGGTGATGCGAACGAGGATAGCGAAGCGACGATCTGCGCGATCGGCCAGGTGCGCCGGCTCGGTCGCCTGCCGATCCTCGACTCGCTCGATCCCAGCCGCCTCGCCCACGCCTTTGCCGAGAATTTCCGCCTGGAGGACTTCACCGCGTGACCTCGCCCGTCTGGCACCCCTTTACGCAGCATGGGCTTGGTGAGCCGATCCCCGAAATCGCCCGCGCCGAAGGGGCAGTGCTCCACGCCCGTAGCGGCGAGCGCTATGTCGACGCGATCTCGTCCTGGTGGGTAACCACCCATGGCCATTGCCATCCCAGGATCATGGCCGCGATCCGGGCACAGGCGGGGCAGCTCGACCAGATCATCTTCGCTGGCTGGACGCACGCGCCGGCGGAGGATCTCGCCCGGGGGCTGACGGCAATTCTTCCGGCGCCACTAGCCCATGTCTTCTTCTCCGACAGCGGATCGACCAGCGTCGAGGTGGCGTTGAAGATGGCGCTCGGCTTCTGGGAAAACCGGGGCACGCCGCGCCACCGCATCGTGGTGATGGACCATGGCTATCATGGCGATACGGTGGGGGGCATGTCGGTCGGCGCGCGCGGTGTGTTCAACCGGCCCTATCAGCCGCTGCTGTTCGACGTCGCCAGCATCCCCTTTCCCGAAGCCAGCCTTGAACAAGCGACGCTGGACGCGCTGGACGCGGAATGCCGACAAGGTCCCGCCGCTTTCCTGGTCGAGCCGCTGATCCTTGGCGCCGGGGGCATGAAGACCTATTCGCCTGCGGTGCTTGCCGAGATGCGGGCGATCTGCGCCCGCCACGACGTTCTGTTCATCGCCGACGAAGTGATGACCGGCTGGGGCCGCACGGGCACGCTCCTCGCCTGCGAACAGGCCGGGATCGTCCCCGACATCCTTTGCCTTTCCAAGGGGCTGACGGGTGGATCGGTGCCGCTGGCGGTCACGCTGGCGACCGCGCCGATCTTCGAAGCGCATCGCTCGGCCGATCGCGCGCGGATGTTCTTCCACTCGTCGAGCTACACCGCCAACCCGCTGGCCTGCGCAGCTGCCAATGCCAACCTGGCCATCTGGCGCGAAGAGCCGGTACTCGACGGGATCGCCGCCCTGGGCGCGCGCCAGCAACAGCGGCTCGACGCCCTGTCCAGCCACCCAAGCGTCCGCAATCCCCGCCGCCTGGGCACGATTGCCGCATTCGAGGTGGCCGATCCGAACTCGGACTATCTGGCTGCGATGGGCCCCAGCTTGTCGGCGCTGGCGCGGAGCCGGGGCGTCCTGCTTCGCCCGCTGGGCAACACGGTATATGTGATGCCGCCTTACTCCATCGAGGATCCCGACCTGGATCTGATCTACGCCGTTATCTGCGAGTTCCTGGAACGCTGACGGGCTTCTCTTTGCGGGCGCTTGGCGTGCGCTGGTGCTCACGAGGAAGAAGTAAGAGGTTCGCGCAGAGGCGCGGAGGCGCAGAGAAGTGCAGCCGCCGCGGCAGCGGCAAGAACGGCCTCACCGGTGCGGCACGTGGAAGGGCTGCGATGTCTCCCTAGCGTGCCGCGGGCCCATTATCTCTGCGCCTCCGCGCCTCTGCGAATCTCTATCCTTCTACTACCGAGATCCCAAAGACCGCTGAAGCAGCGCCTCAATACTCCTCGTGCGCCAGATCGCTAAACTTGGTGAACTGGCGATCGAAGCGCATGTGCACCGATCCCGTGGCACCGTGGCGCTGCTTGGCGATGATCACCGTCGCCTTGCCCGACACCTCCAACTGCTTCGCCTGCCATTCCTCATAGGCGATGCGCTCCTCGGCGGTCTCGGTGCCGTCGGGCGTCTTGGTCGGCGCTTTAAAATCGTGATAATATTCGTCGCGGTACACGAACAGCACGATATCGGCGTCCTGCTCGATCGATCCCGATTCACGAAGATCCGAGAGCTGCGGCCGCTTGTCCTCGCGGCTTTCGACCGCGCGGCTCAGCTGCGACAGCGCCAGCACCGGCACGTTGAGTTCCTTGGCCAGCGTCTTCAAGCCTCGGCTGATCTCCGAAATTTCCTGCACGCGCCCATCGCCCGAGGCCTTGGCGCTGCCGGTCAGCAGCTGAAGATAGTCGACGATCACCATGCCGATCTTGTGCTGGCGCTTCATGCGGCGCGCGCGGGTGCGCAGCGCGGCGATGGTCAGGCCCGGGGTATCGTCGATGAACAGCGGCAGCTTCTCGAGATCACCTGCGGCGCGCGCGAACTTCTGGAACTCGGCATGGCTGATCTGGCCGGTGCGCAGCTTTTCCGACACGACTTCGGCCTGTTCGGACAGGATACGCATCGCCAGCTGATCGGCCGACATTTCGAGGCTGAAGAACGCAACCGGCGCGCCGATCGACTTTTCCTCGGGAATGCCCCCCTCGATATCGTCGGCATAGCGCTTGGCGGCGTTGAACGCGATGTTGGTGGCAAGCGAGGTCTTGCCCATGCCCGGGCGGCCGGCGAGGATCAGCAGGTCGGACCGGTTGAACCCACCGGTAGAGGCGTTCAAGTCGGTGAGCCCGGTGGTTACGCCGGAGATGCCGCCGCCCGAGTTCATCGCCTTTTCGGCCTGGCGCACCGCCATGATCGAGGCGCGGTTGAACGACTTGAGCCCCGCATCGCTGTCGCCCTTCTCGGCGACTTCGTAGAGCTTCAGTTCGGCCTGCTCGATCTGCTTGGCCGGATTGATGTCCTGGCTGGTGTCGAGCGCGCCGTCGACCAGGTCTCGCCCTACCGTCACCAGCGCGCGCAGCATCGCCAGATCGTAGATCTGGTCGGCAAACGAGCGCGCGCCGATCAGGCTGGCCGGATTGCCGGTCAGCTGTGCCAGATAGGCAGGGCCGCCCAGTTCCTTCATCGCCGCGTCGGCCGCGAACAGCGGGCGCAGCGTCACCGGCGTCGCCAGCCGGTTGTCGCCGACCATCGTCGAGATGGCGTCATAGATGCGGCCGTGCAGCGGCTCGAAGAAATGCTCGGGCCGAATCTTCTGCAAAACGTCTTCGGCGACGCGATTGTCGATCATCATCGCGCCGAGCAGCGCGGCCTCTGCTTCGACATTGGCGGGCAGGCTGATGCCCTCGGGCACTTCGGGAGCGGGGAACGGGATTGGCTGGACCATGGACTCGCCTGTCGCGCATACCGGCCGCGGCATCAACTGTGCGGCTTGTGGATAACGGGCATGACCGGATAGGGACCGCGCATGGCCGACCCGCGCATCATAGACGTGACGCTCGACGAGCGCACCATCCTGTGGCGCTCTGCCGATATCGAGCAGGAGCGGCAGGTCGCCATCACCGACCTGCTCGCCGCGAATCGCTTCGCGCCGCAGCGCCGCCACGCCGACGGCTATGCGGGCCCTTATCGGCTGCATCTCAGTGTCCAGGAAAGCCGGCTGGTCCTGGAGATTCGCCGTGCCGATGAGTCGCACCTGGAGACCATCGTGCTGGGCCTCGCGCGCTTTCGCCGCCCGATCCGCGACTATTTCGCGATCTGCGACAGCTATTTCCAGGCAGTCCGCGCCGCCTCTCCCCAGCACATCGAGCCGATCGACATGGCACGGCGCGCGGTCCACAACGAGGCCGCCGAGCTGCTCCAGGAGCGGCTTAAGGGAAAGATCGAAGTTGATTTCGACACCGCCCGCCGGCTTTTCACGCTGCTCTGCGTCCTCCACATCAAGGGTTGAGCATTGTTGGTTTCCGGTTCCACGCGGCGGCTGCAGGCCGTCGCGCTCATCCTGTTCGCGAGCGTGCTGATCGGCCTTACCGGCTGGAGCTTTTTTGGCCGCTGGCGCCCCTCGACCGCCAGCTATCCGGTTCAGGGCGTGGATGTCAGCGAAGGCGACGGGGCGATCGACTGGTGGCAGGCGCGCAACAGCGGAGTGCAGTTCGTCTATGCCCGGGCGACCGTCGGCGTGCGCGGGCGCGATTCGCGCTTTGCCGAGCATTGGCGCAGCGCCGCCGAAGCCGGGATCGAGCGCGGCGCCCTGCACGTCTACACGATCTGCCAGCCGGGCCTGGCGCAGGCCGGGAACTTCGTCTCCACCGTGGCACGCACCGACGATCAGCTTTCGCCGGCGATCCTTCTCGACCTGAGCGACAATTGCCCCCGCCCCTCGCGCAGCGCGCTGCTGCTGGAACTCGCCAGCTTCCTCGCGGCCGTGGAGACGCACACCGGCAAACGCGCGATCCTGGGCGTCACCAAGCGGTTCGACGGGGCCTACCAGCTCAGCAGCCTCACCACGGCGCCGCTATGGGCACGCGGTGTATTTTTCGCGCCCGGCTACCTATCTCGGCCGTGGACGATGTGGCAGGCGTCGCGCCTGCGCCGCATCCAGGGTGCGGCAGGACCGGTGAATTGGGACGTGATGGCACGATGAACGATCAAGGCGCACAGGCACTCATCAAGGCGGCACGAGTCGCCGCGCAGCATGCGCATGCACCCTATTCGAACTTCGCGGTCGGCGCGGCGGTGCTGCTCGACGACGGCTCGGTGGTGACTGGCGCCAATTTCGAAAATGCGAGCTATGGCCTGTCGCTCTGCGCCGAGACGGTGGCGCTGGGAACGGTCAACGCCCAGGGGAAGCTGCGCAACGTCGTGGCGATCGGCGTGATCGGCGGTCGGATCGGGCATGCCGACACCGCACCGGTCAGCCCGTGTGGTCGCTGCCGCCAGATCATCAACGAAGCGGCCCAGCTTGCCGGCCGCGACCTTCCCGTCTTCTGCGGCGGCATGACCGGCGACGAGATCGCCGCGCACACACTGTCCGACCTGCTCCCCCATGCCTTTGGCCCGGCCGACCTCGGCATCGTCTAGGCTCTGGCAGGACTCATCAATCGCCTTGCCCTTGCTCGCGCTTCCGGCGAAACGGAGCGGCAGAAGCAGGGGGAATAATGAGCATTCTATCCGACCGCTGGATCCGCGAGCAGGCGCGCGAGCACAACATGATCGAGCCGTTCGTCGAGGCGCAGCGCCGCGAGGGCTGCATCAGCTATGGCCTGTCCTCCTACGGCTATGACGCGCGGGTCGCCGACGAGTTCAAGATCTTCACCAACGTCGATTCGGCGACGGTAGACCCCAAGGACTTCGCCGCGAACAGCTTCGTCGACCGCAAGACCGATGTCTGCATCATTCCGCCGAACAGCTTCGCGCTGGCGCGCACGGTCGAGTATTTCCGAGTGCCGCGCGACGTGCTGGTGATCTGCCTGGGCAAATCCACCTATGCGCGCTGCGGGATCATCGTGAACGTCACCCCGCTCGAACCCGAATGGGAGGGGCATGTGACGCTGGAGTTTTCCAACACGACGCCGCTGCCGGCGAAAATCTACGCCAACGAGGGCGCGTGCCAGTTCCTGTTCCTGAAGGGCAACGAGCCTTGCGAGACCAGCTATGCCGACCGCGCCGGCAAATATATGGGCCAGCGCGGCGTTACGCTGCCACGGCTCTGATCACACCTAACCGGTCTCTAGCCAGCAGCACCGCCACTGGCTTGAGTATCCCGCTCCAGGGCGCCGGCACCTTCCGGCGCACGTCTCAGCGGGCGGAGAACTGCACCGGCTGAAGGCGATGCAGGCCCGACGTCGCAATCATGTGCGATCCGGCGGTGCGGCCGGACGCCAGGTCCATCAGCACATCCGACTGCGACAGGACGCGCGTGTAGAGCGATCGTGCCGCATCCTCACGCCCGGTGCGGGCATAGACCGCCGCCAGGTTGATCATCAGCTCGGGTTGGTTCGGCTCGGCGCGCAGCGCTTCCACCAGCCGTGCCTCCGCATCCTGATACGCGCCCTGCGAGATCTGGATAGTCGCGACGCGATCATCCTGCGCCACCGCTGGCGTGGCGGCGGCTACCAGCGAAACCAGGGCCAAAGCAACGAACCGCATGACATCCTCCTCGACTCATGACGCCACGATGACATGCTCGTGACATTCCCATGACTCTTGTGTGACAGTTCCGTTGCAGTTCGACAAGCGACGCACAACAAAAAAGGCGGCCCGCTAGGGCCGCCTTGATGGTCGGTGCTGCGCCGGAGCGCTGCGGATCAGAAGTCGTTGCGATACTGCTCGTTGCCGACGAAGCCGAGCTTGGAGACGTTCGCACGCTTGATGATCGCCAGTACCCGGTCGACTACGTCGTAACGTGCCGACGGATCGGGCTGGAAGTGCAGCTCCGGCTCAGGGTTCTTCTGCAGCGATGCATCGAGATACTGACGCAGCGTCACATCGTCGATCTGCACGCTGTTCCAGAACACATTCCCGTTTGCGTCGATGTAGACCTTATTCTTTTCCGCATCGACGGGCGGGGTGTTGCCGCTGTTCTGGGGCAGATCAACCTTCACCGCGTGGGTCTGGATCGGAATGGTGATGATGAACATGATGAGGAGAACGAGCATGACGTCGATCAACGGCGTCGTGTTCATTTCCATCATCGGTTCGTCGTCTTTGCCGCCCGCGCTCATTGACATGTCAAATACTCCTCAACCGCGCAGGATTACAGGCGGGCATTGTTGGCGCCGGGCTCCGGCTCCGAGATGAACCCGACCTTGGCAAATCCCGCCATCTGCATGGTGTAGATGGTGCCGCCGATGCAACGGTACGGGGTATTCACGTCCCCGCGGATATGCACTTCCGGCAGTTCCAGACCGGCCGCGTTCGGGCCTCCCTGACGATCGATCTCTGCCTTCAGCTTGACGACAGCCTTGTCGAGCAGCTCCTGGTGACCGATCGGCGACAGGCCCCAAAAGACCTGACACTGGCCGCCGGCGCCCGTGACGGAAAGCGCGACATTCTCGGGCTTGGTGGTGGTCGGCTCGAACTGCACCTTGGGCAGTTGCAGGTCGACCGTCTGAATCACGACGGGAACGGCGATCAGGAAGATGATCAGAAGCACCAGCATCACGTCCACCAGGGGCGTGGTGTTGATGTCCGACATCGGGGACTCGTCGCCGCCTTCGCCTACGCTCATCGCCATTGGGCGTTATCCTATCTTCGTATGAGCCACCGGGCGACCCGGAAGCCGGACCGCGCGGAGGAAGCCGCGCGGTCCCGTTTTCAGTTACGCGCGGGTCTGCACGCCACCGGTCTGGCCGGCAGTCGTGGTGGTGCCCGGCGTCTTGGTGCCTGCAACCGGAGCCGTAGCGACCTTCTTCACGGTCGGGCGCACGCGGCCGTCCGAAGCGAGGTAGCCGAGCACGTCGTTCGAGAAAGCGCTGAGGCTCTCGGCGATCGACTTGTTGCGGCGCTGCAGGAAGTTGTAGGCGAGCACGGCCGGAACCGCGACGACCAGACCGAGGGCGGTCATGATCAGTGCTTCACCGACCGGGCCGGCAACGGCGTCGATCGAAGCCTGACCAGCCGAACCGATCTTGATCAGCGCGCGATAGATGCCGATCACGGTACCGAACAGACCGATGAACGGTGCGGTCGCGCCGACGGTCGCGAGGAAGGCGAGACCGCCACCCAGCGCCGAGTTGATCACGCCTTCCGAGCGCGCGAGCGAGCCGTGCAGCCAGTCATGGGCTTCCACCGGATCGGTCAGCTCCTTGTACTGCTCCTGCGCCTGGATGCCGTCGTCGACGATCTGGCGATAGGCCGAGTTCTTCTCGAGCTTCGCTGCGCCTTCGCGCAGGCTGTTCGAGGTCCAGAAGCCGGTGCGCACGCGCTTGGCCTGGTTGATGATCTTCTGCTGCTCGAAGATCTTCGTGAAGAAGATGTAGAGCGACACGAACAGGAACAGGACCAGGATGGCGAACACGGTCTGAGAGATCAGGCCGCCTTCCTTGAGCGCCTGAGTCAGGCCGTACGGATTTTCGCCGGCGGGTGCCGCAGCAGCGAGAATGGTGGTGAGCATCGTCGTTTCTTTCCTCTGTAGAGTTGCCGTCAATGCTGGCTGGCGGCCAGCTTGGTTTCGCCTACTTTACTGCGCAATCTTCCAAGTGAAACGCAGCGATTTGCGTCCACCCGCGATCGGATTGCCCGCTGCGTCGAGAGCGGGCGAATAACGTCCGCGCGACGTCACCAGGCGGCAGGTCGCATCGTCCAGCGCCCGTGAGCCCGAACCTGCGGTTACCGAACAACCTTCGACACGTCCTCGAGCGTTCACGTTGAAGGAGATTCCGACAGAACCTTCTTCCTCGTTGCGCAGAGCAGACGCCGGATAGTCGTCGTTCGTCACCCACTCGCCCGGATTACCCCGAGCAGCAGCTGCCTTGCTGATCACCGCCGGAGCGGCAGCAGGCGGTGCCGGCGGCGACGGCGGAGCCGGCGGCGCAGGTGGCGAGATCGGCGGCGACGGCGGGATGATCGTCGTCGTGCTCATCGGCGGAGCCGGAACCGGCACCTGCACTCGAGCCGGCGGCACCACGACCTGAGTCGGGGGCGGCGGCACCGGCGTGTCTGGCGGCGGCGGCGGCGGCGGAACTTCTTCAGGAGGGGGCGGCGGCTCTTCGACCTCGAAGGTCTTAAGCTCCTCCGCCTTCTTCTTGATGTATTGGTATGCCAGGCCCGTGACGAAGGCATAACCCATGCCAGCCACGATCAACGCGACCAGAACGATCGCCACGACCCGGCTGCCACCTGTATTACGGTCAGCGTAAGCCATTCGGCAACGTCACTCCTCTAATCTGCTGCGACCCCGAGCCGCGGACCAACGACCCGCGCACAAGTCCGCCCGCCGTTCGCTCTGTTGCGACGGTTCGGCAGAGCGCGAGTCTCTATCGTGACGCCCCAGGGTACGCAAACGCTTTGTCTGACATTTTGAACTATCTCCGGCGCATGACGGATTTATTTCTGTATCCGGTGACCCCGATCCGGTAACGGAGCGCATGATCCGCGTTCCTGTGATAGCGTTTTGTTGCGCCGCATCATTAGCCGTTCCCGCCGCGAGCCTTGGGAATCCCTTGCAAAATAGTGCCGTGAGCATGGCCGTATTGCCAAGCTATAGCACCTCTGCCCGCCAGGTCTTGGCGTCACCGCTGATCGTCGACGCACAAATTCGCAGTGCGACCCGGATCAAGGGTGAAGAAGCCGTAAATCTCGCTCCGGGACGCGCCCGCTTCTATGTCGAGGCCGATGTGCTGGCCCTGATTCGCGGCACCGATTCGGTGCCATTGCGGCTGGGATATGTCGTCGACGTGGCGCTGGACTCCCGCGGCAAGGTCCCTCGGCTGAAGAAGCAGCGGGTGCTGCTGTTCGCCCGTCCCGTCCCCAGCCGCGCCGATCAGGTGCAGCTTGTCGATCTCGACGGCCAGCGGCTCTGGTCCGCCGAACTCGACGCGTTCGTGCGCGGCATCACCCGAGAGGTCCTCGCCGCGAACGCGCCGCCCGCGGTCACCGGCGTCGGCAATGCGTTCCACGTCCCCGGCTCGCTGCCGGGTGAAGGTGAGACGCAGATCTTCCTGCAGACCGCCAACAATGCCCCCGTGTCGCTGCAGATCCTGCGGCGCCCGGGCGAGCAGCCCCGCTGGTCGGTGTCGCTGGGCGACATCGTCGATGAGAGCGGCGGCCCGGTTCAGCCGAACACGCTGCTCTGGTATCGCCTGGCGTGCAGCCTCCCCCGCGAACTTCCGGCCGGCAACATCGAAAGTGACGATCCCGCCAATGCTGCGATTGCGCACGAGGATTATCGCTTCGTGCTGCAGTCGCTCGGGCCGTGCCAATAAGCCTTTAGTCCCCGGAAGCTGCCGACTCCGGTCAGCGGCGATGCCGGACCAGCGTAATTCCGATCGATTCGTCTGCTTCGGCGATCGCCAGCTTTACGATGCGGATCTCGACCCGGCGTACCCGCGCGTCCGAAATGAAGATCGTGTCGCAGATATGCTCCGCAACCGCCTCGATCAGCGTGAAATGTACATTTTTGGGGATGCTGTCCGTCGCAGCATGCTTCAAGTCGAGATAGCTTTTCGACGCGCCGAGCGGTGTGTCGGGATCGAAGCGCTCGGGTAGATCGAGGTCCGCCGTCACCGAGATGCGCAGCGGCTGCGGCAGGTGCGTCTCCTCGGAATAAACGCCGGTAAGAACTTCGACTTCCAGGTCGTGGACCTGAAGCTGCAGGAGATCGGGCAAGGACGTGCCTTTCTAGGAAACTGGCGCGCCCAATAGCAGAAGCGCCGCGCGGGGGAAGGTCCAGCCCCCATTACCGCTTGCACCGCCTCGCATGGGCGCTAAAGCGCGCCGCCCGCTATTGCGGGACACGTCTCGCGAAGGATCGACTGGGTGACCACCCTGGTACCGCTTGCCACCATTGCCGAAAACCAGGTCGAGGACCTGCTCGACCGTGCCTTTGGTCCGGATCGGCATCTGCGCACGGCGTATCGGATCCGCAGCGGCACGGCGGCGATTCCCGAACTCAGCTTTGCCGCGATTGGCGACGACGGTGCGCTGCTGGGCACGATCCAATGCTGGCCGGTAGCGCTCGCCTGCGATGGAGGCGGAAGCCGGCCGATGGTGATGGTCGGTCCGGTCGCGGTCGAGCCGGACATCCAGCGCGGCGGCATCGGCCGCATGCTGATGCATCATATGCTGGACGCGGCACCCGCTTCCGGCGTCCCGGGCCGCGACGCACTCATGCTGATCGGGGATCCGGAATATTATAGCCGCTTCTTCGCCTTCACCGCAGCATGCACCGCCGGCTGGCGCTTGCCCGGCCCCTATGAACAGCGCCGGCTGCTTGCGCTCGGCAGCGCCGTTCCCGATTGCGGCGGGGTCGTCGGTCCGCGGCTTCGCGAAGCTGCTTGAGGGCACGATCCTGCTGGCCTAACGCTTTTTCGATGCCGACGCCCCCCCTGCCCGACTTCGCCAGTCTCTCGCTCGCCGAGATCGCCCGCTTGGTGGAGGAAAACCGCCTGCCGCCCGTAGACAGCTGGAACCCGGCGCATTGCGGAGACAGCGAAATGCGGATCGCCAAGGACGGAACCTGGTTCCACCAGGGCTCCCCGATCACGCGCCCGGCGATGGTCCGCCTGTTCTCCACCATCCTTCGCCGCGAGGCGGATGGCCGCTTCGTGCTCGTCACCCCGGTGGAGAAGCTGGACATCGAAGTCGAGGACGCGCCGTTCGTCGCCGTGGAGATGAAGCGCGAGGGCAGCGGCGATGCCATGCGCCTGGCCTTCCGCCTGAATACCGGCGACCTCGTCACCGCAGGCGCCGAGCACGGCCTGCGCTTTGACGAGCGCGAGGACGGCCCTCGCCCCTATCTCCACGTTCGCGGCGGGCTCGAGGCACTGGTTGCGCGCTCGGTCTATTACGAACTCGCCGAAATCGCGCTGGCGAATGGGAGCACCCCGCCCGGGGTCTGGAGCGACGGCACCTTGTTCCCGCTGGAAGCGGCACGGTGACGCTGGCGAATCGGCTGCGCGCGGCATTGGATGCGCCGCACGATGCCACGCCCGTCCTGCTCACCGGCGACCATCATGACTTCGATCCCGACGCGTCGGCGCATCAGGCCGCGGTGCTGATCGCCGTCACCGATCGCCATGACCCTGGTGTGCTGCTCACCCAGCGTACCGAGACACTGCGCCGTCACGCCGGCCAGGTAGCGTTTCCCGGCGGACGCATCGATCCCGAGGACGCGGGTCCGGTGGCTGCCGCGCTGCGGGAAGCGCAGGAGGAAATCGCACTGCCGGTCGACCAGGTCGAGATCGTGGGAGTCGTCGACACCTATCGCACGGTGACCGGCTTTCACGTGACCCCGGTGCTCGGTGTCGTGCCGCCCGACCTGCCGCTGGTACCCGCCGAGGCCGAGGTCGCGGACTGGTTCGAGGTTCCTCTGGAGTTTCTGCTCGACCCTGCCAATCACCGCGAGGCATCGGTCGAGTTCGCCGGCCGCGAGCGCCGCTATTACGAGATCCTGTGGAACGATCGCCGCATCTGGGGTGCCACTGCGGCGATGCTGGTCAACCTTTCTCGGCGGCTGCGATGGACGGCGTGACGCTTCCTCCCGTCGAATGGCGCGGGCGAGCGGGACTCGCCGCGCTGGTGGAGACGCTAGGCGAGGCGCGGTTCGTCGGCGGCTCGGTGCGGGACGCGCTGCTCGACACGCCCGCGGCCGACATAGACCTTGCCACCCCGCTTCCGCCCCAGGCGGTGATCGATCGGTTGAAGGCGGCAGGCATCCGGGCCGTGCCCACCGGTATCGAGCATGGCACCGTCACCGCCGTGCTGGAAAGCGGCCCGGTTGAAGTGACGACGTTGCGGCGCGACGTGTCCACCGACGGCCGCCGGGCCACCGTGGCGTTCACCGACGACTGGCAGGAGGATGCGGCGCGGCGCGACTTCACCATCAACGCGCTTTACGCCGATCCGCGCACCGGCCGGATCTTCGATTATTTCACCGGGTTGGACGACCTGGCCGTGCGCCGCGTCCGCTTCATCGGCGATCCGCTCCAGCGCATTGCCGAGGACCATCTGCGCATCCTGCGCTTCTTCCGCTTCCTTGCCCGGTTCGGCGATACGCCAGATCCTGCCGGGTTGGACGCGTGCACCGCGCGTGCGCGGGATCTGATGGCGCTGTCGCGCGAACGCATCGCCGACGAACTGCTCAAGCTGCTGGTCGCGCGCGACGCCGTCCGCGTCGCCGGACTGATGATCGAGCGCGGCATCTTCGCACCCGTGCTCCCGGAGGTCGCTTCCGCAGACCGCCTGTCGGCGCTGTCAGACGCTGAAGCCGCCGCCGCGATCCCGCCCGATCCGATCCGCCGGCTCGGGGCGCTGCTGCCTCAGGACGCGCAACTGGCCGAGCAGGTCGGCGCCCGACTGAAACTCTCCAACATTCAGCGCAAGCGGCTGGTCGCAACCGCGATGCCGCACCCGAGTTCAGCACCAGAGGCACTGGCATACCGACTGGGTGCGCAAACCGCGATCGACATATTGCTGCTGGCGGGCCGCAGCGCGGACGCTGCGCAGGTGAGCACCTGGGCGGTGCCGCGTTTGCCGATCGGCGGCGGCGCGCTCGTGGCTAAAGGCCTGGCCAAGGGCCCGGACGTAGCCCGCGCGCTCCGGGAAATCGAAGACAGATGGCTTGCAGACGGCTTCCCCGAGGGCAACCGCCTCGACGACATCGTGGCGGCGGTACTGGCTCAGGCGCTCCGAGCGCAGAGATAGCGATACGCCTCTTCCGCCTCCAGCGGCTGGGCATAGAAAAACCCCTGGCCATAGGTGCACCCCATCGCCGCCAGCGTCTGTGAAAGCTCGACGGTCTCGATCCCCTCGGCGGTGGTCTGCATCCCCAGTGCCTGCGCCAGGCCCAGGATCGCGCGGACGATCGCGATCTTGTCGCGGTCGGCCAGCATGCCCGACACGAAGCTGCGATCGATCTTCAGCACATCGATCGGCAGCTTCTGAAGGTAAGCCAGATTGGAATAGCCGGTCCCGAAATCGTCCATCGCCAGGGTGGTGCCCAGACCCTTCAGCGCCAGCATCGTCCGGCTGATCCGATCGGGATCGCTGACGATCGCGCTTTCGGTCAGTTCCAGCGTGAAGCGGTTCCCGGCGATGCTATGTCGCTCCAGCACCGCGCCCACCATCTCGGGCACATTGTCGCGCTGCAACTGGATCGCCGACAGATTGACGGCGATATTCACGCCGCAGTCTTTCCCCGCCGCCGCGTCCCAGGACGCCAGCGCCCGTGCCGCCTCGTCCATCGCCCACCGGCCGAGCGGGATGATAAGGCCCGATTCTTCGGCGACCGGGATGAACGCGTCGGGCGATAGCTTGACGCCGCTCTCGGTCGTCCAGCGCGCCAGCGCTTCGAATGCCACGATCCGCCCGCTGGCGAAGTCGCAGATCGGTTGGTAGCTCAGCGTCATCTCGCCATTCTCGACCGCGCGCCGCAGCTCGGTCTCGATGCCGAATTGCTCGCGGGCGATGTCGAACGCGCGGGTGTGGTAATATTCCACCCGTCCGCTTTTCTTCGCGCGCTTGACCGCGAACTGGGCGTGGCGGATCAGGTCTTCGGTGTCGCCGCCCACTTCGGCGCCAAGGGCGATGCCGATCGCGCAATCCACGCGAATCTCGAAGTCGGACAGACGGAACGGCGTCACCAATGCGCTCTGGATGCGTTTCGCGACTTGCGAGGCGTCGGCATAGCCATCCTCGACCGCCAGCAGCACGCCGAATTCGTCCCCGCCCATCCGCGCCAATATGTCATGGCCGCGAAGCGCGCCTTTCAGCCGGCGCGCGACCGAAATCAGCAGTTCGTCGCCGGCGATCCCGCCCAGGCACGCATTGACGCGGCTGAATCGGTCGAGGTTGATCACCAGCACTGCGAAACCGGCCGCGACCTCCGGCTGAACGCGCGACTCCAGCACGTCGCCGAAGCCGGATCGGTTCGGCAGGCCGGTGAGGCTGTCGATCGCCATTTCCCGCCGCAGGCTGTGCTCGGTGCGAAGTTCGCCGGTCTGGTCGACCAGGGTGATCAGGCAGCGCCGCACCTCAGGATCCACCGCTCTTCGGGCGAAGAGCACGCGAAAGCGGCGGCAATCCACCTGCTCGCCAAACTGCCAGCCGAATTCCGAATGCGTCTGATCCGAGTCGAGAAAGGCGTGAATTTTCGATCCAAGCAATCGGACCAGCGGGGAGTCCGACGCTGCCGTCCCGAAACCCAATAGCTGGAACGGCTGGTTGGTCGCTTCGAAGTGCAGCGTACCGTGCTGCAGCTGCACCATCGCCGCCGGGATCGGCAGCAGGTGCAGAAGCGCCTCCTCGGATGCGAAGGGCACGCGCGCCTCCGCCTCCGGCGCACCCGATTTCGAGGCCAAGAACTCGGCCAACTGCGATACGCCCAACCTCATCTGGCCTGAATAGCTAAGCCGAATTGGTTAAATCGCCCTGAACCTCAAATACCGTGCATATTCGCCTGCGCTCAGAAGCGGTTGTCCCGCGGGAACCCGGTCGGCGGCATGCGACCTGCGGCGCCGCGAGCGGCGCGCCACGGCGACACGTCCGCTTCGCTGCGGACCCGGCCCTGCTCGCCGCCCATCCGCCAGCGCAGCCCCTCGGCCATCTTGAAGGTGATCGCGTCCGACAGTCCGCCGTCACGATAGCGCTGGAGCTGGACGCCCTGCCCCCGTGCCAGCTCGGCCACTTCCGAAAGCGGGAAGACGACCAGCTTGCGGTTGTCGCCGATCGCCGCGACCGCGTCATCCTCGGCGCCGATCGGGCGAACGAGCTTCAACTGTGCGCCCGCGCGCGGTGCCATCACTTGCTTGCCCTTGCGGGTCTCGGCGACGACATCCTCCGCCTTGACGATGAAGCCCCGGCCGTCGCTTGCCGCGACCAGCAGCCGAGCGCCAACACTTGCCGGCAACAGGTTCACGATCGTGCGCTCCCCCTCCAGGTCGATCATCACCCGTACCGGCTCGCCAAAGCCGCGGCCGCCGGGCAGCTTGTCGCCCGCCAGCGTGTAGAAGCGGCCATTGTCCGCCGCCAGCAGCAGCTTGTCGGTGGTCTGGGCGTGGAACGCGAACAGCGGACCATCGCCTTCCTTGAACTTCGCGGTATCGGCGGAGGCAAGATCGACATGCCCCCGCATCGCACGGATCCACCCGCGCTGCGACAGGATCACCGTGATCGGCTCGCGCTCGATCATCGCCTCCAACGGTATCTCGCGGGTCGGTCCCGCTTCCTTGATCTCGGTCCGCCGCTTGCCGAGCGGCGTCTCCGGTCCGTAGCGCGTGATCATCCTGGAGATGTCGCGCTTCATGCGCGTGCGCTGGCGCGCGTCCGAGGACAGCAGCAACTCCAGCTCGGCCTGCTCCTTTTCCAGCGTGCCCTGTTCGCGGCGAAGCTCCATTTCCTCCAGCCGGCGCAGGCTGCGCAGCCGCATGTTGAGGATCGCCTCGGCCTGGCGGTCGGTCAGCCCGAATTCGGCGATCATCACCGGCTTCGGCTCGTCCTCGTTGCGGATGATCTCGATCACGCGGTCGAGGTTGAGGAAGGCGATGATGTAGCCGCCGACCAGTTCCAGCCGGTCGGCGATCTTGCTCAGGCGATGCTCGGACCGGCGGCGCAGCACCACGAACTGGTGCTCGAGCCAACCCGTGATCGCCTCCTGAAGGCTCATCACCCGCGGGGTGCGGTTCTTGTCGAGCACGTTGAGGTTCAACGGCACCCGCACTTCCAGGTCGCTCAGCCGGTACAGGCTGTTGATCAGGTCCTCGGCACTGACGGTGCGGCTGCGCGGTTCCAGGACGACGCGGATGTCCTCGGCCGATTCGTCGCGCACATCGCCCAGGATCGGCAGCTTCTTGTCGTTGATGAGGGCTGCGATCCCCTCGATCAGCTTGCCCTTCTGCACGCCGTACGGGATCTCGGACACCACCAGGTGCCAGCCACCGCCCTTTTCCGCCACGCGATCGATCTTGGCGCGCACGCGAAAGCTGCCGCGCCCGGTGGCATAGGCTTCGGCTATCGCGGCCGGAGTGTCGGCGACCATGCCGCCGGTCGGGAAGTCGGGCCCCTGGACGAAATCCAGCACGTTGGTTGCGGGATTGTCGATCAGCGCGACGGCTGCAGTCATGATCTCGGCCGCATTGTGCGGCGGGATGCTGGTCGCCATGCCCACTGCGATCCCTGCGGCACCATTGGCCAGGAGATTGGGGAACAGGCCCGGGAAAAGCTCGGGCTCCTCCTCTTCGCCATTATAGGTCGGGCGGAAGTCGACGGCGTTCTCGTCCAGACCGTCCATCAGGTCCATGGCGACCTGAGTCAGCCTGGCCTCGGTATAGCGATAGGCCGCGGCGTTATCGCCGTCGATATTCCCGAAATTGCCCTGTCCGTCGACCAGCGGGTAGCGCAGCGCAAAGGTCTGCGCGAGGCGCACCATCGCGTCGTAGACCGACGCGTCGCCATGCGGATGGTATTTGCCGATCACGTCGCCGACGACGCGCGCGCACTTCTTGTATCCGCTCGCCGGATCCAGCCGCAGCAGCCGCATCGCCCAAAGCAGGCGGCGGTGCACGGGCTTCAGCCCATCGCGCACATCCGGCAGCGATCGCGCGGTGATCGTGGAGAGCGCATAGACCAGATAACGCTCGGAAAGCGCGCTATCGAACGGGACGTCCGACGCGCCGGAAGCGTCGCCGGTGGCGTCGGGAGTATCGGTGTCGAGAGTCATTGGATGCTCGTCTAGCAGGCCTTCGGGCCGCAGGCCAACTGCCGCGCGTCACACCGGCTGCGGTCGCTCGCGCTTGATCTCTTCGAGCAGCCATTCGCGGAATCGCTTGATCTTGGGAACGCTGCGACGGCGCTCGGGCGTGACGAACCAATAGCCGAAGCCGCGGGTGGAAGCCTGGGCGAAGGGGCGCACCAGCCGCCCCTCGGCCAGGTCGCGCTGCCAGAAGAAAGGCGTCAGCAGCGCGACGCCCTGCCCCGCCATCGCCGCATGACCCTCGAGCGCCTGGGAATCGAGCCGCACGCCCGGCCTCACCTGCACCTCCGCGACATCGACCCCCGCTTCACGCAGCCATACCGGCCACCAGGGATCGTGCGGGCTGATCATCGGCAGGGTGAGCAGGTCGGCGGGCACCGCAGGGCCGTGCCGCCTGAGGAAGTCCGGGCTGACCATCGGAGTGAAGTCGATGGTCAGCAACAGGTCGGCATGAAGCCCAGGCCAGTTGCCGCGCCCGGAGCGTATCGCGCAATCGGCGTCGCCACCCTCCAGGTCGGCCACTAGATCGCTCGCGTCCAGCCGCACGCCCATTTCAGGATGCGCCATCTGGAAGCTGCCCAGCCGCCAAGCGAGCCAGGTGTTGGCGAAGGTGTTCGAGGTGGAGATCGCGAGCAGCCCCTCCTCTTCGGCGCGCACCTGCGCAAAGGCGGTGTGCAGCGTATCGAAGGCATGCTGGACTTGCGGCGCTACGCGCGCGCCGATGTCGGTGAGCACCATCTTGCGGCCATCGCGGCGGAATAGCGCCGCACCCAGCCGCTCTTCCAGCAGCTTGACCTGGTAGCTGACCGCCGCCTGGGTCATGCCCAGTTCGTCGCCGGCACGAGTGAAGTTGCCATGGCGCGCCGCCGCTTCGAACACTCGAACGGCGGCAAGAGGCGGAATCCGGCGCATGAATGGAAGGATAAGCGCCGCTTATGATGAGGCGCCAGCGATTTGTTGAAAGTACTGCGTATCCGATGCCAGATCTGCAGACGGGGCAACAAAGGAGCCTTGTCATGCACAGAGACTTCGAAAGCGAAACCTGGGCGGAGAACCGCCACCATGTTAACGGCCAACTCGACAGTTTCTTCGGAAAAATTGGCCATGTCTTCAGATGCCTGCACGCGATCCAGTATGAAGCACCCTGGGACCTGCGCCGAACGGAGCGGCGCTGAAACACGACGGCGCCGCCACATTTCTGCCATAACTATGGCGAGAATGTGTTGACGAAGGGCCGGACGCGTGGTGATCTCCTTCTTCCACCAGGGAGAACCTGCATGCGTATCCCGATCTTCGCCCTCGCCCTTACCCTCGCCGCCTGTGCGGATAGTAGCGGCCCGGCGTCTGGCTCGGCGCAGGAGCAAGCCGTCGCTTCCGCCTCCAAGCCCGACAACGCCGCGAAGCCGGTTGCAGTCTCGCTACCCCACCTGGCCTATGCCTATTCGCTTGCGTACCTGGTGCCCGGTGATCGCGTCGCGGCGGCTCAGGACGATCATCGCGCGGCGTGCGAGGCGATGGGTTCTGGCCGCTGCCAACTGCTTGCGCTTGAGCGCGGCAGCGGCGCGGAGAAGAGCGGCTCGGCGTCGCTCAAGCTGCGGGTCGCGAATAGCGAGGCACGCAGCTTTCAGGACGCACTCGGCAAGTCGGTGTCGGACGCTGGCGGACGCGCACTCGACACCCGGGTCGCCGCCGAAGACGTTTCCAAGGCGCTGGTCGATCCGAGGCGAGGATCAAGCAGCGCGAATTGCTGGTTGCGCGACTCGTCGATCTGCTGCGGACCCGCCATGGCACGGTCGCCGAGCTGGTCGAGGCGGAGCGCAGCGTCACCGCTGCACAGGAGGAGCTGGAACAAGCACGCGGCTGGCTGGCCCAGCTTCGCAGCCAGGTGGCCATGTCCGAATTCGATATACGCTACGATGCCATTGCGCCTAGTGCCTCGCCACAGGGGCTGGCCGGACAGCTTGGCGAAGCTGCGGCAGGGTCTGGCGCAAACTTCCTGATCGGCCTGCGCGCGCTGCTGACGATAGCGATCTATCTTGCGCCCTGGGCAGTGATCGGGCTGCCGCTCGCATGGCTGCTTCGCCGCCGCTGGCAGGACGCGGCGTTGCCGCAAGCCTGATTGCGCGCCGGGGACGCATCCAGTATAGCCCCCGGACTTCCAAGCCCCGGCAGGCGCGCGGCGATCCCGTGCCGCCGCCGGGGCGTCGCTTTTCAAGGGTATGAGCCGCCATGGCACGCCGCCGGCAAATCTACGAGGGCAAGGCCAAGATCCTGTACGAGGGTCCCGAGCCCGGCACGCTGATCCAGTATTTCAAGGACGACGCCACCGCCTTCAACGCCCAGAAAAAGGGCACGATCAACGGCAAGGGCGTGCTCAACAACCGAATCAGCGAGCACATCTTCACTCTGCTCGGCGGGATCGGCATTCCGACCCACTTCATCCGCCGCCTCAACATGCGCGAGCAGTTGATCCGCCAGGTCGAGATCGTGCCGATCGAAGTCGTGGTGCGCAACGTCGTTGCCGGTTCTCTCGCGAAGAAGCTGGGCATCGAAGAAGGCACCCCACTGCCGCGCACGATCGTCGAATATTACTTCAAGGACGATGCACTCGGCGACCCGATGGTCACCGACGAGCACATCCTCGCCTTTGGCTGGGCGAGCCAGGAAGAGCTGCACGACATGGCCGACATGGCCATCCGCGTGAACGACTTCCTGTCGGGCCTGTTCGCCGGGATCGGCATCCGCCTGGTCGACTTCAAGCTCGAATTCGGGCGGATCTGGGACAATGAATATGCCCGGATCATCCTTGCCGACGAGATCAGCCCGGATGGCTGCCGCCTGTGGGACATCGCGTCGGGCGAGAAGCTCGACAAGGACCGCTTCCGCCGTGACCTTGGCGGCGAAGTCGAGGCCTATCAGGAAGTGGCCCGCCGGTTGGGCCTGTTCCCCGAGGGCCCGGATTCCGCGGTGCTCGACCTGGAAAGCCACCGCAAGCTGCGCGGCAAGTAAGCCACAGCCGAGCGCTATTTCGGTTGCGGGAAGAGACCGCCGGCGGCATAGGGCTCGGCCATGAAACTGCGCATCATCGTTACGCTCAAGAACGGCGTGCTAGACCCTCAGGGTAAGGCCATCCAGCACGCCCTTTCCGGCCTCGGCTTCGACGGGGTGGACGATGTCCGCGCCGGCAAGTTGTTCGAGCTGGACGTGGCCGACACGACCAGCGACGCGGCGGTCGACGAGATGTGCCGCAAGCTGCTCGCCAACACGGTCATCGAGAATTACCGGATCGAGCGCCTGTGAAGTCCGCGGTCATCGTCTTTCCGGGATCCAATTGCGACCGCGACATCGCGACCGCGCTGGAGGATGTGACCGGGACCAAGCCTCAGATGGTGTGGCACGGTGACAGCGACCTGCCGGGCGATGTCGACCTGATCGCGGTTCCCGGCGGCTTCTCTTATGGCGACTATCTGCGCTGCGGCGCGATTGCCGCCCGTTCGCCGGTGGTGCGTTCGGTGATCGAGGCCGCCGAAAAGGGCGTGCCGGTGATCGGCGTCTGCAACGGCTTCCAGATCCTGACCGAAACGGGCCTGCTGCCCGGCGCGCTGATGCGCAATGCCGGGCTGGACTTCGTCTGCCGCGACGTCGCGCTGACGGTTGACAACAACCAGTCGATCTTCACCTCGGGCTATCGCTCGGGTGAGTCGATCACCGTTCCGGTCGCGCATCACGACGGCAACTACTTCGCCGATGCCGAAACGCTCGACCGGCTGGAGGGTGAAGGCCGGGTAGCGTTCCGATATGGCGAGAGCGTCAATGGTTCGGCGCGCAACATCGCCGGGCTGCTCAACAAGAGCGGCAACGTGCTCGGCATGATGCCGCACCCGGAGCGCCGCATCGAAGCGGCGCATGGCGGCACCGATGGCCGCCGCCTATTCGAAGGCCTGCTGCGCGCCGTCGCCTGATGCCGGACGGGTAACCGGCAGGCGCGCCTCGATCCAGTGCAGGATGTCCGCGATGACTTCCTCCTTGCCGAAGTCGGCGAGCAGGTCGTGCACATGGCCTTCATAGAGCTTCAGCGTCTTGTCGGCAGCCCCCGCCGTCTCGAAGAAGAATTCGCTGCCTTTGCAGTTCGTCGCCTTGTCGGCGGTGCCGTGGAGGATCAGCAGCGGCAGCGTGACGGTCGGGAACGCCTTTTCTAGCCGCTCATTCGCTCTGGTGAGCGCCGCGACGGTCGCGACGGGCTGCTTCTCGTTCTGCGTGTACGGGTCGGCATTCAGCGCTGCGACCCACGCGGGGTCGCGTGAGAAGTCCGCATTGTTCAGCTTGAGCACGCCGAGATGCGGTGCGACGTGGCTGAGCGCCTTTACCAGCGACAGCACGAACCCGGGCGCGAACACCTGGAAAGCGAAGCTCTCGCAGATGAAGCCCGCCAGCTCGGCCTGGTGATCCAGCACATAGCTGGCCGAGGTGACGCCCCCGGCGCTGTGCCCGAGCAGGAAGACCGGCAGCCCGGGGTGGCGCGTCTTGGCCAGGCGAATGGTGTCGGCGACGTCGCTCACATAGTCGGCGACATCCTCGACGTAGAAGCGCTCGCCTTCAGACCGGCCGCGGCCGCGAAGATCCAGCGCGAAGACGGCGAAGTCCTGTTCGGCAAAGTGCGCGGCGGGCCACAGATACTGCCCGCCATGCGCATTCACGCCGTGGCAGATGACGATGACACCACGCGGCGTGCTGGGCGTCCAGGTTCGCAGGAAGATGCGAACCCCGTCCTTCCCCGAGAACCCCTCTTCAACGAAGCTGGCGTCGTGCACTGCAGATCCCCTCCACAGATGTTGCGGTTGCGAAGGTGACAGTTACTGCACAGGCGCGCAAGCTTCAGCCGCTGGGCTCTTCCGGGTCCACGGTGTGCGTGCGATCTTTACGCGTGGCCAGGCGCACGAGCAGCGGCGTCAGCACCAGCATCAACGTCGGACAGAACATCGTCAGCCAAAGGTCGTGGAGCGACTCCCCCAGCCGGTCCTCGCCGCTGGCCGGGTTGAGCATGTCATAGGTCTCGTTGGCCAGTTCCAGCACCAGCAGCAGCAACCAGGGCCGCCAGGTCCATGGTGGCCGGCGCAGGACCAACGCGCCGAGATACAACAGGACCATGCCGACCAACGCGTGCAGCGTTGAGTCGGGCAGTCCGGTAACCTCGCCGGTCCAGACCTTGGTTTGTTGCCAGAGGATCAAATGCGTGCCGCGAACGGTGTGAATTCGGTGCCGCGATCATAGACGTCCACGCCCTCACGCCGCTTCAGGAAGCCGATCACGGCATAGGTGACGGGCGTGAGCACGACCTCCCAGCCGACTTTGAGTGCCCACTGCGTCAACAAGACCGTCAACACCAAGTCGCTGGTCCATCCCGCCGCGCCGAGAAAGGCGAGCGGATAGAAGATCAGGCTGTCGATCCCCTCTCCCACCACCGTCGAGCCGATCGTGCGCGCCCACAGCATGCGCCCTTGCGTCAGCAGCTTCATGCGCGCGAGCACGTACGAGTTGACGAACTCGCCCGCCCAGAAGGCGCACACCGAGGCGAGAACGATGCGCGGAACCTGCCCGAAGATGGTCTGGTACGCCGCCTGGTTCTGCCAATCGGGCGCTGGCGGGAGCGCCACGACGACCCACGACATGAAGGCCATGAACAGCACCGCGGCGGTGCCCGCCCAGATCACTCGGCGCGCACGGGCATAGCCATACACCTCGGTGAGGACGTCGCCGATCACATAGGAAACCGGGAAGAACAGGATACCCGCCCCGAACGGCCAATAGCCGATGCCCGGCAGCCAGACCTGCGCGACCTTGCCCGCGCCGAGCACGTTCGACAGCAGGATGATCGCGACGAACGCCGCCATCACGAAGTCGTAGTAGCGGAATTGCCGGCTGGCGAGGTCGCGCGCCGCAACCGGGGCCGGCTTGCCTGCCTGCTGGGTCATCCCGCTGCTATGATACCGGTTCCGCCGAAGCGCAATCCGCGCTAGTGCAGCGCGGCGCGCGCCCGTAGCTCAGTTGGATAGAGCACGAGCCTTCTAAGCTTGGGGCCGCTGGTTCGAATCCAGCCGGGCGCGCCAATTTCTTGTCCTTCAGCAGCAAGCCTGCGCCGATTTTTCATAAAGCGCCTCTGCGAGCAGAGGTTTTCCGAGCGCTACTCCCACCTTTCTGCGATAATACGACGGCCTGGCGAAGCGAGCGTCGCGCACGGTGACCGCTCTCAGCATCGCTCCAAACACCGACGCAGTCGGTCCGACGGCAAAGGCTGGTGCTTGAGCACGCAGGGGCAACGTGCAGCGTCGCGCCGATACGGGGATGGACTCCTCTGATCCGTCAAGCCCAACATACCTTGGAACAGGTAGGATCATGGCCAGTGCGGTGTCATCCGTCGCTGAACATCTAGCTCGGAGACCGAAGGCATGACAGACCGAATGAACGATGAAGCCGAGAACCAGCGTCAGGACGATGCTCTGGACGAGGCTCTCGACGAGACGTTCCCGGCGAGCGATCCTATCTCGCTGGGCCGACCAACAAGCGATCGGAATGACCAGGCGGCACCGCCGCGGCAAATCCTCAACTGATTGGATGGCGGTGCCCGGTTCTGCGATTGCGGCCTCCCGGCTGCTAACGACGTTACGCGAGCGCAGCTTTCATTCTCGGCTCATTGATATGAATTTGCCATCGTTCCGCTGGCCCGGGTACGCTCAGCTGCCGCACGCATGGTGCTCGATGAGCACAGCGTAGCGGCAAGTCCGCGCGTCGATGGACTACACCGCCGTTGGCGGCCGAAAGCTAAGTATCGAGAAGTTGCCAACCGCATGGACCGTCAGGGCGCCGTGTCGGTCGATCACCTCGCCCGAGACGTAGACCGTCCGGCGGCCGACATTGATGACACGTCCAGTCGCCGTCACTGGCGTATTCCGCAAATCTATGGGGCGGATGTAGGTCAACGTCAGGTCCAGCGTCACCACCGCGCTTCCGACCGGCAGCATGGTATGCGCTGCAGCTCCCATCGCCGTATCGAGCATGGTGGCGGCGACTCCGCCGTGGAGCATGCGCAGCGTGTTCTCTAGCGAGGCGTCGTAATCGAGCCTCATCGCGATCTCGCCTGGCTCGGCGACCACGCACCGGAAGCCGACAGCTTGGGCCATCGGCGGGGGCGGGCAGCGTCCCGTCGCGTATGCCGCGCATGATCTCCAGACCGGACACCCCCGCGGTCAGCGTTCCGGCCATCGCCGCATCGTGCCAGCGCACGGTACGCTCGCGGAGCGCGTCTTCGGGAATGGGAAACTCGACGAACGATTCCGTCGAAGCGTTGTAATCCTCGCCAGCGGGCGACATCAGCGGGCCCGCCAACCCTTGGCCTCCTGAACCTCCGCTTTCCCGGTCCGGCGATCATAGAGGCACAGGTAGCTTCCCTGCACGCCGCGCAGCCCTCGCTGCGGGAAAGCGCCAGTCACGAGCAGCGCGACCTGCCCATTGTCGTCGCTGAACACGAGGGGAGCCGATGTCGACGGACGAAGAAGCCGGCTCTCGGCGGAGCAGCGGGCCTTCGCCTCGGCTGCGAGCTTGGCCCAGGCACCCGTCGACGAGGCGTTCGCCGCGCTAGGCAGCAGCAGCAGGAGTGAAAGCAGCGCGTGCTTGCTCATCTAGTTCGTCTTTCCGGGTCAGGCTCGATGGACGAACCCTCATCTCCTGCGCAAGGCAACCGGGAAAGACCGACTTCGGTATGGGTTCGCCTGACTGCGGTCGCTCTCGCAACCTTCGCGATCGGCGCACCCAGTTCACGACGGGTCGGGCGACCTCGCGTCCAGGTGCGGCAGCTTGAGCACGAAACGTGCCCCCCGTGGGCAGGGGAACGCAAAGATCGATCCGCCGTGGGACTCCGCGATCGAGCGGCACACTGCCAGTCCGATGCCCATCCCACGTGGCTTGGTCGTATAGAACGATTCGAACAATCTCTCCTCGGCCCCGGGCGCGATGCCCATTCCGGTGTCGTCGACGGTGAGCGTCACCATCTCGCCGTCCCGCGCGGTTGCGATCTCGATCCGCCGCTCGTCCTCCGCCACGTCCTGCATGGCTTGGACGGCGTTCAGCACGAGATTGACGACCACCTGCTGCAGCTGAACACGATCTCCGCAGGTCGAGGGCAGATGCTGCCCGAAGCGCAGGATCAGCTGGACCTGGCCCTGTTTCAGCTCATGCCGTACGAAGGGGAGAGCCTCGGAAACCATCGTTTCGAGCGAGAGCGCCTGTCGCTCGGGTGCGATCGGCGCGACCACGGAACGGATCCGCGTCACGATCTCGGTGGCACGGTTCGCTGCGCCGAGCGTGTGCTCGGCCAGGGAGCGAAGTAGCGCCGGCTTGGGAGGCTCCCGATCCAGGACGCGGAGCGCCGTGCCGGAGTTCGTGATGATGGCAGAAAGCGGCTGGCTGATCTCGTGGGCGACGGATGCCGCGAGCTCGCCGAGGGTGGCGATCCGGGACGCATGGGCGAACTCGGCCCGTACGAGCTCGAGCCGCTGCTGTGCCTCAATGCGCTCGCTGATGTCGACCACGCCGCACAGTACCGGCTGGTCCGGACGACGCTCGGGTTCCGCCCAGAGCGTGATGTTCACGTCGACCTCGCTCCCGTCAGGCCTGCGGAGACGATTGTCCTCAGGCGGGATCAGGCGCTTTTGGTAGCGCCCGTTCACCGCGCGCGCCACGATGCTCCACGACTCCAGAGGCCAGATCCAGCCCACCCCATTCGTTCTCACGTCTTCCCTACTGAGGCCGAAGATCTGAAGAGCCCTGTCGTTGATCGCGCCGACCCGCATGGCGTCGATCATCTCCTGCATGCGCCCGACATCCTCCATGAGATGCGGGCCAAGCTCGTAGATACCTTCGGCTCGGTAGCGCTCGATCAGCAGGTCGGCGTCCTGGAAGTCGTACTCGAGCAGGCCGATCGACATTGCGTCGAAGAGCTTCCTGAACTTCTCCTCGCTTCGCCGCAGTTCCGCAAACGCCCTCTTCTGCGCACGCAGATCGACCACCCCTACGACCATGACGCCGCGTTTCGCACTTTCGGGCGACCACGCCACCGTGAAGAGCACGTCAATCAGGCTGCCGTCGAGCGCGCGTAGCCTCGTCTCGCAGACAAAGTGCGGCTGCTTGTCCATGACCGCGAACAGCGCGCCGACATAGTCGGGAATGCTCTCGTCCGGCCAGAGCCGACTGCTGCGCCGGCCGCATAGTTCCGTGGCTTCCGCCGCGCCGAAGAGCCTGACGCTGGCGGCGTTGACGTCGACGACCTCCTCCAGATCCATGAGGGCGCGCACGCGGCGATGATCGGCGAGCAGATGCGCCTTCAGATCGGAGACGCCGCTGTCGCGGATCTTCTTCAGCTCGGCCCCGACCATGCGGAAGTCGGTTTCGAAGAAGCTGACCGCGAGCGCCTGGAAAAGATTTTCGAACCGGTGCGTGGCGGATGCCATCTGGCGGCGAAGCTGCTCGAGCTCGGGCGCGGTTCGAGTCGTCTCGATGATCTCGCATAGACGGCCCTGCACGTCCCGCAGCGCCCTCCAACGGACCTGCAGGAGCATCGGCCCGGCCGCAGTCGTGCGGACGACCTCGCCGCTCCAGCGGTTCCCGCCATTCAGTCGCGTCCGCCAGTCGGACCCGGGATCGCCGAGCAGTTCACGCGCGTCTCGGCCGAGAGCTGCGGCGCGTTCGTGGCCATACAGCTCCTCAGATGCCTGATTCCATCCGACGATCGCGCCGTCGCCGTCGATCCGTACGACGCTCTCGCTCAGCAGATCGTACGGGTCGGTCGGGCACCCCGGCTCGGCGACGGGGCCGATACCCAGAGCCGGTATCTCGAGGCTTTCGCTCTGTAGCAAGCGTTCAACTTCATCCCAGGAGCGCACGTCGGTAGGTGCTTCGCCCATATTGTAGCTACGCTCGCCTGGGAAGCACACCGCTACTTCGGCTTCCGACCATGTACCTCGGTATGCTTGTGGAAGAGGGTTGCGCCGTCTAGTTCTCGGGGCGGAGTAGTCGCGGTGGAAGGATTGCCGACTTGAGCGTCCCATCGCTTGTGGCCGTGATCGACGATGACGAGGACGTGAGGATCTCGCTGGAGATGCTTGTCGTGAGCATCGGGCACGAGGCGGCGCTCTTTGACTCCGCGGACGCGCTTCTCGCGGCAGGCGGGCTTGACGCCTACGCATGCTTCATCAGTGACGTACAGATGCCCGGAACGGACGGAATCCAGCTGGCTCGCCGACTCAGGCAGGCCACCTCCGTGCCCGTCATCCTCGTGACCGCGTTCGCCAGCGAGGACGTCGAGCGTCGGGCGCAGGAGGCCGGCGCGTACCGCTTCCTGACGAAGCCCTTCGATCCCAACGACCTCATAGACGAGCTCGAGACCATACTCGGATAGCGGCCAAAGGGGGCGAGGCCGGCTTCCTATACTCAGGTAGGTCGCTCACGCTCCCTCAGTACGATTTTCGCGAGACCGCTTGCAGCGCAGGAAGAACTCGTCGCCGCGACGGCGGCTCTTGCTGGAGCAGGTCGATGAACGCTTTCACCGCGATGCCAGTTTTCGAGACCGTTCTCGGGGAGCCCCTGATGGTGGAGCCCCCTCCACCGGCGTCCCTCGAAGAGCCCGCGTCGGATTCGTTCGGCCCTCTGGAGTGGCTGGTGATAGCCATCGGGCAACGGGACGGACCCTCGTCGTTCAGGTCCACGCCGCTCCTCGAGGCGATCGCTCGTCTGTTCGCATGGCGTCAGCCGAACCAGCTGGCGAATACCAGGCTCGAGGAGTTGCGCCGGATGGCCGCGCACGCGAGCGAGCGCGGCTGGCACGTTCCTCCGAGCGAGATGGCGTCCTTCCTGCGCGCAGGCTGGTCCGAGGACCAGCTTGAGCTTCTGATCGAAAACGTGTCCCCGGTCGTGCACGACGAGCGAGGCTCGGAACGATCGACGAGAGGTTCGATCACCACCCTACCATCGTATTTCTCCCTGGCGCCCACCGCCGCTTCTAGAGCAGACACAGGCATTTCGAAGTTGATCAAGTAGACGCGCACCGCGGGCTTCGGCGCTGGAATACACTGGGTTAGCTTGCTACGGGCGGGCGCCCGCCACGCGGCGGACTGCCTGTCACCGTCTTGAGCAGATGCGTCGCCGC